>TBL_comb48_EPIDRAFT_1003443_pt1 | contig 10541 bp, 10 predicted proteins | sample TroBogEpilimnion_37_FD_10681 | JGI IMG/M metagenome (IMG submission 10681)
GCTATGTCTGTCCTTGGTCAACCGCTGCAAGATGTTGGGCGGCGCTCGATGATTTCAAACATTCACTTCCAGCACCGGTCGTAAAGTTTTTCTTGCCGCAAAATATCGAAGATGCAATCAATGTAAATTCCGAAAGTCTGGAAGATAAAGTTCCACACATTATTTCTGAAACTTGGATGATCCCACCACGCTGGTTTGGTCTATTCGAACCAGAAGAAAGACTTCGTGGCCAATCAGAAGATGGACCATTCACCGTTCTTCGCACATCAATTGCAAATGCCAAGAAGCGTTGCATGTTTACTCACCAAACAGTTGTCGCTTCGTTTGGCAATGGCCCGATCGAACAAGAGATTGCCGATCTACTTGAATGGATGTCGCTCTTCCACCCAGAATCAATTGTTGAATTAGATTACGGCGGCCTTGCTGGATATCTAGAGCGCTCGCTAATTGACGAAGGGCAAGATGGACTTGAGGCCGATACATCGGTTGAAGATTTGCAATTATCTTTAAGCGGCTTGGCCGAAGGCGATGGAACTCGTGCGGGAGTTGGATACGAACGCTTGATTTCACGTTGGCGGCGAGTAGCGGCTTATGAGCAAGCCACTTAATCAGGTTACGATTAGGACATGAGTCAAGAACAAGAAGTTCTATTGACCCCAGCCGAAGTAGCACAACTATTTCGGGTTGATCCAAAGACAGTTACTCGTTGGGCGAAGGCCGGAAAGTTAACTGCAATTAAAACTTTGGGTGGACATCGTCGATACAAAGAATCAGAAGTGAAAGCACTTTTAAGTAATGGGAGTACAAAATAATGAGTGAGAACAAGCCAGAGAAAAAACCAGTTGATGTTGATGCCAAGGCCAGAATGCTAGAAGCACTTGCTAAGAAGCAGAACAAAAACAACACTGGCGTAAAAGGCGGACCGGTTTCTGGTTCGAAAGTTTCTGGCGCATCTGGTGCGAACGCGCCAAAGATGTTCCGTCGTAAATCTGGCCCATCAGGTTCAGCTGGTTAATATTTAAATATGGGCATTACGCACTTTCAGTACTTTTTACTATTTGTCGTAACTTTCGCATTTGTCGGATTTCTAACTCCGATCATGCGCCGAATCGCGATCGATAAGAAGATCTACGACGTACCGAGTGCTGCCCACAAAACCCATAAAGAACCAGTTCCATATCTTGGTGGCGTTGCCATCATCATCGGCGTAATCGCAGTTTCGTATGCAACCGCGCTTTATAAATCTTTCGATGGCCACACACTTTTACTTCAAACTTCAGTTCTTGCCCCAGCACTAATTCTTGGGCTAATCGGACTTTGGGATGACATGAGCAACTTAAGTCCAGCTCCTCGTTTTGCAATTCAAACTCTTGCCGGAATTTTTACCGCTTGGATCTTGATCGCGGAAAATACTGTTGGAAATCCAACTGGTCATAAATGGATGGATGCAATCATCACAACTGTTTGGGTTGTCGGTATCTGTAATTCAATTAACTTCTTCGACAATTTAGATGGTGGGGCAGCTGGCACAGTTGCCGTCACTTCTACAGCGTTATTCATACTTGGCTTTAGCGGGCACCAATATTTAATTGCGGCACTTTCATCGGTAACCGCAGGTGCAACTATCGGATTCTTACTTTGGAATAAATCGCCAGCTCGCATCTATATGGGTGATGCTGGTGCTCTGTTCCTTGGTGTGTTAATCGCAACGTTAACAATTCGCCTAAAGCCAGATGCTGAAACCCAATGGACTTCACTTGCAACGCCAGTACTTTTACTTGCGGTACCAATTCTTGATACATCGGTTGCAGTTATCTCTCGCCTAAAGCGCGGAATATCCCCATTCCAAGGTGGTCACGATCATCTTTCACATCGCTTAATTCGCGCCGGACTTTCTCGCCGCGCTGCTGCAATTTCACTTTGGTCGTTATCAGCGTATTTCGCAGCTTCATCGATAGCGATAACGATGACTTCAAAGGCGGTCGAGCAAGTAATCGTGGGCTTTGCCGCAGTTGTTTGGGCAGTCTTATTTATTAAATTCTTCCAAACTGCAGACTCCTAAAAAATTCCCCCGTAATTTCTGCGGAATTTTATGCACCTAACTCCATAGACTTATCAAAATTAACTGCCTATATTTTTACCCGTGTTAAAGAAACTTCAGACTATGCACCCCGGTGGGAAGCGCCTGCTTGCCCTGTTTCTTTCGATACTTTTTGTTTATGGCGCAGTCATAATTGCAATTTCACACACAAACGACAATGGTGCGAATGCAATCGATGATCAGCTATCCGCAGCAATGAACCAAAAGCGCGTTGACGTTTATGCGCAAATTACCGAAGTAAACCCGCTGAAAGGTGAAGCGAAGGCGAGAATCGAACCGTGGCCACTTGATGATTCACTCGGCTACCGATATCGAAGCGGATGGATGCCGGTTAAAGATATGTCGGTTCACGTAGATGCAATAGTTGGTGGCTCACCAACCGGCGATAATTTATATAACTTCAAGAAGAACATTCCGGTTGGTGGATTTGATGTGACTTTGGATGAGAAAGTAACTCCGGCCGCAAATATTGGACGTTATCCTTTTGATGAATACAGTTTTGAAGTTCCAATTTCTGCTTCGTACACCGACGATAATGGCGCAACGCAGGATCTTCCAATCTTGCCGCAGGATTACACCAAGAAAATCGACACCTTTGATATTTCAATGAAACATGTCCTATGGACTGATTCAAACAAAGTTGTTAAGCAAAACGATAAAGCGAGTATCGATGCAGCCGTTGCCGAGTACAACACGGGAATTTCCTCTTCGATTTTTGATGCCAAGCGCTCTAATTCCACAAAATTGCTTACGTTAATTATTTTGGTTTTGATGATCACGGCCCTTGCCTCGGTTGCAACAATGGCATTCATGGTGGCATCAACAAAGCGTCCGCCAACGCTTTCAGCACTTACTTGGTCGGCTGCACTCACATTTTCATTGATCTCACTTCGTGGCCTATTCCCAGGTAGCCCACCAATCGGTGTAATTATCGACCGGGTGGTCTATTTCCCAGCCTTGCTTGTCACTCTGGTCTGTTCGCTTTCAATCCTCATAACTTGGACTCGTCGCGAGGATTACGTTAATTAGCGTTAGCCGTTAATCTTTACTCGTGAGCAAGCGCGATCAAATCGAATTCACAGCTTGGCTGCAAGAGCGCCAATCTGCGCTACTCAAGGCGGCGCGAGTGATTTGTTTTGATACCCAAAATGCCGAAGATGTTCTGCAAGAGGCGCTGGCCGATGTTTATATGCGCTGGGCAAAAGTAAAAAAGCACGACAATCCCGAGGCATATGTCATGCGGGTTATGGTCAGCAAACACGCAGATATGCGTCGCAAGTGGTTACGAAAGAAAGATGAAAAGGAAACCACTTGGGAATTAGCCGAAAACATTCGAAACATTTCGGATCATTCTGATGATGTTGCTCAACGTTTACTTGTTCAATCCGCACTTAAGTCATTGTCCGCTGTGCAACGTGCCGTACTAGTTTTGGTTTACGAGCATGGCATGGTTTTGCGTGAAGTCGCGACAATCCTTGAAATCCCAATGGGCACTGCAGCTTCTCACTTAGCCAGAGGCAAAGCCGCAGTCGCCGCATTTCTCGATTTAGTTCCAGAGTTTGAGAAATCTATTAAGAAATCGATTTCTAGCCCAAGTATTTTCAATCAGACAAACACTGAAATTGTCTACGGAGAGGTGGTGGAAGATCAATGAGCGAAATTGATCCGTTAATCCGCCGCGAACTCAATTGGATGGCCCTTGGGGTTTTGGAAAATCGTGACTTATCTGAATTGGTTTTTGCCAAAGTTCGTCGTCGCCGAATCAAGCGCGTCCTGATAGCAGCATCGGTTGCATTTTCATTGGTAATTGTTTCCGCTTTAACCTTTGCTGTTGTTCAACATAATTCAAATCGTGCAAAGGCCATTGCAACGGCAAATACCGGTGCAATCGGTTCCCAAGATTCAAATGCACTTCAACCGTCTTCTATTACGGGATTAATTTCTGATTACCCACTCACTTGGGAACAAGGCGTTGGTGATCTTGGGGCAATTAGTAAGGCAGGTGGTATTGGCGACACCTTGGGTGGTGCTACGGCTGTCGGACTTAAAGTTTCTTGGCAGCGTTGTCCAAGTGGTCAATGTCCAACTACTTGGGTACTTGCACTTAAGAACAACACTCAGGACTTAATCTCAATTTCGCCCACACTTATGATTTTCACCGATCACAGTCCGCTGGATAGTTTTGCGCGTCCGACAACTATCACGCCAGGGGCTACTTCACTTCTCGTCTACACCTTCCCGGAGCTAACAACCGGGATGGACGTGGCTTCCGATTCGACCTGGCAATGGAACTGGTTCCTAACGGTTCCAAAGTAATTGCCCCTTACTTGCAGAAGAAATACCCCACAGGCGCATAAATACCCTGAGTTATTACGGTGTAACCGCTAGGAGTCCAAAAGGTTGGGCTCACTTCGTATCTCTTGGGGGAAACGTGAAGAAACTTATAACCGCGGGGGTAACAACCCTTGCCCTAATCGCAAGTGGTGTTATGTCTGGTATCGCACCGGCACATGCAGCACTTCGTGTTCCACACGCAACTTGGCCCGCATGTTCCGTTTCACCAGGAACTTATTGCGTTGACTCAGTAATTGTTACTGATGCACGCGGTCGCCAGATTCCACTCGTATGGGTTCCAGCTGGCCAAGCAGTGCCAGCAGCACCTGCAAATAGCGGCCCATTGATGGCCCCAATGGCCTTTGTTGATTCAAAAGGTAAAGTACTTGTTAACAATTGGTGGGAAGTTTCACCAAATCGTGATGTCCTCTTGAGCGGCACCGAAACTTTCATTGATGCCACGCAATTTATCGGCACGCCAAACATGCCGTCACAAGGTGCTAAGTATGACCCAACAACCAAAACTTGGGATGCGACCGAGCCAATCGATAACTGGTCTGCACCAGGTGCAACTTGTACAGATCCAAATACCAAGCAGGTCATTCATGGAACTCGTGCAGACTGCACCAAGTCGGCGATTATCGTTGTTCAAGATAATGAAATGAAGTACTTGATGGCATTCCCTGGCGCTGACCAGGCTGCAAAGCAAATTGCATTTCTAAAGACCGGATCATTTGTTGATCTAAATACTTTGGCAGGAACGAATATGGAGCCAGCTCCAGGTTCAACTTACGATGCTAAGACACAGACATTCTCAAAAACTGAGCCACTATTCATTCCTCAGTGGATTCTGCAGAATGCTTATGTTCAAGGATGGAACGTAACCGGTTTAACCTCGCTTCCAACCGACCAACCAACACCTGCAGCAGGCACAGATACTTCAACTGCTGCTTCGACTGCAGTCCCTGATTCATCTTCAGTTACCGCAGATGCAAATCCAATAACCGCCGGTCGCGTTTTAGGTGGCCGTTGGACTTCGCCAAGTTGGAACTCACTTGGCTTAAATGCCCTCGGATATGACGGTTTATACGTGGATGCAAAAACGGCTAACGAATTCGTTAATCACGTATTTGTTGACGTTAATCCGGTTCTAGTTGACCAGAACAATAAAGATAATTTGGCGGCTCAAACTGGAAATAAGAACTATGCAACCAACCTTGATCCTGATGTAACGATTTCGGTCAAGCTGCGTACTGGTGAAATCAAGACCGGAGTTACTGTCGCTGTTGGTGTAGATACCGAAGTCCAACAAGGTCAGGATCAATACGGAAATAACTTAACTATTTCCGGTAATCCAGTTTCAGTTCCAGTTTCCAAATCAGCAGCAGATTGCACCGGCGAAGCTGGAGTTGCAGTTGCAAATGTTCGTCAGTTCCAAACTCTGATCGTCGTTCAAAATGACACAGCTGGGTTTGGCGTAGATGGAACATCTGGAAATATGTATGTCGGTTCAAATGGTGTTTGTTCATTGAGCACCCCAACCTGGAGTCCTGATACCAAGTCCTTTACTTGGCAAACGTCAGCTCCTCACTTTGCTTCCGATGGGACAACTGTGAACAAGGGCTTCTACAAGGCAGTAATTCCATTCCAAGATGCTGCTCTTCTATGGGGTCTAACTAACCCAGCAGATGCTGCAACCGCGCTAAAGGTTTCAGTTTCAACTGAAGCTGGTAGCTCATCAGCTGCAATCAGCGTTGTTTCTGCAAAGAACAACAACATCGTGATCGACGTTTCAGGTTTTGGATATTCCCGTCCAAAGCTTTCGATCGCAATGAAGCCTGGTTACAAGCCTTCTAAGAAATCAATCTTGTCACTACCTAAGGCGAAGACAACAGTCACTTGCGTATTAGGTAAGACGACAAAGAAAATCACCGATGTGAAGCCAGTATGTCCAAAGGGATATAAGAAACTGGTCTAACAAAAGTACTCCTTCCAAGGGAAACTCAAGAAGTCTGCTCCGCTAGTCAAACAGCGGAGCAGGCCTTCTATTTCCTAGAAATTGATTTAAGAAAGGCGGGGACAGTGAAGAAAGCTCTTACAACTTTATTTGTAGCTCTATCTTTACTTTTTCCAGCCATTACAACTTCGAACTTTGCAAGTGCTACCGGTATCGATGAGCAATACCAACCAACACCACCGGCCGATCAAACGAATTACCAGGGATATCGCGCCCAAGAATCCTTTTTCCAATCAACCCAAGATTCTTACCTAGGAAGTTGGACCTATAACGATTCTGGAACTGTTCAAGTTAAAGCTTGTTCGTCAACTTCAGATTCCAATTGCGGTGCAAACTCCTTAAAGCTTCAATATTCAGCGGTGCTCCCTTCTTGTAGTGCCAGTTCATCACCAGACTGTGTAGCCGCAGTTACAGCACAAGATGAATCGGGAACCGCGCTAACGGTTAATCCAATTGGGCAATTCCCGACCGCTTCATTCCAACAATTCACTGGTGATCCAGCACTTAAATTGCCTTCGGGATCGACTGCAGTTTTAGTAGATATACCAGGAGCACCCCATGCCGGTGGGACAAACTATTTAGTAAAAGTAGCCCTAAAGGGAACTAAGAAAGCAAATGAAAAAACTTTTGCGGCACCTGAAATTCAAGCAAGTATCTACGCCGTAAAAATTGTTTCTGGAGATTTTTTTGAAACGGGTTTAGAAACAAACCCAACTGATACGCCAACAGTCGATGGCTCATTCCAAATTGGCGCGTATAAGGCCAACGGTCAGCACCCAAATGATGGCGGCCATCCAACGACGGTTTGTGTCGCGAGTTCGTACACGCAATGCGCCGAACCGTTTGCCCTTCCAACAAATATAAGTTTTGGTTTCAGTCTTCATCTTTCAAATCAACCTGTCGGTTGGTTACACGGACGCATGAAATCGCCAACAATTGATCTGAATACCGCAGGCGGAATAACCACACTTAATGTAAGTGCCCAGCCAATTAAAGTTCCAGTTGCCGCCACCTGGGTTACAAATGATCAAGTAACTCCAGACCTTAAGGCTTTCTATGCCCAAAGAGGTTGGAAGCAAAACGTTCAAAACATCTCGAATTCACATGACTCAGGCGGTTTCAATCAGGAGTCGATGAATGAATTTTTAATGTGGCTACCAATTCTTAAAGATAAGGCCGCGGCTCTACCAACACTGTGGACACTAAATAGCATGCGCGCAAATGATGGTGGCGACAAGATTTCACAATGTTTAAATCAAACATCAAATTTAGCTGGCATCGTAACCACCAACGCAACGATGTATATCGATGGCCCACCACAATTTGATAAGAACCAAGGTGCGCTTAATTACAAGGTTGCTGCTACCCACTTCGAACCTGATGGGTCAACACCATTTAAAGGCACCTATGACTTGGTCATGAATTCAAAGGTAGCTCGATGTATATACGGATATACAAGCGCACCTGTCGGAGCAACAATCTCGGTTACTTCCGCGGATGGAACCCCAGATATCGCGACCACCGTATTAGGAGAGAAAAATGGCTGGCTCTATTTGGGTGCATATAACTTCACTTTCTCTAATCCAAATATCACAGTGAAGTTGACCCAAGCCCCATCGAAATCTCAGACCACCAAAGTGATAACAAAATCAATTACTTGCGTTAAAGGAAAAGTTTCAAAAGTAGTTTCCACCCCATCATGCCCAGCAGGCTACAAGAAAAAGTAGCCTTAGTAGCCTGGGTGTTTTGGCAAGCCCATCTTCTCGCAAATTTCATCGATCGAGAGTCCTTGATTCAACATTTTCAAGTAAGGATCTATTGCGTCAATTTCACTTTCAGACATTTCATTATTTGAATCGATCTGCGCTGAATTCATGCTCATATTATTCACCGCATTCTAAAAAAATAGCGATTGTCTTAAATTTTATTAATTTCACTGAGAGTAATTTCTACGCACGAGATCAAATTGAAGAAACCTGTGGAAAAAGAAAAGCTGTGAATTAGATAAAAAATAAAGTGGCTCGGGACAGGATCGAACTGTCGACCTCACGATTTTCAGTCGCGCGCTCGTACCAACTGAGCTACCGAGCCAATATTAAGTTGAGTTAAAACTTGTAAAACTAGTTAAAACTTCCGAACCAATCTAAAACTAGAAAGAAGAAGAGTGTGTGGACACTCTCCTTCTAGCGACCCAGACGGGACTTGAACCCGCGACCTCCGCCGTGACAGGGCGGCGCGCTAACCAACTGCGCTACTGGGCCTTTCCAGAAACCAAGCAACTTTTAGTTCGTTCATCCCCACTCACTTCAATACGCGTTAACGCATTTACATCAGTGGCAACGAACATTGCTTCGTTCCCTTTCGGTAAAAAGATAAATCGAAATTCATCTCTTCCCTAGTGCCCCCAACGGGGTTCGAACCCGTGTTACCGCCGTGAAAGGGCGATGTCCTAGGCCTCTAGACGATGGGGACGTTTTAAGGCAGACGCTAAGGGTATCGGACTAAAAGGCAGGGGCAAAACCCGCTTACAAAGCCCAACGAGTATTAATCGAAATCGTTAAATCCTGTTGCCCGAGGTCGATCTGGGTCGCACCGGCATCGCTCTTGGCCATCGCCATCATAACTGGATATGGATTTGGCGAAGCGCTCTCTTCCAAATAAACAATCCTGCCGAGTGAAACACCTAGTAACTTTGCATACGAACTCGCCTTCGCTTTCGCACTTGCAACCGCTGCAACTCGCGCAGCTTGCGATGCAACCGTTGTGTCATAAACAAATGGCGTAACACCATCGATAGAAAGTGAATTATCTGTCGCACCAACAACTGCATCGACAACCGCGCCGGCATTCGCCGCATTTCTAATAATGATTTCAAAACTTTGCGATGCACGGTAACCGGTCAATACCGAGCCTTTATCTTGGGTGTAGTTGTATTCCGGGAATACGGTTAACGAAGTTGATTTGATGTATTGTGAAACAATTCCATTTGCAACCAGAGCCGTACGTACCTTCGAAGCGCTAGTCGATGCCGCACTTAACGCATCCTTACTTGCGCCAGCCACAACCGAAACCGTCGCATTTAATCGAACCGCATCAGGCTTAACCTTCACCGTGCCGCTTGCACTTACCGATATGTATCGATCCGCCGCATGCGCACTAGAAGGCACGGCAATAAACCCGGCAATTGATAAAGCAATGGTTATAGATGTGATTCGACGAAGTTTCATAGCCCTAGCCTCGCACAAATCCCCTAAAAAATTCCTTAATAATTAGTGAGAGAATTAGCCCATGTTCCTTTCAAAGTGCACCGCTGGCATGATCGTTAGCGCCGCGCAAACTTTGAAGGATGGCCACCTTGTCGCATTCCCAACCGAAACCGTTTACGGCCTTGGCGCAGATGCAACCAATCCAGATGCCGTCGCAAAGATTTATAAAGCAAAAGGCCGCCCAGCAGATCACCCGCTAATAGTTCACATCGCATCGATGGATTCCCTAAGTGATTGGGCATCTGAAATTCCAGAATACGCAATCAAGTTAGCCAGAGATTATTGGCCTGGCCCAATGACGCTCGTTCTAAAGCGAAGTGAAATCGCAAAAGATTTCATCACCGGAAACCAAGAAACAGTTGGCCTTCGCGTTCCGGCCCAACCAATAGCACTTGCCCTGTTAAAAGAATTCGAAAAAATCGGGGGCAAAGGAATCGCCGCCCCAAGTGCAAATAGATTCGGCGCAGTCTCACCAACTACCGCAAATGCCGTGATGGATGAATTACTTCCTTACCTCGACATTAATAATGACCACATTCTCGATGGTGGCCCATGCACGGTCGGCGTTGAATCAACCATCATCGATTGCACCGGACAAACCCCGAAAGTATTACGCCTTGGCGCAATCACAATCGAAATGATTTCCGAAACCACCGGCCTTGAAGTTATCGATGCCGTAAGCAATTCTGAAATTCGCGTATCCGGATCACTTGAATCCCACTACGCACCAAAGGCAAAAGTAATCTTGAATCAAACTCCGAAAGCTAGCCAAGGTTTAATTGCGCTAAATGAAATCCAAACACCGGAAGGTGTAATAAGACTT
>TBL_comb48_EPIDRAFT_1003449_pt1 | contig 10532 bp, 8 predicted proteins | sample TroBogEpilimnion_37_FD_10681 | JGI IMG/M metagenome (IMG submission 10681)
CTCACTCGCTTTCTCGATTCACTGCCCGGCACCGGATTGCTGCCCGGACTGAGCGCCGACGGGGCCATGCCCGCCTCGCTGCTCGGCTGCACACGCGCAGCAGCCATCGCGAACTTGCAGGACTTCAGCTATTACGGGGACGATCGGCAAATGAAGGCGCTGCGCCTCATGCACGCGCAGAGCGGTGCACTCGGTGCCGGCGGGAACCGCATGCTGACTCTGCTGCAGGAGGTGACCAAGAAACTGCCGAAGAAGCCCGACGGTAGCGTCGCCGAATATCTGCCCGCCAAAGGCGTGACCTATCCCGAGCACGATTTCTCGAATACGCTCAAAACTGTGGCGCAGCTCGCGAAGATGGAGCTCGGCCTGCAAGTCGCCGCCATCAACTACGGCGACTGGGACACCCACACCGGCCAGGACTATCGCCTGAATGATCTAGTGGCCAATCTCGCCAAGCCGCTGCACGCCTTTTACGCCGACCTCGCCGCCCAGCGGCAGCGCACCACCATCGTCATCATGAGTGAGTTTGGCCGCCGGTTGAAGGCCAACGAAAGCGGCGGCACCGATCATGGCCATGGCAATCTCATGTGGGTGCTGGGCGGCGGCATCCAAGGCGGGCGCTGCCTTGGGAGCTGGCCTGGACTGGCGAACGACAAGCTCGATGAGCATGCCGATCTCGCCATCACCACCGACTACCGCCAGGTCCTGAGCGAAGTGCTGATGGCTCGGATGCGCGGCGCGGAGGTGGCGACTGTGTTTCCGGGATTCACGCCGGGTTCGCCGCTGGGGGTGGTGTAGGCTTCCGGCTGAAATCACGTAACTTTGTTCGTGCGTTCGCAAACCTTCCCGCTAACCTCGCGGCCTCGCTTCCCAAACCAAGCAACTATCATGAGCTACTCCTCACCCAAACTTCACAATGCAATGTGGCCCGGACTCGTCGGCAAAGGCGACGGCGAAGGCCAGGAACCACCGATCAGTCTCGAAAAGATGCTGGACCTCACCGCCGCAGCGAATGTGAACGGTCAGAAGTTTGAAGGCATCGACTACTTCCTCTTCCTCCCGCACACCAATCCTGAGGCCAGCGACGACGAGATCAAGAAGATCGCTGATCTCATTGCTGGCAAGGGTTTCAGCGTCGGTTCCCTCGTGGCTCCCGTGTGGCCCGGCACCGTCGGTGACTCCGCCATGGGCGACGACGCGCAGCAGGAGAAATTCCTCAGCGCCGTGAAAATGGCCTGCCGCATCGCCAAGGTCTTCAATGCCCACGGCGTCCGCAAATACGGCGTCATCCGCATCGACTCCGCCGAATTCGGCATCTCCAAGTGGCGCGAAAACCCCAAGGCCAACACCGCCCGCATCGTGGACACCTTCAAGAAGGCTGCCCAGATCGCTGCTGACAGCGGTGAGCGTCTCGCCGCCGAAGGCGAAATCTGCTGGGCTGGCATGCACTCGTGGAAAGACATGCTCGACGTCCTCGAAGGCGTCGGCATGCCAAACGCGCTTGGCTTCCAGGCCGATCTCGCACACACCTACCTTTACACCCTCGGCTACAACGCTCCTGAGCATGCCCTCCTCAAGGAAGGCTACAGCGATGCCGAGTTCTGGGCCGCTTATGAGAAGATGACCGACGCGCTGCGCCCTTGGACCATCGACTTCCACGTCGCTCAAAACGACGGCACCGTCCACGGCGCTGGCGCCCACGACAAGACCGGCAAGCACTGCCGTGCTGACGATCCAAATGGCAAGCTCGACATCACCAAGGCTTCCGGCTACTGGCTCAAAGACGCTGCTGCCCGTGGCATCCAGCACATCTGCTGGGATGGCTGCATGTTCCCGAACGCCGTGCTCGAAACGCCGGACACCTGGAACAACATTCTCGCTGCGATGATCAAAGTCCGCGACGCCCACGGCTGGTAATCGCCGGTCCGTCAGTTCCACACTTCAGCGCCGCAGGGGAAACTCTGCGGCGTTTTGTTTTCACCCGCTTCGCATGCATCGTTTTCTTGTCTTGTTCGTCGCGCTCGTCTCCTGTGTACACATGTCCGCCCCAGTGACGCTGCCGCCTGAAATCACCGCCGTGCTGCCCAAAAGCTGCAAACAGGTGCTCTACGTCGTGGCAGTGGATGCGCAGACATCAGCGGCGGAACTCAGAATGCTCGAACGCTCCCCGGCGAATGTCTGGCACGCTGTCAGCGCGGTCATTCCGGTCCGTATCGGCCGCACTGGCCTGGCATGGGGCCATGGTGAGTTTGCGCTGACGGCACCGGCAGGCTGGCGCAGCAAAACAGAAGGGGACGGTTGTGCTCCTGCGGGAGTCTTTCGCATCACCCAGGCCTTTGGTGCTGAGCCGCACCCAGGTTGGATCAAGCTGCCGTACCTTCACTGCACCCCGCACCATTGGGGCATCGACGATGTGCGCTCACGCCACTACAACCAGATCGTGGATGATCGCACGGTGGCCTGTGATTGGACGGGTCCAGAAACCATGGTCCCCAGCAGTGGCTGCTACAAGCTGGGGGCCGTCATCGCACACAATTCGCACCACCAGCCGGGCCTCGGCTCCTGCATTTTCATGCACCTCTGGCTGGGCGAAAACGTGCCCACGGCCGGATGCACAGCCATGTCTGAGCCGCATCTGCGCCAGGTCCTCAAGTGGCTGGACCCTGCGGCAAATCCATGCCTCGTCCAGCTTGTGCAGCCTTGATGAAGTCAGCGATGCTCAATCACATCGCTGTTCTTGAAGCGCACCTTGGGCAGGGTCGCATAGCGGTCATCAGCGTGCCGATAACCAGCCGGACAGAGTACGGCGGTGGTGAACCCTTGGGCTTCAAGGCCGAGCACCTCGTCGTATTTTTCGGGCACAAAACCTTCCATCGGGCAGGTGTCGATGCCGAGCAGCGCGGCGGCGGCCATGAACTGGCCGAGGGCGATGTAAGCCTGCATCTTGGCCCACTCGGTAGTCATGTAGCCCTGCTCCAGAGTGCCGGTGAGCATCTTGCGGAAACCCGCCAGCGAATCCGGCGTGCCTCCACGCACCTCGGCGATACGCATGAGGTTGGCATCGATCTCAACCTCGGACATCGTGCGTTTCGTGGCCATGACGACCAGGTGCGAGCAGTCAACCACCTGGCGCTGACGCCATGAATGCCCCACCAGTTGCTCTCGCAATTCCTGGTCTTGAATGATGAGGAACTTCCATGGCTGTAGGCCGTAGCTGGACGGGGTCAGAACGAGCGACTCCTCCAGAGCGGCCCACGTATCAGCAGGAATCTTCTTGGTGGCGTCGAAGACTTTCGTGGCGTAGCGCCAGTTCAGGGCAGTGAGGAGTTCAGCGGGGGTCATGCGCAGATGACTTGGCACGGAGCGCCCCAAACTGCAATCAGAGAACGGCCACTCCAACTCTGAAAGCACCTCCATGCTGGGGGCAAGGGCGGGGCTCGGGCCGGGCTGGTTAGCAGATAAAAAACTTACAATACATGTTGGTGTGAATATTGCATAATAAGAGCGTTCCAATCTATTGTAGAACCGTTCGATTCCTACTGATTCGTGCACGCTGCCTATTACATCGCCAAAGGCCAGAAGACACTTGGACCCTGTTCCAAGGACGATCTGCGCAACTTTCTCGCGTACGGCTCGATCCGCGACAGTGACCTCGTGAAGCGCGAGGATGAGGAGCAGTGGCGTCCCGTATCGACCCTGCTGGAGTTGCATGCCGAAGGGCAGGTCGTGGCCGACGGCCTCACCGTGTTGCCCACTCGCCGACGTGTGGCGCGCTATCGCGACTACAATCGCGTGCCCTACAATCAGCGTGGTGGCGCAGTCCTGCGGCGCATGATCCTGGGTTTTCTCTTTCTCCCGCCGTTGCTATGGTGGGCGGCGGTGGCCTTGTACTCAGACCATATTTTCCGCCAGAAGAAGGATGAAAACGGTTATCTCGTGGTCTGGGGCCGCTGGGTGGAGGTGCTCGTGACGGTCATGATCATCGTGAACGCACTGGCTTGGTGGATGGCCATCAGCTACGCTTCCTGGCTTCTGGGACCGGGCCTTGCCGAACTCATGAAGGGCATGGGCGAGGCCGCAGACGTGATCAAGGGGATGTTCAATGACGCGTCCCCGAAGTGATTTAGCACGGCTTTTGGGCCAGTGGCGGTGTTCCTAGCAATGACTGGCTTGCCATTTGGTGTGCAGGATTTGGCATCCTGAGGCAGCGCTGACATCATCTTTTGTGGGGTCACGTTGGTTCTAGCATGAAAGCAAGCCAACCTCTTTCGATTCTCGCCACCCTCTTGTTCGCCGTCACGGTGCAAGCTGCTCCGGTGGACACTACCGCCGCTTCAAAGCAGATCGACGCCCTGCTCGCCAAAAGCTGGCAGAAGCACCAGCTCAAGCCGAATGCCCTAGTGGATGACGCCACTTTCCTGCGCCGAGTGTACCTGACGGTGGTGGGCCGCATCCCCACCTTGGAGGAAGCCCGCGCTTTCTATGCCTGCCAGATGCCAGACAAGCGCGCCAAGCTCATCGATTCGTTGCTCGCCAGTGAAGGGTATGTGCAAAACTTCTTCAATTACTGGGCCGATGTGCTGCGCGCCCAAAGCCAAGGTGTGGCCGGTAGCACCACCTCCCAGAATTATCTGAACTACATCCGCGCGGCGCTGCGTGAGAACAAGCCCTGGGATCAGATCGCCCGCGAGCTTGTCTCCAGTGAGGGTTCCTGCTTCGATACCGGCGCGATCGGCTACTACATGCGCGACCGCGGCATGCCGCTGGACAATCTGTCCAACACGACCCGCGTCTTCCTTGGTACCCGCATGGAGTGTGCGCAATGCCATGACCACCCCTTCGACAAGTGGACGCAGAAGCAGTTCTTCGAGATGGCGGCTTTCACGCACAACATGAGCGCCACCAGCTACCGCTCCAAGAGCAGTGACGCAGTACAGAAAATGGTGCGTGACGATAAGTCGCTCGATACCGCGACCCGCGATCTCATGCGTCAGGCAATCAATGAAGCGATGCGCCCGCTGCGTGACACTCTGGTGGTGCAAAACAAGGGCCAGCTCCGTCTGCCGCACGACTACAAGTACAAGGACGCCAAGCCGAAGGATGTCGTTCCTGCTTCTGTTATGTTTGGCAAGCCGGTGGTGCTGAAGAAGGAGTCGAACACCATTGGTGAATTTGGTCAATGGCTGACATCTCCTGAGAATCCGCGTTTCACCACCATCATCTCCAACCGCTTGTGGCAGCGCGTGTTTGGCGCGGGCCTCTATGAGCAGGTGGATGAAATGATGGATAGCAGCGTGGCTTCGAATCCTGAGCTGATGCACTTTTTGGAGCGGCAGATGGTGGCCTTAAAATACGACATGAAGGCGTATCTGCGCCTGCTGCTGAATACGCAGGCTTTTGCACGTGAAAGCACCAAGGAAGTCTCTCCTGGCACGCCTTATTACTTCCAGGGGCCTGTGTTCCACCGCATGCGCTCCGAGCAGGTGTGGGACTCTCTCGTCGCCCTCGTCAGTCCTGATCCAGAACAGCCGAACTGGAGCAGCCGCGAGCGCGAACGCCGTGATCTGGAAAACCGCCAGCATCTCGCTGCACTGCTCGACAAGACCGAAGCTCCTCTGCTGTTTGAAGCCGCCAAAGAAGTTGCCGCCGCCATGCGCGAGCAGAACAAGGAATTCGAGAATCTGCGCAAAGAGCTGGATGAGGCGCGTGCCAAGGAGGACAAGGTCAAGGCCCGCGACATCCAGCGCCGCTTGGGTGAAAGCCAACGCATCCTGCGCGAGCAGGTTTCCAAATGCTTCTACGCTGCCGCAAAGAAGTCTGGCAACCAGGAGATTCAGAAGGAACTCGCCGCCGTCAGCGGTGATGGCCCCATGGAGATGGCGATGATGAATCTCATGAATGACAGCCGGGTGGATGCCAAGGATGCGCCGCTGGATCCGAAAATCATGACCACCCTCAAAGCCGACGAAGAAGTCCTGGGCATGAAGGATGAAAAGAGCATCAAGAACTTTGAAAACTTCCAGCGCTCTCTGCACCAGACCTGGAGCCGCGCTGCTGAGCTTCCTTCTCCAGCACCACGCGGTCANTTCCTGCGTGAGTTTGGCCAGAGCGACCGCGAAATCGTCGAAAATGCCAGTGATGAAGCCAGTGTGCCGCAGGCGCTGACCATGATGAATGGCACCCTCCTCAACGGACTCACCAGCGCATGGTCCACGCTGAGCATCAATCTGCGCAAAGCCAAATCCAACGACGAGAAAATCGACACGCTGTTCCTGAGCCTCTACTCGCGCAAACCGAATGCGAAAGAGAAGGCCCACATGCTTCAGACACTGGAGAGCTATGCCTCCTCCAAGACCCTGTGGGAGGACATCACCCTCGCTGCGCTCAGCACGCAGCGTTTCATCTTCGTCGAATAATTTCTGCCTGATCCAGCAACCCCAATTTGAACTCACCATGAAAACGCCCAACAACGATCTCTCCCGCCGCGCTGTGATGACTCGCATGGCCCAGTCCTGCCTCGGAGTCGGTTTGCTGCCCTCCGTGGAGCACCTTTTCTCCAGCAAGGCACTCGCCGTCGGTGAAGGTAGCGCTACCGCCAAGCAGGCGGCCACGGCGCGCAATGTCATTTTCCTCTACATGACCGGTGGCCAGAGCCATCTAGACACCTGGGATCCTAAGCCCGACAACAAGGAAGTCTCAGGTCCGGTGAAGGCCATCAAGACGAGCGCCGATGGCGTGCAGATCAGCGAATACCTGCCGCGCATGGCCAAGCAGATGCACCATGCCTGCGTCATCAATTCGATGGCCACCAACACTGCCGCGCATGAACAGGCCAACTACTTCATGCACACCAGCTTCGGCCTGCGCAGCACCATCAAGCATCCTGGCATGGGCGCATGGCTCAGCTTCTTCCAAGGCCCCGGCAATCCCGCGCTGCCGCCGTATGTCTATGTCGGCAATGACAGCCGCCATCCCGGCGCAGGCTTTTTCGCGAAAAGGCATGGCCCGCTTATGGTGAACAATCCCGAGGCCGGTCTGCAAAATGTGGCACCTCAGAAAGGCGTGACCGATGAACGTTTCGGCATGCGCCGTGACCTTGCTCACTCTCTCGATGCCGAATTTCAGGGCAAGTGGGACACGCGTGGCGTCAAAGCCTACTCAGATGAGGGGGGGCTCCCAATGCAGGCGGAGGCGATTCGTCGTCCCCTCACCCCAACCCTCTCCCCGAAGTAAAATATAACCTTATTTATCGACTGCCAGGGGCGGGGAGAGGTAGATCCGCTTTTGGCTGCCCTGATAACTGTCATTTTGAGTGGGCGCTACTTTTGAAGGTTTGTGATGCGCGGCAGCATAAAAAAACGCCCGTCAGCTTGAACTGCCGGGCGTTTTTGTTTGAATGCTAGCGCATCAGGCTGCCAGCCTGATTCACCTGCTTAGATGGAGCTGTAATCCCAGCCCTGGCGGTAGGCCGCGCGGGTGATGAGCTTGTTGGCGTCAGCGTTGTCGGACTGCTGCTTTGACGCGTCCCAGTTAATGACCTTGCCAGGGTTGGCGATGGCGAGGTTGCCGAAGAGGCAGAGCTTGGTCAGAGGCACGGAATAATCAAAATTGCTGCCGCAGATCTTGTCCTGCTCGATGGCGCGGACGAGTTCGAGCTGCGGTTCGCCTTCGGCCAGCGCGCCTTCGAGCTTCAGCTCGGGCTTTTTGCCACCGAGGAAATCGGTCATCTTGGTGCCTGGGATGAGGCGTGGGCTGCCGCAATAGTCGTCGGTGTTCAGGATCACGCCGGCATCGCCACGGAGGAGGAAGCCGCCTTTGATCTTGTCCCAGTCGCGGTCAGCTTCCAGCTCAGCTGGACGCTCAGGCTTCAGGCTGCCTTCATACCAGTGCAGTTTGATCTCGCCGTATTTCTCCGTCTTGAAGTAGAAGACCACGTGAGAGGACTTCGGCCAGCTCACGTCGGTGAGTTCAGTGCATTCGGCTTCCATTTTGTAGGGTTCGCCGAGGCCGCAGGCCCAGAAGGGACCATCCAGCAAATGGCAGCCCATGTCGCCCATGGCACCTGCGCCGTATTCGCGGTGGCCGCGCCAGGCGAAGGGATGCAGACCGTCGGTGAAAGGCACGGAAGGGCAGGCGGCCAGCCAGTTTTCCCAGTTAAACAGATCCTCGGCGGTCTCGATGGTGATGTCTTTGCCGTCTGGGCCTTTGGTCTTCTGTTTGATCTTTGGCACCGTGCCGTTGACGTACTTAGCTTTGGCTTCATTGCCCTGGGGCCAGATGGGGCGGTTGGTCCAGACGTGGATTTCTTTGACGTTGCCCACGATGCCTTCGCTGACCCACTGCTTGAGGAAGCGGATGCCTTTGCCGGTGTGGCCCTGGTTGCCCATGTTGGTCTTCACGCCCTTTTTCTTGGCGGCTTCATGGAGCTGATTGGCTTCCCAGATACGGTTCACCAGGGGCTTCTGCACGCAGACGTGCTTGCCGCGCTTGATCGCTTCCATCGCCGCCGGGTAGTGGGCGTGGTCGGGGGTGGACACCGTGACCATGTCGATCTTATCGCCCATCGTTTCAAACATCTCGCGGAAGCTCTCAAACATCTTCGCGTCTGGATATTTCTGCTGCGCCTGCTTGAGGCGTTCGCGGTCCACGTCGCAGATCGCCACGATGTTGGCCCCCTTGGCCGAGATGCCCACGTCAGAGGCACCCTTGCCACCTGCGCCACCGATGCCGGCGACATTGATTTTTTTGACCACGCCTTCCTGGCCAATCAGCAGATTGGGAAGAAAGATGCTGCCAGCAGTTGCGGCAGTATTGCGGAGGAAGGTACGGCGATTGGGGAAGAGCGAGGGCTTCATTGTGGATTGATTGGACCGCGAAGATAGCGGATTGCGGAGAAATACGCAATGGGGATGTCACCTTGCGGAAAAATCGTGCGGCGCAGCAGAGAAACCGCACAGAGCGCCGTCCGCGCTCCTCCCGATTGGCCGGAGCCTCATCCAACAGGTCTGACCCTAAGGCCGTGAAAAAGTCTGCCGTCCCACTTGCAAGAACGGCAGTCGCCACTATTCTCTCCACCCGCCACTCACTGCCTCATGGTGTAATGGTAACACAGCAGATTCTGAATCTGTTATTCAAGGTTCGAATCCTTGTGAGGCAACCATCTTGAATAAGAGCTACGTGAGTGGAGGCGTAGTTGAAGCTGTCTGAAGCACTCGAAGAAGTGTCAATTTGCCATTTTTCTGGCAAATTTCGGTGCATCTGGTAGGGGGGGGCATGACAGCAACTAGCAAAGAGCCCTCGCGAGCGACTGTTTTTCTAGACCTGCCCTCCGACCTTTTAGAACTCGTTGGGGATGAGGATGTGCCCAGACTGATTCAGGAATTTTTACTTAATGAATGCGAGAGATGGTTCAGCGTGCTCGAAAGCTATTCTGGAGACGCCAGGGGCACTGTTGATGAAAGCACAATAGACATACCGGACGCCGTTGAAATGTTGGGGCCTCTTTCTGGCAAAATGGAAGTGCACTGGGAGGAGTTTCTACCGACAGGATGCCGAGACTTTGACCTGGCCGGTCTTGAACATCATAGCATGCTCGACTTTAACATTATTCCAGAAACTGGGCAGATCCAACTCATTGGAGCTGTGAACGAAGTGCGTAGCACATGCGACGAGTTTTAATGTGAAAGGAAAAAGCGGAGGTAAAGTTAGTTCCGCATCATTCTTTGGAAACCATGCACCAAAGCCGGGTGATCCTTGAAAAAGGGCATTGCCCAATTCCAGAAAATAGAATCCATTACAGCCTCTGCCCGCAGTTCGGGACTTCCCGGCAATCTACCACCCTTGAGAATGGGTTTCTTGTTGGTACGCGAACAGCTAAAGAGGCTTTGACTACGGGCCTGAATTCGGTTCCTTAGCCACATGAGCCTTTTCCGAACTCTGCACAGCATAGCCTTTGTCACGATTTCCGCTTTGCTCCTGGCATCCGGCGTGAATGCAGCAGAACCAGTCACGCCGCTGCTGCACCTTGAGGAATTGAAAACCAGTTTTGAATCTTTCGTGATCAAAAACGTGACGATCCCCTATAAACAAGCGATCAAAGCACTTAACGCCAAGGTGAAGCCAGTCCTTGAACGTGAGAGCGCCATGGCGGCAACGAGGAAAGATTTGGATGCCCTTGCCCGGATCAAAGCCGACATTGAGCGCATCGACAAAGGACTTTTGCTCACAGATGCGGACTCACCACCGCCGGACATCCTCAAGCACGTCTATGCCGCCTACAAGCTCGAAGTGGCAAAGATCGATTCCGCAAAAATGCTAAGCTTGGCAGAAGCCATTCAGCGTTACGAAAAGGGGCTTATGCAGATTCAGGACGAACTGACAGCCAGCCAATATGCAAAAGCCGCTCTGGAAGTTAAGCAAATTCGAGAAAAGTTAAGTTCGGATGGCATGCAGCAACAAGCTTCTGCGCCTCCACCATCAGGCAAATCTGTTTTGAAGGTGGAAAAAGGACGGGGGGTTTCCTTTTTCAATGA
>TBL_comb48_EPIDRAFT_1003451_pt1 | contig 10530 bp, 10 predicted proteins | sample TroBogEpilimnion_37_FD_10681 | JGI IMG/M metagenome (IMG submission 10681)
ATAAACCAAAGGCATTTTGGTTTGAGCAATATGACCACGCAATACATCAATGCGCAGTGCTTCTTTTTTCAGGTGATAGGGCGATGCATTGGGAACAAGCAATACTTGAGCGCCAGCAGCATGAGCTTGCTTAGCAGGTCCTTCATGCCAGGCATCTTCACACAATATCAAGCCATAACGAATACCTTCACATTCAAATACACAAGCTTGATTGCCGGGGACGAAGTAACGTACTTCATCAAATACTTCGTGATTGGGTAATTCTTGTTTTGCGTAGCCCGCAATGACTTTGCCATTTCTTAAAACGGATGCGTAGTTTTGTAAGCCCTGCAACGTTTTTTTGGGATGACCGACGATGACTGTTAAATCAGAATGTTGAGCCAACTCTTGTGTCAGTAGCTCGAGTTGAGTTTGCGCTGCTTCAATAAAAGCAGGGCGGAGCAATAAGTCTTCTGGGGGATAGCCGGTGAGCGAGAGCTCTGGAGTTACTAGGAGTTTGACGCCCTGAGCATATGCATCTAGAGCAGCTTTGTGAATGAGTTGCGCGTTACCAGCCAAATCACCCAGTAATGGGTTGATTTGGGCTAAAGCAATGTTTTGTGTGCTCACTCCGATTCACAAAGCCTTTTCAATGAAACAAAAATTAAGGGTGCTCTTTGTTGTAGCGCTCAATACCCTCAAGAATTTCTTTATGAGCATCTGCAACGCCACCCCAGCCTTTAACTTTTACCCATTTGCCTTTTTCAAGATCTTTATAGTGCTCGAAGAAGTGTTGGATTTGATTTAAGCGCAATGGATTCATATCTTCTGGTTTTTGCCAGTGTGTATAAATAGGCAAAATTTTGTCTTCTGGTACGGCTAATAATTTGGCATCTTCACCGCCTTCATCTTCCATTTGCAAAACACCAATTGCGCGGCAGGATACAACCACACCTGGAATAAGTGGGAATGGGGTAATTACGAGAACGTCAACTGGATCGCCATCACCAGCGATTGTTTTGTTGATGTAACCATAATTACATGGGTAGTGCATTGCGGTACCCATAAATCGGTCAACAAAAATTGCGCCAGACTCTTTGTCTACTTCGTATTTCACTGGATCAGCGTTCATGGGAATTTCAATAATGACATTGAAGCTCTCAGGGATCTTTTTGCCTGGCTTGACTTTGTCGAGACTCATAAATACTCCGAATAGTGATTAGTAAATACCCTGATCCTGTGGAGGAGGCGCAGGGGTGATTCTGTTACATACTGATACAGCTTAAAGACCATAGTTTAAAGCTTTCAGGAACTAGGTCTACCTAAGTGCAGCTTATAGAAAACATTAAAGATTAAAAAATGATTAACTTTAGGGAGTTCAAGCATGAGTAATGTCACTTTAGGCTTGTATTTTGCCTTGGCGTGCGGTGTCTTGGCCGTGGTTTACGGCTTTGTGATGCGCGGCTGGATTTTGAGGCAAAGTTCGGGCAACGCCAAGATGCAAGAAATTGCCGAGGCGATTCAACAGGGTGCAGCAGCCTATTTATCGCGCCAATATAAAACGATTGCCGTAGTAGGGGTGGTTCTAGCCATTCTGATGGCGCTCTTTCTAGATTTCGCGACTGCGATTGGTTTTGTGATTGGCGCCGTTCTTTCTGGAGCCTGTGGCTTCATAGGCATGAATGTCTCCGTCAAGGCAAACGTGCGTACTGCGGAAGCTGCAACCAAGGGTATGAATGAAGCCCTCAATGTTGCATTTAAAGGCGGCGCGATTACTGGTATGTTGGTAGTCGGATTAGGTCTTTTAGGTGTTGGACTTTTCTTTATGTTCCTCGTATCCATTGGCGCAGGACAAGATCTCTCTTCCGTATTGCACCCACTCATTGGTTTGGCATTCGGCTCCTCTTTGATTTCCATCTTTGCTCGCTTGGCGGCGGAATCTTTACTAAGGGTGCAGACGTTGGTGCTGACTTAGTTGGTAAAGTAGAAGCGGGTATTCCTGAAGATGATCCACGCAACCCTGCGGTGATTGCTGATAACGTTGGCGATAACGTTGGTGACTGTGCTGGTATGGCAGCGGACTTATTTGAAACTTACGCAGTAACCTTGATTGCAACTATGGTGTTGGGATCTTTAATGGTTTCTAGTGCACCAGTGGCTGCGATTATTTATCCATTGGTGCTTGGTGGGGTTTCCATCATTGCCTCTATTATTGGTTGCTCATTTGTAAAAGCAAGTCCTGGTATGAAAAATGTGATGCCGGCTTTGTATAAAGGCTTGATCATCGCAGGTGGTTTATCACTAGTTGCTTTCTACTTCGTAACCAACTTCATCATGCCAGATGATGCTTTAGGTATCCCTGGCAGCCAATGGCGTTTGTTTGGTGCAACAGTAGTTGGCTTGTTGCTGACAGCAGGTTTGGTATGGATTACCGAGTACTACACCGGTACCCAGTTTAAGCCAGTGCAACATATTGCTGAAGCATCTACTAAGGGTCACGGCACTAATATCATCGCTGGTTTAGGCATTTCAATGAAGTCGACTGCTTATCCAGTTCTCTTTGTTTGTGCCGCAATTTTTGCAGCGTATTGGTTAGCTGGTTTGTACGGTATTGCCATTGCAGCAACAGCCATGTTGTCGATGGCTGGTATTGTGGTTGCGCTAGATGCTTACGGCCCAATTACAGATAACGCTGGTGGTATTGCAGAGATGGCAGGCTTACCGCAATCAGTGCGTGATATTACTGATCCATTAGATGCGGTTGGTAACACTACTAAAGCAGTGACCAAAGGTTATGCGATTGGTTCTGCAGGTTTGGCATCACTCGTACTGTTTGCTGACTACACACACGCATTAGAGAGTATTGGTCAGCAAGTATCTTTTGACTTGTCTAACCATATGGTCATCATTGGCCTCTTTATTGGCGGCATGATTCCTTACTTGTTCGGTGCCATGGCAATGGAAGCGGTAGGTCGTTGTGCTGGTGCAGTAGTTGAAGAGGTGCGTCGCCAGTTCCGTGATATTCCTGGAATCATGGAAGGCACTGCTAAGCCAGAGTACGGCAAGGCTGTGGATATGCTCACTTCAGCAGCGATTAAAGAGATGATTGTTCCTTCGCTCCTCCCTGTAGTTGCTCCAATTGTTGTTGGCCTCTTGTTAGGACCTGCAGCATTGGGTGGCTTACTCATGGGTACGATCGTGACTGGCTTGTTTGTAGCCATCTCGATGTGTACTGGTGGTGGCGCTTGGGATAATGCGAAGAAATATATCGAAGAAGGTAACTTCGGCGGCAAAGGTTCTGAGGCTCATAAAGCTGCAGTGACTGGCGACACCGTAGGTGACCCTTACAAAGATACAGCGGGTCCTGCAGTAAATCCACTCATTAAGATCATTAACATCGTGGCATTGCTCATCGTGCCATTGTTGCCAGTAATCTCAAGATAACAATCGTTGTCGTGTAAATAAAAAGCCTAGCATTGCTAGGCTTTTTATTTATGGGTCTGAGATGGGCTGCAATGAGGGGCTTATTATTTAGGTATGAATGAAATTAAGATCATAAAAATCCAGGTCGACCTAAGTAATCCAACAACATTCCCTAAGGGGTTTGTTGATAAATCCAAATTAGATGCAACCACTGAAGAGCAGATCATGCTCCAAGAAAATCAAGATGATCTTGAGTGGGAATGCTTTGTAAATCATGCCCCCAAACTATAGATGCTGATAAGGGTATTTTTGGGGCTTGCATAGGCATTTAATGCAATATACAATTGCTATATACGCTAGGAGATTAAAGATTATGGCTATTTCAACTGTTTTTACAAATAACCGGACTCAAGCCGTGAGATTGCCTGCTGAAATGCGGCTACCAGAAAATGTTCGCAAGGTGAATGTTCGCGCAAAGGGTCGGGAGCGAATAATTGCCCCAATTGAAAACATGTGGGACAACTACTTTTTGGGCGATGCTCGTGTAAGTGATGATTTTATGAATGAAAGAGGCTCTCAAGAGCAAGGTGATAGAGAGTCCCTCTAATGCTTAAGTACTTGCTAGATACCAATATTGTTATTTATGTAATGAAGCGAAAGCCATAGAGGTGCTTAAGGTCTTCAATAAAAATGCAAACCGAATGGCTATATCAACAATTACGTTGGCGGAGTTGATGTATGGCGCAGAAAAGAGTCAACAGGTTGAAAGTAATCTTAGTAACATCGAAGACTTTGTAAGTCACTTAGAAGTTTTACCGTATGACATAAATGCAACCCAGCATTATGGTCAAATTAAAGCATTCTTGGAGAGTAAAGGTAAGCCTATTGGAGTAAATGATATTCATATTGCAGCTCATGCTAGAAGTCATGGTTTAACCCTGGTAACAAATAATCTATCTGAATTTAAAAGAGTCCCTAATCTTGCCCTTGAAAATTGGATTTAGAAAAAATGTCCTAATAAAAATGCCTAGCATTGCTAGGCATTTTTCATTACAGATCTAGAAAACTTATTCCAAGGTCTCTAAATAACGCTGTGCATCTAATGCGGCCATACAACCTGTGCCAGCACTGGTAATCGCTTGACGATAAATGTGGTCTTGTACGTCACCAGCAGCAAACACGCCAGGGATGTTGGTTGCAGTAGCATTGCCCTCTAATCCTGAATGGGTCTTGATGTAGCCATTGTTCATGTCTAACTGCCCAACAAAGAGTTCAGTATTAGGTTTGTGACCAATCGCAATAAAGGCGCCAGTCAAAGCGATGTCTTCAGTACTACCATCTTGTTTCTTAATGCGTACACCAGTCACACCTTTTTCATCGCCTAGAACTTCATCGAGTGTGGCATTTAACTTGAGATCCACTTTTCCTTCAGCCACTTTTGCCATTAAGCGATCATTCAAGATCGGCTCAGCACGAAATTTATCGCGACGATGAATCACAGTCACTTTTTTAGCAATCCCAGTGAGGTAGAGCGCTTCTTCAACAGCGGTGTTACCGCCACCAACTACGCAAACATCTTGATTGCGATAGAAGAAGCCATCGCAAGTTGCGCAACCAGAAACGCCACGACCCATAAATGCTTCCTCGCTAGGTAAGCCAATGTATTGCGCAGAAGCGCCAGTGGAAATAATCAAGGCATCGCAGGTGTAGGTTCCAGAATCGCCAACCAAGCGAATCGGCTTCTCTTTGAGTGCTGCCGTATGAATATGGTCAAAAATGATTTCTGTATTAAAGCGCTCAGCATGCTTTAAAAAACGATCCATGAGTTCTGGGCCTTGAACGCCATCAGCATCCGCAGGCCAGTTTTCTACGTCAGTAGTGGTCATTAATTGACCGCCCTGAGCTAGTCCGGTGATGAGGGTTGGGTTCAAATTGGCGCGGGCGGCATAGACGGCTGCTGTATAGCCTGCAGGGCCAGATCCGAGGATGAGAACTTTAGAGTGTTTTGGGGTATTTGTAGTCATATTCAAATTATAGGATTGCTTGATTACAATCGGTAGAACATGGCAAGAACCGCATACCCGAAGTCCAAGGCTCCTTTGAGCCCCCAGCCCCCTGAGAACGGTGGGCAGGGCAGAATGCCCCGTCTCCTATTGGAGGCCCGCTGGTTCATCTCTCTGGGCCTCTGCCTAGGCTTATTTGCCATTTTGATCACGTATTCCAAGGCTGATCCAGCCTGGTCCCATGCCAGTTTTGAAGCCCCTAGAAACCTGGGTGGTCGTTTTGGTGCCTATTTAGCTGATTTAATGCTCTATATCTTTGGTATCTCCGCTTTTTGGTGGGTTGCCTTATTTGGCCGCCGTGTCCTAAATGGCTGGCGAGAGCTCTGGAGTATTCCATTGCCGCCAGATCCAGACGCTAAACCAGACTCTTTATTAATGCGTTGGTTGGGCTTCAGCCTGACTTTAATCTGCAGCATGGGTTTGGAGTCTATTCGCCTGCATTCCCTCTCCTGGCAGCTTCCTCGACCGCCTGGTGGCATTTTGGGTGAGCTGATTGGCGATCCATTGCAAATGTCCCTTGGCTTTACAGGCGCAACTTTGGTTTTGCTATTTGGTCTCTGTGCAGGCTTATCTTTATTTCTTCACTTCTCATGGCTCGATATCTCTGAGAGAGTAGGTCGTTTCTTAGAGGTTACTTACCACCGCATTCGTGAACGTCGCGATAGTGAAGAAGATCGTAAGTTGGGTGAAGCCGCCGCTGAAGAGCGCGAAGAGTTTGTGGAAGAATTCCGTGGTCGTGTTGAAGTGGCAGCACCAGTACAGATTGTGCGTGCGCCGATTGAGATTCCAAAGAGTGCGCGTGTAGAGCGCGAGAAACAACAACCACTATTCGTGGATATCCCAGATTCAGAATTGCCGCCACTCGCATTGCTTGATGCAGTACCCGAAGTAAAAGAAACCATCTCTGCCGAAGTACTTGAATTTACCTCACGCTTAATTGAGCGTAAGTTAGCTGAGTTTAATGTTCAAGTGACTGTAATTGCTGCCTATCCAGGCCCTGTGGTCACTCGTTATGAGATTGATCCTGCAGTGGGCGTGAAGGGCAGTCAGATTGTGAATCTCTCACGCGACCTAGCCCGCTCACTTGGCGTAGTCAGTATGCGTGTTGTAGAAACGATTCCTGGTAAGACCTGCATGGCTTTGGAATTACCAAATCCAACACGTCAGTCGGTTTACCTGTCAGAGATTCTGACATCACAGGTTTATAACGACAACCATTCATTGCTGACTCTAGCCTTAGGCAAAGATATTTCTGGTAGCCCAATGGTGGCTGACTTGGCGAAGATGCCTCACTGCCTGGTTGCTGGTACTACTGGTGCTGGTAAGTCAGTGGGTATCAATGCCATGATTCTGTCTTTGCTCTTTAAGGCTAAGCCAGATGAAGTGCGCTTGATCATGATTGATCCAAAGATGCTCGAGATGGCCATCTACGACAAGATTCCGCATTTACTTTGCCCAGTTGTCACTGATATGAAGCAGGCTTATAACGCCCTCAATTGGGCTGTAAATGAGATGGAGCGTCGCTACAAACTCATGAGTAAGTTTGGCGTGCGTAACTTAGCGGGCTTTAATAAGAAGATTCTCGAAGCAGAAGAAAAAGGTGAGAAGCTCACCAATCCATTTAGCTTGACGCCGGATGATCCGGAGCCAATTTATAAAGCTCCAGTGATCGTGATCGTGATCGATGAGTTGGCTGACTTGATGATGGTCTCTGGTAAGAAGATAGAAGAGCTGATTGCGCGTATTGCCCAAAAGGCGCGTGCTGCCGGTATTCATTTGGTCTTAGCAACACAACGTCCCAGCGTTGACGTGATTACTGGTTTGATTAAAGCCAATGTACCAACCCGTATCTCATTCCAGGTGAGCTCTAAGATCGACAGTCGTACGATTTTGGATCAGCAGGGCGCGGAAGCATTGCTTGGTATGGGTGACATGCTTTATATGGCGCCAGGTACTGGCTTACCAGTGCGCGTGCATGGCGCGTTTGTATCGGATGATGAAGTGCATCGTGTAGTCGAGTGGCTCAAAGAAAAGGGCGAGGCTAACTATATTGATGGCGTTCTTGAAGGTGCTGACGAATCTAATATCGATGCATTAACTGGTGAGAGTGGTGGCGAAGCTGATCCGCTCTATGACCAAGCCGTTGCTATCGTTCTAGAGAACAAACGCCCATCTATTTCTTTAGTACAGCGTCACTTGCGTATCGGTTACAACCGTGCAGCACGCCTTCTTGAGGATATGGAAAAAGCCGGTCTTGTATCTAAAATGGGTAACGGCGGCAATCGCGAAATTCTGCATCGCCCCTCCGAATAAGAATCCATGCCAAGATTTTTTACTGTAGCAATTCTGACGATTGCAAGTATCCTTTTTTCAGGAGCGTCCCTTGCTCAAAGCGAGAGTGGTGCTGAGCAGTTGCGCCAGTTTGTACGTAACTCCAAAACTGCTGAGGGTGACTTCGTGCAACAACAGTTACGCGCACCTAAGGCAAATGAAGCGCAAGATAAGGGCTTAAAAGTTGTCCGCCAAACACAAGGACATTTTGTATTTCAGCGTCCAGGCCGTTTTATTTGGGATACACAAAAACCATATGAGCAAAAATTGATTGCCGATGGTAAGCAGTTGATCATGTGGGATAAAGATTTAAACCAAGCAACATTCCGTCCAGCAGGGCAAGCCTTGGCCTCTACGCCAGCAGCAATTCTGTTTGGTGAAACTTCACTCGATCAACACTTTGACCTTGTAGAGGGTGAAGAGCGCTTAGGAATGAAGTGGGTGGCATTGACCCCTAAAAAAGACCCCAATGCCAAGAATAAGAATGACCTGCCTTATACAAAGATCTCGATTGGTATGGCTAATGGCTTGCCTAAGGCACTGGAGTTAACTGATGGCCTGGGTAGTGTTGTTCTGGTTACTCTAGATAAGATCCAGCTCAATGTGAACCTGCCAGCCAATCGCTTTACCTTCAATCCCCCGGCTGGGGCTGAAGTCTTGCGCTTAAACTAGAGCCTAGTAAATATAACCCCCGCTTTTTTATTAATAGAACCCATTGAGTATTAAATGATTGATCCGCAATTACTCCGTAAAGATATCGCCGCAGTTGCTGCGCGTCTCGCTACTCGTAAATTCCAGCTCGATGTTGAGAAATTCAACACACTAGAGTCTGAGCGTAAATCTTTACAAACCCGTACCGAAGAATTGCAAGCTAAACGCAACCAATTGTCTAAAGCCATTGGTATGAAAAAAGGTAAGGGCGAAGACGCCTCTACTGAGATGGCTGAAGTTGCAACAGTAAATGCTGATATGGAATCTGGTGCAGCAAGACTGAGCACTCTGCAAGCAGAGATTTCAGATTTCTTGATGGGTATTCCGAATTTGCCTGATGAGTCTGTGCCAACTGGTAAAGATGAAACAGAAAATAAAGAAGTAAAGCGTTGGGGTGAAGAGCCTGTGTTTGACTTTGAGATTAAAGATCACGTAGACCTTGGTGGTCCATTGGGTCTCGACTTTGAAGTGGCTGCCAAGATTAGTGGTTCACGCTTTGTAGTTCTCAAAGGACCGATTGCTCGATTGCACCGCGCCTTAGCGCAGTTCATGATCGATACGCATGCTACAAAACATGACTATCAAGAAGTGTATGCACCCTATATGGTGAATGCCGCCTCGATGCGTGGTACCGGCCAGTTACCGAAGTTTGAAGAAGACTTATTCAAGGTCCCTCGTCAGATGGGTGGGGAAGATGTAAAGGGAGCAAATGCAGGCGAAGCAAAAACTGAAAACTTCTACCTCATTCCAACGGCTGAAGTTCCAGTAACTAATTTGGTTCGCGATGAAATCCTCAACGCCGATAATCTGCCAATGAAGTTTGTGGCTCACACACCATGTTTCCGCTCTGAAGCAGGTAGCTATGGTCGTGACGTACGCGGTATGATTCGTCAACATCAGTTTGATAAAGTCGAGTTGGTGCAAATCACTAAGCCAGAAGATTCTATGCAAGCCCTAGAAGATTTAACGGGTCATGCAGAACGTATTCTGGAATTGCTCGAGTTGCCATACAGAAAAGTGTTGCTCTGTACTGGTGATATGGGTTTTGGTAGCACCAAGACCTACGACTTAGAGGTGTGGGTGCCCTCCCAAAAAGCCTATAGAGAAATTAGTTCATGCTCGAGCATGGGTGATTTCCAGGCAAGACGTATGCAAGCCCGATTTAAGGCAGGACAAGGTAAGCCAGAATTGGTACACACCTTAAATGGTTCCGGCCTTGCAGTCGGTAGAGCGTTGGTTGCGCTAATTGAGAACAAGCAACAAGTGGACGGCAGCATTGCTATTCCTAAAGCATTGCAGCCTTACTTGGGTGGCTTAGAAGTGCTTAAGCCCATCTAAGCAGATAACCCAGACAAGTAATTACTTAGATGAGCAAGCACTCAAAGTATTTAACTCTCGTTTTCTCACTGTTGATATCCCACAGTGTTTTAGCTAATGAAAAAACCTATCGCTGTGAGGTGCTGAGCGATGCCTACATTAAAAGCACTGGTGAGTTAGATATAGTTAAAGATAGCCCAAGAGTAGGTCAAGAATTTGCAGTGGTAAAAAAGACTGGGGAAGTGGTTGGGGATGTCATGGATACCCTAAAGAATCCAAAAGTGATCGCATCCGGCAGTAAAAGTAATTCGTATAAGGTTGTTTGGATTCAAAAATCTGAAGGTAAGAATGGCGCCTTTGTGGACTATCTGAGTATTGAAGGGTTTGCAAAAGATGGCAAGTTTCCTTTTGGATTCTTCTCTGGCTCACTTCTGATGACGGGCGTCTGCGAGTAAAAGATCAAAAATTTTAGGTGTGATCACCACATGGTGGCGTCTTCAGCGGCACTTAAGCCGCGCTCTTAAATAATAATAGTTTTTATTTTTAGTCGAGAAGCATTCTTTTCGAGCACTTTATCCAGTGTGACGATCGACTTTGCTTTGAAAGATTTTGCAGCTGCTAGATGTAATGCATCGCCAGCTCTAAGATTTGACTTGCTGTCAATAACTAAGATCCCTGCAGAATAATAAGTTTTATTTTCAATCGG
>TBL_comb48_EPIDRAFT_1003452_pt1 | contig 10528 bp, 3 predicted proteins | sample TroBogEpilimnion_37_FD_10681 | JGI IMG/M metagenome (IMG submission 10681)
TTGAAATCAAACAAAAATTTAAAAAAACTACACTGATGATACCTGCAACTTTGAACAGAAGTCGCGACCAGCTGTTTCAATATCATCAATCGTTGCCTTAGCCAATTGCAACGCCTTCACTTCCCTTTTTTACTTGATAATCTTTGTGATAAACCTAAGATTTTGTAAAATTCTATTATTCAAATAGTTACTTTGAACCATTTTGATAAAACTAATCAGTCACACTAACAGTAATAACTAATTGATATTTCCAAGCACCACATAGTTGACACCACTTTAGTCCATAACCACTTTGTGTGGAAATCCATCAACATGAAAAAATCAGTAGCACCGCTTTATCATCCGTATATTCTGACTTCAAAAAGTCAACCGTATCGCCCAAGCTGTTCTTAATTATTCAGTTGATTTGTATTAAATTTAGAGTATGATTCTCCTATAGAATACCACTTTTTTTTAATGGTTATTATATGGAATCATTTATCAACAAAACCAATTGTCAGTTCTTTGACCTATTAAATAGAATTGTACTGTCTACTTTGCTGCCGCTATTGATAGGGTTAGCGTTCAATTCTATTTTTTCGATAAGTAATGCGGATACCTTACCTTCTTCGGTTTCATTAACTGTTTTCGATGGTGCACTGGAAAATGGTTTTACAACTAACCAATGGACGGACGGTACCAACTCTTGTGTTCTGAATCTGAATTACACTAATAATAAACCGTCTGGCGCAGCATCAGCCGAACTTAACCTGAATCATTACTGTACCGTATTTTTTATTCAACCGGGTCATTACAATGTTGGAAATTATGTGGGCGGTTTTGATGTCAGTAGCTATTCTTATCTAGAATTTGATCTGTATGCGATGCCGACCTCTCAAGCTACGTTTGGGATTGCTTTGGCTGCCAGTCCTGCCAATTGGTCTACTATTGGTACTCAAGTTTTAATCCAGAACTACATCGTACCCTCAGCTAAATGGCAGCATGTTAAAATTCCCATTAGTGATTTCAATGTAACACCGGGTACTTTAATAGAAGGATTTCAGTTACGTAACAATGATTGGCAAACCAACAACATTGTTTATGGTCCAACCTTGATTGATAACATTTCTTTCTCGCCAAATTTTAATCCGCCTACCATCGTTTCTGTCAGCAGCAATGATCTTAAACATATAAAAGTTTCTTTTAGCAAGCAAATTGATCCAGTAAAAGCAACTACACTGAAAAATTATGCATTTAGCTCTGTTCAAGACAAAAACTTTACCAGTCCACTAGTACCACAAAGTGCCACTATTTCTCCTGATAATACTAACGTGCTGTTAACGGTAGCTACGCCTTTGCAAAGTAATGATGTTTATCGTTTGGTGGTCAATAATATCTCAGACCGTTTGACACCTACCCATGTCATTGCTCCCAATTCTGCTTATAGTTTTACAGCGGTATTTAATCCAATGACAATTAATATTGATGCCAGTAGCGCTAAGCATGCAATCAGTCCATATATTTATGGTTTAGCTTTTGCATCAGCAACCGCTCTAGAAGATTTAAACTTCACTCTGAATCGAGAAGGCGGTAACAGGGCAACCACTTATAACTGGCTAAATAATGCAAGTAATCATGCTAATGATTATTATTATGAAAGCTTACCCGAATCTGGCGGTAATATCGCTGCGGGTCTGATTGATAGTATGGTTAATGATAATAAAAATAGTGGTGCGGATTCCATTATTACCGTTCCAACGATTGGTTGGGTTGCCAAACTTGGTCCTAATCAAGGTAAATTGTCGAGTTTTTCTCAGAGTAAATACGGTATCCAAACCGGTTTCGACCAATGGTTTTTAGATGCAGGAAACGGTATTTTAAAAAATTCAGGCAAGCAAATTACTAGCAATGATCCCAATGATGCTTATGTGCCTTCGAACACAATCTTACAAAATGGACTAATCCATCATTTAGTTAATCTATGGGGACCTGCAAAATCATCCGGTGTTAAATTTTATGCAATGGATAATGAACCCGGTATTTGGTCATCTACTCATATTGATATTCATCCGATTGGACCAACAATGAAGGAAATCAAGAATGCTATTCTTTCTTATGGCTCAATGGTGAAATCACAAGATCCTACAGCTCAAGTGATGGCTCCTGAAGAAGATGGATGGACGCGCTTTTTGCTAAGTGGTTACGATAGCCAGTGGGGTGGCAATCATAATGATTGGAATTTTGCTGATCTTCCAGATAGAAATGCTAATGGTGGTATGGATTATATTCCGTGGTTGCTCGATCAATTGCATAAGAACAATGTGGCAACTGGCAGACGGTTACTGGATATACTAAGCTTGCATTGGTATCCCGCCAGTGGTGAATACAGTAATGATATTAGTACCAATATGATGTTATTGCGCAATCGTTCTACTCGATCACTCTGGGATCAGAATTATACAGACGAAAGCTGGATAGGCTCTGCTGGCGGTGGTGGTAAAGTCTATTTAATACCCAGAATGAAACAATGGGTTAATCAATACTATCCAGGCACTAAAATTGGTATTACTGAATATAACTGGGGAGCAGAAAGCAATATTAATGGCGCGACTGCGTTAGCTGATGTATTGGGTATTTTTGGTCGTGAAGGACTTGATTTAGCTACTTACTGGACTGCGCCCAGTGTTAATACTCCAGTCTATGAGGCAATGAAGCTTTATCGTAACTACGATGGTTCTAAATCAACCTTTGGAGATACGAGCGTATCCGACGTGGTTCCCAATGCAGATGCAATCTCTTCATTTGCTGCTTTGAGAGCAAAAGATGGTGCGCTTACAATTATAGTGATTAACAAGCAACTATCAACCGATACCGATGTTTTGTTTAATATTAAAAACTTTTCTGGAACAGGGGTTGCCAAATGTTATCAACTTACCGCAAGTGGTTCGATTATTCATTTGAACGATTACTCTTATCAGAATGGTTTATTAGAAGCGTATTTACCCGCTCAAAGCGTAACATTGTTTGTACTTCCTGCTGCCAACAAGTTATCGTCTAACCAAGTCACAACAGCTATTTCTGCATTAGTCTATAACCAAGCCAATAAAACTTATAATGGTACGGTGACAGTGAAAAATATCAGTAATACTGCACTTGCTGGTCCTTTCCACATTGTTTTCAATGGATTAAATAATACAGTGCAATTGCAGAATGCGACCGGAATTTATTCAGGAGCGCCTTATATAACGATGCCGACCGTTACCAGTCTTGCATCGGGGCAGTCTACCACGATTAATGTTGTGTTTAGCGGTCCTGCAAATACAGCTGTTCAGTTTACGCCCATAGTTTATGCATTGCTAAAGTAACTTTATTTATTCGATGTTCAGATTTTTTATTAATTTTATAAAAATGTATTGATTGAAGTTTTATACCAATTCGCATTTTTAAGCTAAAAGCATGAACATCGGATGATACGTTATTTTTGAAAGTACACAGAGCCTCTTCAACTTAACCGTCGAGCCAATATCATGAATAATCCTGTACTAACCGGTGTCAATTACAATGCTGCTACCGGTATATTGATCTTTAGTGGTGCTAATCTCAGTAATGGTATTCAGCAAAGCAAATTTAACTTACAAGTTAATGGTAATAATATAGCCCTGAGTAGTGCTGATACTGTGGGCACAATCAGCAGCAGCGGATTTACTGTGACTTTGAGTAGTGTTCACAAAACCGCTCTGAATAATCTGTTCACCATGAACGGTCTGACTGATTTAGCTCATCATGCGTATACTTTAAATGCCACTGCCGGCTGGGATAACAATACCGGAGTTGCTATCAGTAGTCAGGCGGTGAGTGTTACTGGTTACCAAACCATCACTTTAGGACATTTAACCACTCAAGCCAATCTAACTGATACCAGCAGCCTGCATCCTTTTAGTAGTGCCACTCTGAGCGATAGCAATACTCTGGCTATTGATACAGCTACTATTAGTTTCACAGCCGCCAACGGTAGTCTCAGTGGCGCCGGTCTATCTGCCGCAGTCCTCAATAATGGTGTCGCTACTTATACCGTGTCAGCAACCTCAGCAACCAGTTTACAACAAATATTGCAGAGCTTAGTTTTTACCCCAACTGCTCATCAAGGCACTGCTGGCAGCACTATTAACACCGTCTTAACCCTAACCGTCGCTGATCAGATTGCCAATACCGTTCTAAGCACCTTAGGCAACAATAGTACACAAGTGACGGTTACCGAAAGCGCATTGCCAACTGTGAACACGGTTAGTTATAACGCCAGCAACGGTCAATTGACCGTGAGCGGTAACGTGCTAACCAGTGGCGTATTGTTAAACGATTTAACCCTCAGTACCGGCAAACAAAGCCTGACCTTAAATGCCAACGATAATATTAGTAATTTAACAACTAATGGTTTTACAGTTACTTTAAACAGTTCAGAACAAAACGTGGTGAATGCTTTTTTTAACAGCAATGGTACTGGTAGTACACCGTACACATTGACTGCCAGCAACGGTTGGGATCACGGCTATGGCGCAGCTACTAGTCAGACGGTGACTGTCAGTGGTGCGGGTCCTATTACCCTAGATGGTTTTACAGCACAGGCGAATCTGTTAGATACCGCTACCATCAAGCCTTTCAGCACCGTTACCGTTACCGATACCCAAACCAATGTCATTAATGAAACCGCGATCATTAGCTACACTGCCACCAACGGCACTCTCAGTGGTACGGGTTTATCCGCCGAATCCATTAACAACGGTATCGCAACTTACACACTCACAGCAGGCAGTGCTGCCAGCTTGCAACAAGCCTTGCAAAGCTTAACCTTTACGCCAACAGCGCATCAGGGTGCATCTGGGCAAACATATAGCACAGCGTTGACGCTTACCGTGACGAATCAGGTGCTCAATTATCAAGACCAACCTGCGTTGACAGTGCAAGGTATATATAATCCTACTAGTTTGGTTTTTGATTCTCTGGGGCATCTATGGGAGAGCAATTACGGTGTATGGGATAATAATTCTGATCGTTATCTTAATGGTAACGTGAAAGAGTTCTCTAATAGCGGAGTGTTAATGCAAACCCTAAGTAGCGGAATTAATTTACCTAGTAGCTTAAAATTAGATAATCAAGGTCATGTGTGGATTGCCAATGCGAATACCATAGAAGAGTTTTCGAACAGTGGCGTTTTAATGCAAACTCTGAGCAATGGAATAATTAACCCTAGTAGTCTAGTATTCGATAGTCAGGGAAATTTATGGGTTGCAAATAATAGTACAGTTGAAGAATTTTCGATCAGTGGGGTGTTAGTGCAAACTCTAAGCAGTGGCGTAAATAATCCTAGTAGTTTGCTGTTTGATAGTCAGGGGCATTTATGGATAGCAAATGACAGCTACAGTAATAGCAATGTCGAAGAATTTTCAACCAGTGGTGTTTTAATGCAAACTATGAGCAACGCGATTAGTTTTCCACAAAGTCTAGTTTTTGATAGTCAGGCACATCTTTGGGTTATGAATAGCGGTAATAACACAATTGAAGAATTTTCTGTTAGTGGTGTTTTACTGCAAACTTTGAGCAATGGGATAAGTAACCCTACCAGTCTGGTATTAGATAATCAGGGACATTTGTGGGTTGCCAATAATAGTTACGCTACCAGTACAGTAGAAGAATTTTCGACCAGCGGCGTGTTAATGCAAACTATGAGCAATGGGATTGACACACCAAGCAGTCTTGCATTTGATAGTCAGGGGTATTTGTGGATAGCAAATGACAGCAACAGTAATAGCAATGTCGAAGAATTTTCAACCAGTGGCGTTTTAAAGCAATCCTTAAGCAGTAGCATTAATCAGCCTGATAATCTGGTATTGGATAGTCAGGGGCATTTGTGGGTTGCCAATAATAGTTACGCTACCAGTACGATAGAAGAATTCTCGACCAGTGGGGTGTTAATGCAAACCCTGAGCAACGGGATAAATCAACCGACTACTCTGGTATTCGATACGCAAGGGCATCTGTGGGTAACAAATGACAGTTATAGTAATAGCACTATCGAAGAATTCTCGACCAGTGGAGTACTAATGCAAGCCCTGAGCAACGGAATAAATCAACCGACTAGTCTAGTATTCGATAAGCAGGGGCATCTGTGGGTAGCAAATGACCGCTACAGTAACAGCACTATCGAAGAATTCTCGACCAGTGGCATTTTAATGCAAACACTAAGTAATGGCATTAGCTATGCCAATACCTTACTATTTGATAATCAAGGTAATCTCTGGGTAGCCAATTCTGGTAACAATACCATCGCAGAATTCTCGGTCAGCGGCGTGTTAATGCAAACCCTGAGCAATGGTATTATTCAGCCTGAAAGTCTGCTGTTTGATAGTCAATGGCATCTGTGGGTGGCTAATCAGTATGGAAATACTGTAGAAGAATTTTCAACCAGCGGAACTTTAATACAAACTCTTAGTACAGGTATTAATGGTCCTTGCTGCATGGCGTTTGATACTCAAGGTCATTTGTGGGTAGCAAATCAGAATGGCAATACTATAGAAGAATTTTCGGTCAGTGGCTTATTAATGCAAACGCTGAGTAACGGAATTAATAGTCCAACGAGTGTAGTATTCGATAGTCAGGGTAATCTCTGGGTTGGCAATCAGGCAAGCCTTGAAGAGTTTTCTGCTAACATGCTTTCCAAAAGTGTCACTTATCAATCTGCTCAAATCACGGTTACCGAGACCACTCAGCACTTAACTATTAACCCCAATAGCAGCATTGCCAATCCGACCGTGTTCAATACTGTGCATAGCGGAGATATCCTAAATTTTGCTGATGCTACCAGCTTTAACACCAATGCAGTGACCGCAGCCAATGTGACAGCAGCTGGAGGTGCGGTGACTACTTTAGCCGGCTGGGTTACTGGCGCTTTAAATGCTAAAGGTGCTAACGAAGCCAGCCATAATATTGACTGGTTCAATTTCAATGGTAATACTTATCTAGTTGAACAGGCGAATACTCAAGGTAGTGCTTATTCTTCTGGAGATAGTTTGGTGCAATTAGTGGGGGTGTTCAATGAAAGTCATGCCAGTTTTAGTGGGCATACATTAACACTGGCTTAATATTAAAAAGCTCCTTAGGCAATAAAATTGGTTAGTAATCAAACAAGGGGTTGTGCCGCAAACTTTAGTGGCTTGAGCTAAAATTTTGCTTTTTTTGAGCATAATGATCAGTTTTAAAGGCATCATATCCAAAATGATTTATTTTGTATGCGATATTTGGTGGCAGCTTAAACCTGTTAATAAACACAGATATCACCACCAAAGTTGACCTTGCTGATCATTAATCTAGTGACTGTATCTTGCTTGCTAGGATTTTTTGAAAAACAAAAGATTCTTCCTGCCAATCGTTTGCTTCAGGTTCTTCAATTAAGATTTTTTTCATTCAAATTTATGAGCATTACGATTACCAAAGACATAGACTAAAACCGTATTAGTAACATAATCAACCGCATACCAAATACATCTCTGGTTGGATTGATGCCTTTTGTTCATCCAGTTCTTTAGCTAATCATGATAGTACCCATTTTCACACTGTTGTCAATGCCGATTCAAAATTGATACAGTTTTTGAAGTATTGCCGATTTGAAATTAATACACCCCTTAAAATTAACGTGTAACTGGCTCCTGTCACTGTTTCTTCTTCATATTGTCATCGTTTCTTAATTTTCAAACTTTAGTATTGATGGGATTTCAAATGATCAATCACTCCTTCAGCTTCGAGAATTGTAATCTTTGAATCGCCCCACTAATCATTGGAAATGAGGAAATTATCACTATGAAAAAAATTATTGCTACTCTGGGTCTATTAGGCACAGTTGCTGCTGGTACTGCGGTTGCTAACGAAGGTCCATCACCTGCAGGTATCAATCGTCTTGATCATGTTTTCGTTATCATGATGGAAAATCATGGTTACGGTGAAATCATGAACAACCCAAATGCGCCATTCATTAACCAATTAGCAACGACTGCTAACTTGGCAACTAATTACTACGGTGTTGCCCACCCAAGCTTGACTAACTACTTAGAAGTTGTTGGTGGTTCTAATTTTAGTGTCTTAAATGACTTTAATCCTGATTGGCATAACAAAAACTGCGTGACTAACCTCGCTTCAGGTGTTGTTAGTAATGAATCATCTTCAGCAAACATCTGCCCAATTACTGGTTTTGGTACTGATGCAGCTACTCCAGCAGTTGACTATAGCAACGAAACATCTGATCCAGCTGGCGAAAACAATATTGATGGTGTAAAAGCAATCCCTGCCAAAAAAGCTATTTCTGGCAAAACTATTGCTGACCAATTGGTTGCTGAAGGTTTAAGCTGGAAATCATACCAAGAAAGTATCGGTCTGCAAGGTGCAGACGGTATCAACAGCAGTGACGGTTATTTCAACAACACAACTGATTTCAGCAACTTAAGCCCATTAGTTCCTGGTGGCGTAGTTGCATTATATGCAGCTAAACACAACCCTTTTGTATACTTCAAAAGCGTTCAAGAAGGTAAAAATCCTAAATTGAGCTTAAATCAAGTTGTTGATTTTGATGGTCAAAATGGTCTGTTTGCTGATTTAGGTGCTGGCAAAGTACCAACTTTCTCATTAATCGCTCCTAACCAATGTAACGACATGCACGGCAAAAGTGGTGCAGGTCAATCTTGTGGTTATGATATGAACAACAACGGTACTCAAACTGGCTTAAACCCAGGTTTGATTAAACGTGGTGATGAAACTGTACAAAGACTGGTAACAGCTATCAAAGGCTCACCAGTATGGAACAAAGGCAATAACGCTATCGTTGTTCTTTGGGATGAAAACGATTACTCTGTTGCCCCAATCACTAACCAAGTTCCTGCTATCGTTGTAACTAACCATGGTATGGCACAAGGCGTTCAAAGTGGTACATATTACAACCACTTCTCATTGTTGAAATCAATCGAATCAGCCTTAGGCTTACCTTGTTTGAACCACGCTTGTGACGCTGACGTTCAAGTAATGTCTGATTTATTCAACTAATCAGTCTTATAAAGTAACCTATTCAGTGACTTAATGTACTGTTTAGGTTACCTAATGAATTGACGGGGACTGCATTCGCAAGCCCATCCAACTGACCTTTATGCCATAAACTTCTTAATATTCTCCGCTCCCCTGTTATTTTCACAGGGGAAGCATCTTATCTGTCATTACAAGTTATTTAGGTTCAAAAGTTAGCACATAACCACTGTGGTCAGAAACTCGACCATAATCTTGATCGGTAAATAAAATATTTGCTGAAGTGGCTTTTAATAAACTACTTTTATTCATAAAAACATAATCAATACGGTAATCATTACTTTGATATTGTTGCCAATAGGGATCATTTATTCTGAAGTTTTGCTCTTGACGATGCGAACAGTTAGCCATTAAATATTGATCTTCGTATTGACCGTTTGCCATTACCCACTGATAACCTTGCGAACCAACAGCAACATTAAAATCACCGCATAACAGGGTTGCCGCTATATTTGGGTGCTGCCGATCAGATGCCCAATCACGTAACTGATTAAATTGGTAAGCGAAACCATCTTCCCACCAACTTAAATGAGCTGAAAATACATTTATTGGACCCATATTGGGTGCGTCAATTTCCGCCATGACTACTTTTCGGGAATGGATACTAAAAGGATCATGACTTTCTGAAACATAACGTGCTTCGTGATGATACATTGGGTAGCGACTGAGTATAGCAACACCTTCTCGATAGCGATCAAAACCCAGATGTGACCAATCCGTGTGAATATGATACGGTACAGCTAATTGATCATTAATAATTCTGGCGGCATTAGAATTCCAGTCACCTAGACCATTGTTCCAAAATTCAGCAACTTCCTGTAGGCACACGACATCCACATCCAGCTCATTAATAGCTTTAGCTATTTGGCTAAATTTGTAATCCTGATTATCTTCTTGATAACAATGCAAATTTAAAATCATTAACTTGAATGGCTTACGAGCCAAGGTATAGTTTAGACCTTGATTATTAGCCCAGATAACATCCGTATCTGTTTCGCAGCATACGCTGTATTGCAAACGAAAAGCCGAACCCACTCTCAGCCAAGCTTGCCAAATTTGAACGCCGTACTGATTAGGATTTCTGGCATTACTGAGAAAGTTTTTATCCCAATAATGACGACGGTAATGGCAACTGGCTTTTTTAGTATGTTGCCAGTTGTCAAGCGTCCAGTGAATAGTCACTTTGTTAATTGCTTGCGAACTTTTAACAGCAATATTAACAGGCACAAACTTTTGTTTGTCGANCAATCGAGGGTTATAAGCTAAAGGCTGTATNACCTGACGAACTAATTTAATGCCGGAATCTGCTTGACTATGATACTGACGACCGTTTTTATTATCCCAATATTCATTGTTTAAAACTTGATACCGTAAGCCAAACTGAATATTACCCGGTAACGACTGATCGACAGTCGCTTTAATATCTATC
>TBL_comb48_EPIDRAFT_1003456_pt1 | contig 10519 bp, 11 predicted proteins | sample TroBogEpilimnion_37_FD_10681 | JGI IMG/M metagenome (IMG submission 10681)
TGCGCCGCCACTTAGTCCTGTTCCCGCACCTCTGGGGGTAATAGGTAATTGGTGTGTGTTGCAATATCTCATAATAGCACTAACAGCTTCCACCGTTTCAGGTTGCAAAACTAATTCAGGGGCAAAATATAAATCCTCGGTCTGGTCTGCTGCACATCTATTAATGTGGTCAGCATCCTTATGCACCAAACAGTTTGCAATGGTTTTGAAAAACGCTATATCTGTTTCTCGTATTTTTTGAAAACTCATGCAGCAAAGGTAATAGTAATAACATTAGTTTTATCTTTACGCTATTAGCTGCGTACATGGAACATTTTTACGATACTACTTTTAATGGTCTGCAGGAACAAGCATTTACCTTACAAAAGGGCGAATATGAAAAATGCGTTTTTAAAAACTTAGACCTCAGCAACAAAAAGCTATTTGAAATGCGCTTTTTCGATTGCGAATTTATACACTGTAATTTAAGTATGGCCAATATCGCCCAAACAGTTTTCTCAGGCTGCCAATTTACAGCCTGCAAAATGTTGGGCCTACATTTCGATCACTGCAGCGCTTTTGGATTAAGTTTTAATTTTACCGAATGTAATTTGTCGCATTCTGTTTTTTATAAACTTAAAATACCCAAAACCCAATTTATCTCATGCCTATTGCATGAATGCGATTTCACCGATGCCGACCTGAACACTTCCTTATTTAATGATTGCGATTTGCTGCATAGCAAGTTCGAACGTACCATACTGGAAAAAGCCAACCTAAGTACTGCCATCAATTATAGCATAGACCCCAACCAAAATAAAATTAAAAAAGCCAAATTTAGTATGCCCGAGGTATTACATTTGCTGGATAAATTTGGCATAGTTATTGATGGATAATTTTAGTCGCATACCGCAAATAAAAACATTAACCGAAACTCACTTGGCAGGCTTATCTCTGCAAATGTGTCTGGCGCAAAACCAAACTTCACAATTATGGCAAAACTTTATGCCTGCCTATAAACAACATAATATTTGGGCAAATAATTTTTTATACTCGGTAGAGGAATATGATGAGAACTATTTTAAAAACTTTAGTACAAATAATTTTTTTACAAAATGGGCTGCCGCACCTTTACAAACAGGTGCCATTATGCCTCCCGGTTTTACAGCATTAATTTTACCACAAGGCCTGTATGCAGTTTTTAACTATAAAGGCTTGGCATCTCAAGCAGCACCCATGTACAATTATATTTTTAATCAATGGTTGCCCAATTCAGGCTACCTATTAGATGCAAGGCCTCACTTTGCACTTATGGGCCAAGCTTATAAAAATAACAGTCAGGATTCCGAAGAAGAAATTTGGGTACCTGTAAAGGGCTAGTATTTTAAAGCCACAAAATTATATTACTATTTAATTCCGCTTCCCAAAAAAAATATTTAGCTTCAACTCTTTTAATTATTTTTCATTAAACCTATGATGCACTATGGCAGCTATTTTTCCATACCTCGTTTTTAACGGCAATTGCAAAGAAGCTTTTAACTTTTATAAAAAAGTTTTTGGCGGCGATTTCAATAATATTTCCACCTTTGGCGATATGCCCCCTGCACCCGATGCTCCTCCCATGAATGAGGCAGATAAACAACGTATTTTGCATGTAGCATTGCCAATTGCAAAGGATCTTTCCTTATTGGGCAGCGATCGCCCGGGTGCTATGCAGGATGGTCTGGCTGGCGATAATGTTTCATTATCTGTAAATGCCTTGAGCGAAGCGGAAGCAACGGCTCTTTTTTATGCTTTAGCTCAAGATGGCAAAATTACTATGCCTATCCAAAAAACTTTTTGGGACGCCTATTTTGGAATGTGTACCGATAAATTTGGTATCCACTGGATGGTGAATTACGATTACCCCAAGCAAAACCAATTTATTATACAAAAAAGCTTTAAAGCAAGTAAAGGCAAAATTTTCGATGCCTTTACTAAAGCCGAGCATATGCTGCATTGGTGGGGACCGGCAGGTATTCAACTGGAAGTGAAATATATGGATGCAATACCCGGAGGCTATTTTCATTATTGCATGAATCTACCCGATGGTAATAAAATGTGGGGCCGTTTCGATTATTTAGATTTACAAGCGCCTAATAGCATTCAGTTCATCAGTTATTTCTCCAATGAACAAGGCGGCCTTAGTGCCGGCTATATGATGCCTAACTGGCCTCCTAAAGTGCTTAATAATGTTACCATTAGCGAGGTAGATGGTACTACCTTTATGCATATTACAGGCTGGCCACTACAAGCAAACGCATTGGAAATTGAAACTTTTAATAATCATGTAGAAAGTATGCAAAAAGGCTTCGCCGGCACTTTTGCACAACTGGAAAATTACCTTAATAAAATGCAGTAAAACCAAACGTATATATGAAAAACACTAAAATTATTTATTGGATTGTAACCATTCTTTTTGGCGGCTTTATGCTCTTAAGCGCCATACCCGACATTTTAAAAGATCCCAAAGCCATGCAGTACATCACCGCACTGGGCTACCCCGAATATTTTATTGCCTTTTTAAGCTGGGCCAAGGTATTGGGTGTTATTGCTATTTTAGTTCCCGGCTTTCCTAAAATTCGGGAATGGGCCTATGCCGGTTTCTTTTTCGATTTGGCAGGTGCCATCTATTCCATTACCGCCAGTGGCCACGCTAATGCACAAATGTTATTTATTGTATTGCCTATTATTTTCTTGTTCGTATCCTATGCCTTGCATCATAAATTACTAAAGCAAGCCTAATTTCCTAACTTATATTTTATTAAATCAGCCCTGCAATGGCAGGGCTGATTGCCTTATGCAACGGCATTGATTACATTTGTAAACCACATGAAAAAAATTGCCAATTATTGGCCTATAGCGCTCATCATTATTGTTAGTATCGCCTCACGCTTGCCTCAACTCCTAAGCAGCGAGCTTCTGGCAGATGGCGATGAATGTGTCATGGGCCTCATGTGTAAGCATTTTATCGAGGGCAAGGAGTTTCCCATTTTTTTTCATGGCCAAGCTTATGGCTTCGCTTTATTGGAATGCCTGCCTATCAGTTTGGCATTTATCATAGGCGGCATTAGCGATTGGGGCTTAAAATTACCCATGCTATTCCTATTCAGCGCAGCAATGGTATGCTTCTACCTTACGCTTAAAGCTATTAGTCCTAAAGATAAATGGTGGGCATTGCTAATCACCTTATTGTTTATTTGTTTGCCTTCTTGGGCTATATGGTCTATGAAAGCAAGGGGAGGTTACCTTACAGCTCTATTAGGCACGCATATATTATTGTGGCTGCTCTTTAGTAAAGATAAAATCCACAGCACTGCCAATTGGTTTTTTATGGGTTTAATGTTGGTAATAATTTATCAAAGTCAGCCCCTATGGTTGCCGGGTTTACTACCTATTATGGTTTATAAGTTGTATCCGCGTTTATCTGCAACTCATTTAAAACATATGGCCTGGGGCCTATTACCTGCCTCCATCCTTTTTATGGTGCTTAAATTGTTTGCATCTCACCACTGGCAGCCAAAGGTTTTTAGTTTCAATATGGCATTAATTTGGCATAACTTTTTACAACTACCCGCCTTACTGTTTCACCATTTTAATGCTTGGTACTTTTTATATTATATATACGATGCTCCTATGCCTTGCAATTTTGCAGCCATACTTTGCATCATTATTCTAATTGTATTAATAGTAGCAGCAGTAATAGCAGTATTTAAAGGTGCCCAAAAAAATGCATTGTTTATTTTACTGGTATTGGCAGTTTTGCTTACTATGGCTTATTGCTTATTGTTGGTAGAGCATGCACCACGTTATCTAATGCCTATTACGGGCTACATGCTTATGGCACTATTTGTATTCATGGTACAGCTTAAACGTAAACCGGATATAAGTGTTCCTGTCGTGCTATTATTATTGGTAGCAGCATCTTCTCTTTATACTTTTAAATATTACACTTTTTTCCCCGCTCGTAAGGCCGAGGTAAAGGCCTGTATTGCTTATTTAAATAAACACGATATTCAATATGCCTTCAGTAATGATGGCTTACTGCAGTGGCAAATTATGTTCTACAGCAAGGAGCACATTATTTGCCGCGAAAGCGATACTGCCGACCGATATCCCGAATATGTAAAAGCGGTAACGACTGCCATAACTACTAATAATGCCCATTTGGCAGTTATAGATAATACTCCGGATATTAAAGCGGTTAGTCCGGATAGTACTGCCCATGTCATCAGCCACTTTTACATATTGCTGCATCCCAATACACAGGTCCTCCACGATATGGAGTTCAAATTTTAAGCTTCAGGTCGTTTATGGCAATTATATAAACCATCGGCATTTACCACAACATGGTGGTACTGCACATGGGGGCAATGCATATTGTTTTTATATTGCTCGCGTTGCTCGGGGCTCATGTTCGCCCATTTCCGCCAAAGCTTCATTTTCATAAAATAACCACCACCCCAATGCCTCCTACTTTTAAAACCACCAAAAATAAAATTACCCATCACCAGTATGCCCATAGCCTGAAACAAGGTAATGCTGCCGGCATGTACTGCCATAGGCAAAGTGGCATTCCATAGTGTCATAAACAAGGCACTAAATGCAAATAAAGCGCCTGTGGCAAATAGCACTATCATGGCAGCTTTACGAATAAAAAACTTTTTCATTTTTTTAAATTTTAGGTAAAGCTACAAGGCAATGCATCGTGTATAAAATGCATTTAGGTAAAGCAACCGCTTCAGGAGGTAAGTCGATGGAAATTATCGGTAAACAGAGAAATTTTTTATTTAAAACAATACTTTATATACGTCTTCAACCTTATTCACCGTGCGTATTTTTATATTATAGTTCTTATTGTCTAATCCTTTGGCATTGGCCTTAGGTATAAAAATTACATCCATGCCTAATTTATCTGCTTCAGCTATGCGCTGGTCTATGCGGTTTACCGCACGTATTTCGCCCGATAAGCCTATTTCACCAACCAAACAAATATTAGATGGCAATGCTTTATCCTCAAACGACGATAGTAGGGCACAAACCAAAGCAAGTTCAACAGATGGATCTTCAATTTTTAAACCTCCGGCAATATTTACAAAAACATCCTTTGCCCCAAAATGAAAACCACCGCGTTTTTCCAATACGGCAAGTAATAATTGCAGGCGTCGGCCATCTAAACCGCTCACGGTTCTTTGGGGGGTACCATATACGGCTTGGGTAACTAATGCTTGCACCTCTATCATTAAAGGGCGCATCCCTTCCATGGTAGCTGCAATCGCTATGCCCGATAAGGATTCTTCGTGCTGCGATAATAATATCTCCGATGGGTTACTTACCGGCCTCATGCCCTTGGTAACCATTTCGTATATACCCAACTCCGATGTCGATCCGAACCGGTTTTTAAGAGTGCGTAAAATGCGATAGGCATAATGGCGGTCGCCTTCAAATTGTAGCACCGTATCCACCATGTGCTCCAATATTTTTGGTCCCGCTATGCTGCCTTCTTTTGTAATATGACCAATAATAACTACCGGTATATTACTGGCTTTGGCAAAGCGTTGCAACTCAGCAGCACATTCCCGTACTTGCGATACGGATCCTGCAGCCGATTCCACAAATGGCGATTCCATGGTTTGTATAGAATCTATAATAACCCAATTAGGTTTTACTTTTTTTATCTCCTGAAATAGGGTAGCAGTATCGGTACAGGTAAGTAGGTATAGGTTTGGATTGTTATCGCCCACGCGGTCGGCTCGTAATTTTATTTGCTGGTCACTCTCCTCGCCGGATACGTATAGGCAACTCAGCTTTTTCCATTGCAATGCACATTGCAAAAACAAGGTAGATTTTCCAATACCCGGTTCGCCGGCTACAAGTATAACAGAGCCCGGCACCATACCGCCACCTAATACTCTGTTAAGTTCAGCATCCGGACTGCTCATGCGCTCTTCATGCTGCTGCACTACTTCGTCTAAGCGATGGGCTTTGCGCTTTTCTTTTGGGTTATCGTCTGTCCAGCTTATTAACTCGGGCTTTGCTTTATCGTCGCGTTGTATAATTTCTTCTACCAAACTATTCCACGTTCCACAGGATGGACATTTACCTGTCCATTTCGGAGTTTCAAGTCCGCATTGCTGACAAAAAAAGGCAGATTTCGTTTTGGCCATAGCTAAACTAAAGATACTATAAAAAGAAAAAGAGCCTACGGAGGATTCCGATGGCTCTTACTTACTAACCCATTAAATTCACAACTTTCCACAAAAATAGGTACTTGCAGCCTATCTAAAAAACTAAAATTGCCTTGGCCGAATTGATTTTGTATATATAGTGTATTAACATATTAGATTAAACATGCTATGGCTTAAAGGGCAATAATTTAGAAGACATTGTGGTATTTTAAATGTGGATAAGTGCCTAAACTTCACTCCAAATTTAAAAATACATGTAGGTATTGCTTATTTATAAGTTGTTAATTATTGCATTTATATAGTATTATATTATAATGATTAGTGGCTTTTTCCAAAATAGGGTTTAGGGTAAAACCTGCCTTTAACCCATAAATACCTACTGCTGCCGCCCCCTCTTTTTTTACGTACTTTTGCATCCTCAAAAATTATAATTATGAATAGGGTATTCCAACCACTCAAGATTAATAAAAGAAGCTTTCTACCTCAAGATTTTACCATAACTACTTGGGATGCCCTACAACCCTATTTTGAAACTTTGTTACAACAAGAAATTAATAGCGAAGCTGAACTGGAAAAATGGCTGGCTAATATAAGTGAGCTGGAGGCTGTGATTAGCGAAGATGCTTGTTGGCGCCAAATACACATGACATGCGATACTACCAACCCTGCCTACGAAGAGGCTTTTACTTTCTTTTGCATGGAGATAGAACCCAAAATGAAACCCTATGCTTTTGAACTGAATCAAAAGTTGTTGGCTTGCCCATTTACAGCCCAATTGGATAAAGCTGAGTTTTTCCCCTACCTGCGTAATGTGGCTAATACGGTAAGCCTATACCGCGAGGAAAATGTAGCCCTCCAGGCTGAACTAAGTATCTTGGCTCAGCAATTTGGTGTGCTTAACAGCAAAATGAGTATTGAGGTTGATGGCAAGGAATATACCCTGCAACAAGCTGTGCGCTTTTTGCAACAAAGCGACCGTAACCTGCGCGAAACTGTATTTAATAAAATAGCAGCGCGTCGTATGCAAGATAAAGATGCCTTAAACGAGCTGTTTAATAAATTATTGGCACTGCGCCAACAGGTAGCGCTAAATGCCGGTTTTGATAATTACCGCGATTATAAGTTTAAAGAACTTGGGCGTTTTGATTATACAAAGGAGGATTGCTTTGCTTTCCATGATGCAGTGCGCGAACATATTTTACCCCTGCAAGCCATGCTAAGCAAGCATAAACGTACTAAACTGGGTTTAGATGTAATGCGCCCTTGGGATGCAGACGCCGAACCTGCCGGTACCGAACCGCTGCACCCTTTTACTACAGGTTCCGAATTAGCCGAAAAGGCCATGCAAGTCTTTGATCAGCTTAACCCTTATTTTAAGGGTTGCCTGCAAAGTATGAAAGCGCAAAACCGCTTAGATTTAGAAAGTAGGAAAGGCAAGGCACCCGGTGGTTATAATTGTCCCCTAGCCGAAACCGGTGCACCCTTTATTTTTATGAATGCAGCCGGCACTATGGCCGATGTTATTACCATGATGCACGAAGGCGGCCATGCTGTACACTCCTTTTTAGCACATCCTTTAAAGCTATCGGCTTTTAAAGAATACCCCATGGAAATTGCCGAATTGGCAAGCATGAGCATGGAATTATTTACCATGGAACATTGGGATATTTTCTTTAATAATGCCGATGAACTTAAGCGTGCTCGCCTAGAAGAATTGGAACGTGTAATTAGTGTATTGCCATGGATTGCCACAATTGATAAATACCAACACTGGTTGTACACCAATCCCGGACATACTAACCTGCAAAGGGAAACTGCTTGGATGAGCATCCTAAATGAATTTAGCACTGGCATCACCGATTGGACCGGCTACGAAGATTACCGCGCCCATATATGGCAAAAGCAATTGCATTTATTCGAGGTGCCTTTCTATTATATCGAATATGGTATTGCTCAACTAGGTGCCATAGCCATGTGGAGGCAGTATATTCAAAATAAAGATGCCGCCATTACAAATTATATGAATGCCCTCAGCTTGGGTTATACAAAAACCCTAAACGAACTATACAACACTGCTGGTATTCAATTCAATTTGTCGCCGGCCTATGTTAAAGAACTGGGCAGTTTTGTAAAGGAACGCTTGGCCGAGATGATGCAATAAATGTGTAATTGTATCTAAATAACAATAGCTAAAAGTGATTGCATAACATCATTCCATGCTTAACCTCACCGGCAATTGTTTTGTAGTTTTGTTATGACGCCATATGCCTAATATCGTGCCATGCTTTAAAGTACCTTTTATGGTAGCTATTTCGTTTTGATTGCTATCGTATTCAATTAAATTCAAAATGCCATCAGCTAAGGTGCCATCCACCTTTATACCCAAACCTTTAGAGGTGTAAGCATAAATCCCACTTACATTTTTATTGCCGTCATCCCGTAAAATAAATGCTATAGGGTATTTACCAATACTCCCTTTCATAAGTTGGGGTAAACGGTTTGATTTTAAATTGCCAATATCGTTATGCTGTTTTATAAAAATGGCATTTCCATAGGCACTTAGTAGGGGTGCTAATTCGTGTATGCTTAATGGTACTGCCATATCCCACCCCATAACAAAATATAGTTTACCTAAACAATCGGTTTGGTCAATAAACAAGGTATCCCCATTTACAAAGTAATTTTCAAATACAACATTATTAAAGCAGGCACTTACTTCTTCAGTCATTTGCTGCATTTCAACCGTATCTATGCCATGATCCATTTCGGGTATTTGCTGCAGTATATGTAGCCTGCCTTTTCCTTCAACCAGCTTTATAAATTGCGCATACTTATTTGGGGCAATTAAATCTTTAAGTGGTATAAGGCTGCCGTTTTGTGCATTAAAGGTATAATAGCTGCTCCAGTAATAAGTAGTTAAACCACTTGCCGAATTATGAAATACAACACTCAGTAATTTCTCATCGTTTCTATAAACATGGTAGGATATAGCATTCTTGCCAAAACCATCTTTGTTTAACCCAACTACTTCATCTATGTTATTAGGAGTATCCTTGGGTAAAATCTCCAGTTCGCTTAAAAATAAAGTAGTATTTATTCTTTTGCTTATAAACGTATCGGCACTCCTCAAAAAATAGGGGAATTGTATTCCTGTATCTGTACCTGCTAATTTTGTAATGCTAAAATACTGTGCTTGTAGTGGTAGGGCTATACATGCAAATAGAATAAGGTACACAAAGGTTTTCATAATCATCAAATAACTGCTAAAACAAATATCCGGCTTTCTCTAAACTTTCGGGTTTGCCCACATCAATAAGCACATTTCCGCTGTGGTCAAAGCCCTTAATAATTCGTGTTTTTGCTAAGTGCAAATACCAATCTATCAACGAAAATTTACCTTCAAAAGGACAGTCTTTAAACACATCGGTATTTAAAACTTGTATGCCGCTAAATGCTAATGGCTGCATCCATGTAGTTTCGCGGGCTATTTTTTGTTCGCCGGTACCATTATTGGTCCAACCACATAGGTTTAAATGCTCGTCAAATAACAATTGCCGCGATGACTGTCTTTTCATAACCGCCAAGGTAGCCATACTATCACCGGCCTCATGTGCTTGCAACATCCGTTCTAAATCCAAGCTGGTAAGTATATCCACATTCATTACTAAAAAATGGGTCTCGCCCTCAAAAAACCAAGCAGCATTTTTTAGGCCACCTCCCGTATCCAACAGCATATTACGCTCATCACTAATAGCAACACGGCTGCCAAAATCGGCTTGCTCTTCAAGCATAAGTTCTATCTGTTCGGCAAAATGATGCACGTTTACTACCACATCGTAAATGCCAAATCGCTGTAAATAGCGTAGGTTATGTTCTAATAAAGTTACTCCATTCACCTCGGCTAGTGCTTTGGGGTGATAATCTGTAAATGGCTTTAGGCGTGTTCCTAAGCCGGCAGCAAAAAGCATGGCTTTCATAGCTCTAAATTACTAAAATAGGTGCTTAGTTGTAGTAATATTAGGTTCATGCAAATAAATTGACTGTAACGCTTACCTTTGCCAAAATTTTTTAGCTATGTCATTAGTAGTTGTAGGCACTATGGCCTTCGATGCATTGGAAACTCCATTTGGTAAAGTAGATTGTATAATAGGTGGTTCAGCCACTTATGTTGCTTGGGCTGCAAGCAATTTTACCAATAAAATTAACCAGGTTTCTATCATCGGTGGCGATTTCCCCCAAAGCGATATAGATGCACTTAAAAACCGTGGCGTACATTTTGAAGGGGTGGAAGTAGTACCCGATGGCAAAAGCTT
>TBL_comb48_EPIDRAFT_1003457_pt1 | contig 10519 bp, 10 predicted proteins | sample TroBogEpilimnion_37_FD_10681 | JGI IMG/M metagenome (IMG submission 10681)
ATGTTTTTTAATTCTGACCTTACCTTCTTGCCTGGCATATAGCGTCCCCTACTTTTTTAATTGTAAAAAAAGAGTAGTTTATCCCAGCTTCCTAATATTCGCTAGACCACCTTCGCCGTGGCATTACCTTGCTATTACTCACAAAATTGTTGATATAGGTTTTAAGGCTATTCCTAAACGCTGGATAGTAGAGCGTACTTTTGGCTGGTTTAATAATTTTAGACGTATGAGCAAGAACTATGAACATAACCCCAAAACCTCTGAACATATTATCTATATTAATATGATTGCCATTATGCTAAAGAGGTTAGCTGAACCTTAAAAACTTTCAAGACAGGCTCTTACTAATACATATTTATAACTCTCTTGACATATAAATTCCATATTTTAAGTAAAAACTTTTTAGCTCTTGCTCTGTTGGAGAAACAATAATATGTTTAATATTTAACATATTATAAAGTAATTTTGCAGACTCTAAATCACCAGAATGACTTCTAGGATTAGCAAAAGTGAATGCTTCCACATTATTATGATATTTACTAGTAATATAAGTAATTATGGAACTATCTATGCCACCACTTAATAAACATGCAATTTTTTTACTTTCACTAGGAATTCTTTTGTGGACCGCATCAATCAAACGTAATTTTATTCCTGTTAATATTATTTTAGAATCTTCATAATGAACAAAGTATTTTGGAATGTTATAATATTTCTTCTCCACAGCTTTTAACCAATAAGTACCTGGAGGTAGCATTTTAATTTCATCTATAAACGGTAGTTCACAAAATGATTTTATTTCAGAAAAAAAATAAATTATTCTCAAATATTGCATAATATAATGGTTTTATACCAATATGCTCCTTGCTAATAATATCATGTCAGTTTTCACATCAACTAAACAAATTGCAAATTTTCCATCAAGCTTGTTTAAAAAATCTATACCCCAATGAAGATAACTTTTCAAAAGCACTTCTGTATCGCAGCTACCTTGAAAATCATAATAAGAAGATAATTCATGCTTTAGTACTTGATAATTATAAATCTCTCCATTAAATATACAAAATACTTCATCATTATATGATACCGGCTGTACTCCGTTTTCTTCATCAACGATTGCAAGACGATTCATCCCTATAGTAAGCTTATCAAGTAATAAACTTTCCTGCTGATAAATACTTTCACCTCTATGAGATGTTCTTTGTAACATTTTATTTAAGGTTTTTTTATTAGCTAACTCTCCTTTTATACCTGCTATACCACACATTTTAATTAACTCATAATATCTATTATTTCTTATAATTAGTAGGATTTCTAATAATTCTAAATAAAACATTTGTATATCTTTCGAATCCTAGTTTTAATTGATATATTTTACTGTTTTTATGAATTTCTCTAATGATAGCCCTATGTAAGATTTCTTACTATTCTAAATCCTGCATGTTGATACATATTTTTTCTAAACCATAACCTATAATATTTAGATGAACTAGCACCAGTACTGGCCCATGACCCCCCCTTAAGCATAGCATGATTTCCTCCAAAATATGGGTAAGAAAAATGTGGGTATAAATAATGAGTTTTAAATCCAGGTAAAGGATAAAATGGCGTATCCAACCATTGAAATACATTACCATAAACATCATTAAATTGCTTTTGACTATTATTACTCTCAAAGTTTTCAACAGAACACGGTGAACCAAATTTCAAGTTAACATTATAAAATTTCTCTAAAAAAGGTTCATTAGTAACATTACTATATTTTGCTAAAAGTTCGAATTCTGGCTCTGTCATTAACCTCGTATTATTTCCTATCCAATTACAGTATGCATGTGCTTCATAAAAATTCACTTCTACAGGCCAATTTAGAGGCATAGTTATATTATCATATAAAGTTCTATATAGGTAAACCCCATTTACTGGTATCCAAAATTTAGGGTGCTTTATATCATTTTCAATCTTCCATTTCCAACCTTCTTCACTCCAAAGTTGGGAATTATTGTACCCTTTATCCTGAACAAATTCTAAAAATTCTATATTTGATATTAAGTTTTTACTTGCATAAAAAGAGTTTACTTTGACATTAGAATAGCCATACTCATTATCCCAACCAAAATTAGGATGACCTTGTGGCTTACCTAACACTACATAATTTTCAGGAATGCTAATCATTAACTGTTCTATTTTATTGTTTATAATTGGAGCGTAAACCCACTCTAATGGCTTTTTTAAAACATTTACAGAGTATTGCCTTATTAAAACAGAGGAAGTTTCAAAATGTATACGATCATGATCAATAGCCATTAATAAGGCCCATTCTGGATTTTCAGAGTTAATATGATCACAGTTTATTCTTTCTATTAATTCTAATACACAATCCAAAACTTTTTGCCTATACTCTTTAACTTCTTTATAACTAGGCCATGAAATAACTTTTTTTAATTCACCATAATGCTCAGGATCTACACCTTCTGCAAACAATTTTTCGTAATCATAATTAATTCTCTTTTTTATTAATTTAGCGTGAATAAGTTTATTAATATAAAATACAGCAGTATGTCCTAAATAAAAAATTATTGGATGTCTGTAGGAATCAGAGCTGTAAAACATAGCATCATGATTAATACTACTATAGAGCATCTCAGATAAATTCCAGGTATTAAGAAAGTATTCAAGTAGATCATGATTAGATAAATTATAATGATTTAGATGAGGTAAACTAAAAATTTTTGTTTGTTGCATTTTTATTTTCTTTTTATTTTTGTAAGTCATTTAAGTATCATTTTGTATTTACACTTAAAATTCAATCTTAAGTATTAGTATTTTGTTTTTGGAACATTTTTTTTGATAATTTTTTCCAGAATTCATTAAGTTATTGTCAAAATTTAATGGAATGGACTTACCCAGATTTACAGAATGAGAAGCAAATGCTAATCTTCTAAAGTTAGTAATAAACCTAAAATAACATCATAGCAAAAAAAAAGCAAATGCAGTCAAATATCCGACATAAAGTTGATAAATTGTTTATATGTAATTCAATTTATCCAATTGCCATGATGGAATTCGATGCTTACAAACTATCTTAATCATTTTACCTTATTGGCTTCAATAGAGCAACTGAGGCCATCAGTTTTTTTTTAAGCTAAGTTTTGTCTTATTTAACCATCAATATATTTTTCTTTCGCATATTCAAGGTTGGAATTCTTTAATTAACTTTTTATGCCTCTTTAAATTTTTTCACTAGTTTACTCACTACAAACTTTATATTCATTGGACCTCTTGCATAGCCTAATTATAAGGTGGCCCAATTTGTCTAGACTAAAAAATCAAAATTTAGAGATATAATTTTCATTATAATTTTAGCCAATAATTTTTGTTAAATACACCTGTTCTGGAGTTAAATATTCCAAAGATTGGTGCATTTTTTTTTGATTATAAAAAGTTATGTAATCCGTTATAGCATTTTTTGCCTCCTTGACAGTATTTAAAATTATCAAATATATTTTTTCTTGTTTTAATGAACGCCAAAATCTTTCGATAAATACATTATCCAAAGCTCTTCCCTTACCGTCCATGCTGATCTTGATTTCACGTTTAGTCAAAGCACCTATAAAATTATTTGATGTAAATTGAGAGCCTTGATCTGTATTAAAAATCTCAGGTTGACCGTGTTGTTCTATAGCTTCTTCTAGTGCTTCAATACAAAAATCACTATCTAAACTAATCGACACTTTCCAGCTCAGAATATAACGGCTAAACCAATCAATTATTGCTACTAAATAGACAAATCCTTGTGCCATTCTAATATAAGTTATATCACTGCTCCACACCTGATTTGTCTTGGTAATCTCAACTCCTTTTAAAAGATATGGATATACCTTATGAGCTTGGTTGCGCTTACTTAAATTCATTTTTTATTGCTTCTATAACAATTTTTGTTTTTTCCGTGTTTTTGGGGAACTTTAACAGAAGAATATCCCACTAAGGTACATCAGAGTTGTTTTGTACATAAGAATTCTAATATTTTGAATAGGTTACCAAAATCTTACCAAGCTAAAGCCAAGCAAATGATTCATAATATTTATAAGGCTACTTCCAGAGAAAAAGCTGAATCTAGTTGGAAAAAATTTATCTTGGCTTATTCTGCTAAATATCCTAAGGCTACAGAATGCTTATTAAAAAATGAAAAAGAGTTATTAGCTTTTTACGATTTTCCAGGGGAGCACTGGATACATTTGCGGACAACTAATCCTATTGAATCTACCTTTGCTACGGTTAAGCATAGGACTAGAAAATCTAGGAATTGTTTTTCGAGAAATACTATTATTGCTGCTACCTATAAATTATTCCTTGAAGCAGAAAAAAGGTGGAAACCTTTAAGAGGTAAAAACCGCATTGGCCAAGTTATTAATATGGAAAAATTTATAGATGGAATTCATGTAAGTGAAATTAGTAATGATAACTTAAATGAGAAAAAATATGTTGCCTAGTTTTTTTCATACACAACATTTGACAATAACTCGGGAGTCGTATGGGCTGAGAGGTTCACGTACAGTTCTAAGAGGGGGTGGGGAGGTGAGACTCCTCTGCTCTACTCACCAACTTCATTTTATCTTTAATACTTATGGTAAAATAGTAAGAATGCAAATTACCGGAGGTAACATTGATGATTGTTCACCTGTTATGAATTTGGTAAAAGATATATCCGCCAAACTTATTGGTGATAAAGATACCGTCTTAAGTTTCAATAACTTTTTTCATTTTTTTTGTATAAAAAGCATCAATTTATATAGTTTTTATATTTTTATTAAAAGTCGTTTTGTTCTTAAGCACGCCATAAATAATATGCAGCAGCTTACGCATTGCAGCAATTAATACGACCATTTTAGTTTTTCCTGAATCACTCAAACGCTTGGCAAAATCTTTAATAATTGGATTGAACTTAATAGATACTACAGCTGGCATATAAAAGGCTTTACGTAAATCGGCATCTCCCATTTTTGAGATTCTACCGACTCCTAGCACAGAAGAACCTGATTGCTTTGGCCTTGGATTAAGGCCAACAAAGGCAGCGACTTGTTTTGCAGAGTCAAAATTTTCTACGGTTAGAAAAGCAAGTATTACTGCTATCGTTTTTTCTCCTATACTTGGAATTGAATCAAGAAGTTTTCTTTTATCGTGTAAATCTGCATGTCCTTCAATATGGTGAGATATAAGCTCTTTTACTTCGTTAATCTGCTTATCTAGAAATTCAATATGAGTACTGATATTAATAGCAACTCCTTCGCTTACTCCGTCTAATCTACTATTTTCTTGATTTTTATTAGCAATCAGACTATCTAAGCGTCTTACCCATTGTTGTAACTCTTGAACATGTAGAGGGGTCGGTTGCCAGAAATCAGGTTTTATTGCTTGGCAAAATCGAGCTATTAATTCGCTATCTGCTTTATCGGTTTTAACTCTAGAAAGCTTACTCATAGAAAAACCCTTTATTCGTGCTGGATTGATTACACTAACCTTAAAATTATTATCATAAAGGTATTCTGCTAGTTTAGCTCCGTAACTACCAGTAGCTTCCATACAAACGTGAGCATTATCTATTCCTTTATTTTTTAACCATTGTTTCAGTTCAGAGAAACCTTTAGAAGTGTTACTAAACTTTTTAGTTTTCGCTTTATTATCAATCAATAAAGCTACGTCAAATGTTAATTTGGAAATATCTATACCTAAAATAATGTTGCTCATAAGAGACCTTTTGTGTTAATAATAAATAGCATACCCACAGATCAACCTTGTGAATACAGGTTCATTGATATGAAATTCAAGACCTCAGATACCGTCCGATCTTTAATGAGTATGTGAAGGCTAATTACTAGTCTTTATCACAGGATCATAGTCCTAGGGCTATATACAGTATATTTAGCCTTCTTACTTAAGTGCCCTTAAGTATCTTATAGTTAAAACTATAAGACAATATTAATATACAAGGTTATATCTCTAAAAAATTATCAGCTGAATTATTTAACCAAAACGTTACCTTAATTAACGCGAGTTGCCAATTAATTTTGCATATCTAGATCCTCTATTGGTAGCAAACTTTTTATAGAAGGCTTATTTTCTTGCAACTGGTAATTGATCAAACAAGATAGCATATGGCTAAATGCATTTGTAACTGATCTATGCCTAGAATGTTCCAATTTATCAAGAAATTTAAGTTTTCCTATCACGGTTTCTATCAGTGCTCTTTTGAGCAGCATTACCTTATCTGCAATTGGTATTAACATATTTTTCATATTCTTTTTTACTCGAGTGACAAGCTGAACACCTTTAGCGTACAAATCTTTAAACAACTCTGTAGATATATAACCGCGATCACCAAAAACTTTACCGTAAATACCAGAAATCATGCTTCTCAATCCTTTTCTGTCATCCTTATTACCACTGCTAAAAGAAACTTTGACCAGATTGCCTTCTGGATCTATGATTAAATGTAGTTTGAGACCCAAAAACCATCCTTTTGTTGTTTTACTTCTTGCTGCTATTCCTTTAAACACTTTATGTGAGTTGATGCGGTAATTCTTACAAACTGCTATACTGGTAGCATCTACAAAAGAAAGGCCAGTGCATTTTGTAAGTAAATGAGGTAATAATAGCACTAAATACGGCATATTTCTGCCTATCAATTTAGTAAAATTCGCATAGCTAACAAGTTTAAAGACTATTGTATGATAACGCATAATTACTTGTTGATAATAATGTTTAAAATAATCGCAATAAGGATCATAGAAACCAATTAGTATTGTTAATATTTAGTTTATCGATAAATAATTACTACCTGGCTTAGACTTTCTACTATTAATTGCAGAGAAATTATTCGCCAAACTTTTTATAAAATCATCGACAAAGCAATGAATTGCGGTAAAATCTTTTTTCATAGGTTATTTTTTAGTTGGTAAAAAACATAAAATAACCTATATCCCTCTAAAAATCTAGCTTCTAGCACTTACATTAATTGGCAACTCGCGTTAATTACCAAAATCAAGAAAAAAATGAAAAATTGCTTAATGGACATGATTGACAAAATGAAATGATGCTAATGAAAAGATCTTTTATTGAAACTATATTTTCGTCCATCAAGCTCTTAGGTACGCTAATACATCATAGACATAGGTCGCCAGTTAATGCGTTCACTCACTTGTTTGCAGGACTTATTAGCTATCAAACCCGTGATGATAAACCTTCGTTAGATCAGTTGCTAAAATTAAATCCTTAACCACAGTTAACTTAAGTGAAAAAAAATATGCTGCCTAATTTTCTTGCAACATTTGACAATAACTCATTATTTATAGTAGTATAATTTTCAACTATTTTTTAAAATAAAGCAAACAAGTCATATACAAGGAGATAAAAATGAATAACTCTTTAACTGATAAGGAAATAAAAATTGTTAATCTTGTTCAAACAAATCAAACAGAAAAGTTTATAGATTTTGTGGGCAATATTCTGACAAACAATACTGATTCTCTTGTTGATAATTTTTATTGTAAAGGGGGATCATTATTCAGAGGTCTTAATATTGACTCAATAGACAAATTTGAGAAACTTTGTGTAAAATTCAAAGATAATATTGTTGATTATAAAGATGGTAATTCACCTCGTACGAAAATTAGTAGCTCTGTATATACATCAACGGAATATCCTAGTGAAGTATACATATCTCAACATAATGAATTATCATATTCAAATCATCGACCTAGGTATCTTATATTTTGTTGTATAAAATCATCACTTACCGGGGGAGAAACTCCTTTAGCTGATTGTAGAAAAATACTGACACAAATACCAGATAAAATAAGAGATGAATTTTTAAAAAAAGGATTAAAGTATATACGCAATCTTCAAAGTGGTAATAAAATTGGCAAATCATGGCAGGATACATTTGAAACATCCGATAAAGATAAAATAAATGAGTTTTGTAAGAAAAACGATATAAGTTATACATGGCTTAAAAATGATGTATTGCGTCTTGTTCAGATTGGTCCTGTCACGCTAAAACATCATATAACAAAAGAAGAAGTTTGGTTCAATCAAGCAACACAATTTCATCCTCACTATCTACCAAGGGATCTTGCTGGTTATATGAAAATGCTTTATGGGGATAATCCATTAAACTATCCACAACATGTGTTGTTTGGTGATGACACGGATATTCCAATAGAGTATTTAGATACAATTATATCAGTTGTTTCAGATAATACGGAGTCTTTCTCCTGGGCAGAGGGAGACGTTTTATTTATTGATAATACTCTTTTAAGTCATGGTAGGATGCCTTATACTGGTGAGAGAAAAGTCTTAGTCTCTTGTTTAAAATAAAAACAGTGTAGAAGTAGGTGATCAATGGTATTCATAGTTAGCAATTCGAAATATACTCTATCAAGTTGATAATTGTGTAATAGAAAATATGAATTGTGTAGAGATATGTTGTAGATTTGGTAGTAAAATCTGACTTAAAAACAGTTAACGTATAATGTTAGAATAAATATAATGTGTACACAAAAAAACACCAAATCCTTAATTTTACTTTTTTTTATTATAGATGTAATCAAACCTTTCAGATGCTTTATAGCTGGTCAGTTTCTAGTAGCTGCTATTTGGGCAATTGATATGTCATTACGCCCATCTTTAATTAAAGTTATGATTAACAAGGTCTCTATGGTTACACCATCAGAAGCATTTGATGTTCTTCTACCACAGGCAATTTTTTATATTTTCATGTCAATTATTATTGTTGTTGTATTTCGTTTTTACGAATGGCTCATTTTGCATTTTCATCCCAATTTAAAAAAACATATTGGGGTTATACTCATGGAACGTATAATGAATCATTCACAGAACTTTTACCAAAATAATTTCTCAGGAAGTGTTGCCAATAAAATTAATGATGTAATAAATGGCATTCCAAATATCTTAGATATACTTGTTGACCGATTTTTTAGTTATGTTCTAGGACTATCAATTGCTATCTACACAGTTTGGTTGATTGATTTAAGGTTTGCTATTGGTCTTACTCTCTGGATTATGATATTTTTAGCTGTTTCAATAAAACTATCAGAAAAAGCCAAATTGCTAGTCCGTGAAGCTGCGGAAGTAAATTCAACGGTTATGGGTAATATTGTAGATATTCTTGGAAATATAGGAAGTGTTCGTCTTTTTAGTGCTAAAAGACTTGAGACAGACTATTTGAATGAAGCCTATCAACACTTAGTTAAAGCGGTACAAGTACGCGATGGGTTTTTTATGAAAATGCACATATTTCAAAAAAGTTTCTTCATTGTTTTCCAATCTATCTGCTTTTGGTGGTTGATTATAGGTGTTCAAAACCAAACTATTACTTCTGGTGATTTCGTACTTATACTGATCTTGAATATTTCTATTATTAATTGTTTAAATAACCTATTGCGCAATATAAGAGAGTTCGCTAAATCTTGTGGAAAAGTAGCTCAGAGTCTTCATATTATTAACTCAGTCCTAGAGATTCAAGATAAAGAAGATGCTAAGGGTATTGTGATTACAAAGGGAGAGATCAGATTTGAAAAGGTTCAGTTTTACTACAATAAGTCCAAGCTAATATTTGAGAACAAATCTGTTAACATTAACTCTGGACAAAAACTAGGATTAGTTGGGTATTCTGGTAGTGGTAAATCAACTTTTGTGAACCTTATCTTGAGACTATTTGATGTTACGCAAGGCAAGATACTGATTGACAATCAAGATATCCGAGATATCTCTCAAGAATCACTACGCCAAGCTATCGGTATAATTCCTCAAGACCTATCATTGTTTAACCGTACATTAATGGAAAATATTCGCTATAGTAAAATGAATGCTTCTGATAGTGAGGTTATTTGGGCTGCAAAACGTGCTTACGCCCACAAATTTATCCTTAATCTCCCTGAAGGTTATCAGACTTTAGTAGGAGAGAGAGGTGTTAAACTCTCCGGGGGAGAACGACAACGAATTGCTATTGCACGAGTTATACTAAAAGATGCGCCTATTTTAATTTTAGATGAAGCAACAAACCAACTTGATTCTTTGACAGAACAGTTAATTCAAAAAAGCCTAGAAGACTTGATGCAAGGAAAAACTACAATTATAATAGCTCATCGTTTATCTACTCTCTTACATATGGACCGTATTCTTGTTTTTGATCAAGGAAAAATTGTACAAGATGGAAAGCATGTAGATTTAATAATCGAAGAAGGTCTCTACAAAACATTATGGAATACTCAAGTAGCTGGCTTTTTACCAAAAACAACTGAATCACCCTCAGCTGTAAGCTGAGGGGTTATAACGTGGAGTCAATTTGAAATTGATCTAAACTGTACTAGTTACGACGGCGTGTTGAAAAAGCCTTAAAATGGTGTGTTTATATTAAAAAATAAGATATAATTTGTACTTTAGCTAGGAGTATAAAAATGCAAGGTTACAAGCTACATCAAGAAAAGCTATTTAGCATAAT
>TBL_comb48_EPIDRAFT_1003459_pt1 | contig 10512 bp, 13 predicted proteins | sample TroBogEpilimnion_37_FD_10681 | JGI IMG/M metagenome (IMG submission 10681)
AAAGGTTTTGGTATGTTGCAACATATACAAACTAAAGAAATCATTAGAGTGCCATTAACGGACCAAAGATTCAACTCCAACGATTGGGTGAATCCGAGAAAATTGAAACCCGAAACGGTATATAAGTGTGATCATTGTGATGTTATAACAACTGCTTCCAATCTAAAAAGGTGGCATAATGATAATTGTAAAAGGAAATTAAACAATGAAAATTAAATCTGTAAAATATGTTGGTAAACAAAAAGTATATGATATTTCAGTTAAAGATGCTGAACACTATGTTTTGGAAAATGGCGTAGTTACACACAACACAGGATCATATTACTCAGCAGACAACATCTTCATTCTTGGTCGCCAACAAGAAAAGGACGGTCAGGAAATTGTAGGATATAACTTCATCATCAATGTCGAAAAGAGTAGATATGTCCGAGAGAAGTCAAAGATTCCAGTCAGTGTATCTTTTGATGGTGGTATCAGCAAATGGTCTGGTCTCCTTGATCTTGCATTAGAATCTGGTCATGTCATCAAGCCAAGTAATGGTTGGTATTCAAAGGTAAATGTAGAAACTGGTGAAGTTGAAGAAAAGAAGTATCGAGAGAAAGATACTGACACAAAAGATTTTTGGACCAACATCATCGAAAGTAAATCCTTTAACAAGTTTGTTGAAGAAAAATATCGTGTAGCAAACGGTGATATTATGCAGGCTGAAGAATGATTGAAGGTATAGATTATTGTTTCATTTATCCTAAAAGTGTTAAAGAAGCAACGCATATCAAACTTCTTACTGGAACGTACAAAGATACCATTTTCAAATATGGTAAAGTGCGTTTCAGGGAAGAAGGTGAACAAATGCGTTTACTTTTTGCATACTATGTGTTAGAATCACCTGTAATGAAGCCCAAAAAGTTGGAGAAAGATGCCGACTTTAAGAAGTATGCGGGTGACTTCTTGATTTATATCATGTCATCAAATTTAGATGAGGAAATAGTTGATGAAACTGGAACAAACGATTCTGAAGAATCTGATTTACAATGAAGAGTATCTACGCAAGGTTCTTCCATTCATAAAAGAAGAGTATTTCACCGATTACTCTGAAAGGTCTATCTTCAATGAGATAGCATCTTTTACACAACAATACAATGCCACACCAACAATTGAAGCCATTGGATTGGCTATCAGAGAGAAACGCAATCTAACTGATGATCAACTGGAAAAGTGTGAAGCTAACATCAAATATATTGTTGCTGCTCGCGGAGAAGAATCACAGATCCAATGGTTGATTGAGAAGACTGAAAAGTTCTGTCAAGAAAGAGCCATCTATAATGCTGTGTTGGGATCTATTTCCATCCTTGATGGCAAAGATAAGAATCATGATAAGGGTGCTATCCCAAAACTTCTCCAAGATGCTCTCGCAATCAGCTTTGACACTTCTGTAGGGCATGATTATTTGCAAGATTCCGATGAGCGGTATGAGTTCTATCATCGACATGAAGAAAGGATTCCATTTGATTTGGAACATTTCAACAAGATTACCAAAGGCGGTCTTCCAAACAAGACATTGAATATTGCACTTGCTGGAACTGGCGTAGGTAAGAGTCTGTTCATGTGTCACGTTGCAGCCGGTGCGATGGTTCAAGGTAAGAATGTTCTGTATATCACAATGGAAATGGCTGAAGAGAAGATTGCAGAAAGAATCGATGCAAATCTTTTGAATGTTACGATTGATGATCTGCAAGAACTTCCTAAAGAGATGTATGACAAGAAGGTCAAGAAGGTGCGTGAAAAGTGTACTGGTAAATTGATCATCAAAGAATATCCAACTGCATCTGCTTCAACCAATCATTTCAGGACACTTTTGAATGAACTCAACCTTAAAAAATCTTTTCGCCCTCATATCATCTTTGTTGATTATCTCAACATATGTTGTAGTTCTAGAATTAAAGCAGGAAGTAATGTTAATTCGTATACTTATGTCAAATCCATTGCCGAAGAACTACGAGGACTCGCCGTCGAGTTCGGAGTCCCAATCGTATCCGCTACCCAGACAACACGAAGCGGTTTTACCTCTTCAGATCCGGGTCTAGAAGATACGAGCGAGAGTTTTGGTTTGCCTGCAACGGCNGATCTGATGTTTGCACTGATCTCTTCTGAAGATATGGAAGAACTTGGGCAACTCATGGTGAAACAATTGAAGAATCGTTATTCTGATCCAACACACTACAAACGTTTCACTATTGGTGTTGATCGGGCTAAGATGCGCCTATATGATGTGGATCAATCAGGGCAAGACGGGCTTGCAGATGCTGGGCAGAAACATGATGACAAGCCACTGAACACGTTTGGTAACAGAGAAGGTATGAAGAAGAAAGGATTCTCCGGATTCAAGGTATAAATAACCAATATAAGAACTTCTAATATTTTTTTATTGGACATCTAAATGGCGGACCTGGGAAGTAAAACGACAGACGGTAGATTGTCATTTGTAAAATATGTGGTGCAGAATAAACGTTTCTCTGAAATTGATTTTGAAATTGAGAAAGGTAAGTCAACTCACTTATACACAAAAAAAGATAACAATCTAGTGTCTGGTACTAAAAAGTATATAGCAGGCACCAAGATTAAAATCACCGATAACAAACTATATGAAGTTGCTGGTATGAAATTGGCGGCAGTTAAAATTGGATCCAACCAAGGTTTAATTCCAATTAATACTATCAGAAAACCTACTGGTGGAAACGGAACTCAATATGAAGATGAAGTTGTTGATGCTATCAATAATTATATTTTAGAATCTGGTGGAAAAATTGACATTAAACTAAAAGGTGATACTAAAATATACAAAGATATATCATATGCCGTTAAGGTTGATTCTGCAATCAAATCTAAAGCTGGTGTAAAAGGAGATCCTAAAGCAGATATTATTCTTTGTAAAGATAATAAAAATCCTATTGCTGACGGATCAATATACATCTCACATAAAAAAGAAGGTGGACCTGAAGCATTTCAACAATATGGAGGTTTATCCGAGCAATCAGGTGAACATATTTATGGGCACCCGTTAGTACAGAAGTTTCTTTCAGAAGTTGCTAACATTCTCGGTGATAGTTCTCAACTTCCTAATCCTGTTCTCGGTGAATTTGAAGATGAAAAATTGTCTAATATGTCAATATATGGACCAGATTATGGTAAAAAGTTTTCTTTACAACATACACAAATAATTGGGCAAGGTAAACCAGTATTTAATATGAAAGGTAATATTTCAGAATTATCTTTCAGTAGCCACATGAGTTTATCTGGAGATTTATCACACTTTACCGGTGGCTATTTACCTGTGTTTGGTGCAACATTTCGCGCTGGTCGTGGATTTACTTATAAAAATAAACGATATAATGGTGCAAGAGTTGCTATTTACCCCTATAAATTAATGGCCACCAGAAGTAAACTAATTACAGTAAAAATTAAATAGGTTTATATTTTTATTGTTTTATATAACATTAGGAATTTTATTATGACAGCAACAGTGATTATACCTACAACTGGTTCACCTGAACTCCGTGGTGCAATTGAAAGTGTTCTAAAACAGAATTATCTTACTGATTGTTATGTTGTTTGTGATGGTAAGAAGTATGAAGGCAAAGTCTCTGCAATCGTTAGCGATTATCTTGGTAATAGTAATCTGAAGGTGTCTTATTTACCAGACAACGTTGGCGCTAATGGATTTTATGGGCACAGAGTCTACGCTGCATTCACCCATCTTGTCAATACTGATTATGTTTTATACCTTGATCAAGATAATTGGCTTGATGAGCATCATGTACTTTCTTGCGTAGAAACAATTCAAAATAACAATCTCGATTGGTGCTACTCTCTACGAAACATCTATGAGGGTGATACGTTTGTATGTCAAGACAATTGTGAATCTCTTGGTAAATGGAAAACATATCATGGGCACAATCATGTAGACACGAATAGCTATTGCATCTCAACTAAAATTGCTGTAAGATTAGCATCAGTATGGCATGGTGGTTGGGGTCAAGATCGCGTATTTCTTTCAGCTATTGCCCAGCACTTTCCTAGATATGATTGTACTAAACGTTACTCAGTTAATTACCGAGTTGCGGGTAATCAAGGATCAGTAACGAAAGACTTTTTTATTAATGGCAACAAAGTAATGAATGAAAAATATAATGGAGAATTCCCATGGAAGATAAAAACCTCATCATCGGCGCCTTTACGAACTACAATTACAATCAACTGAAACCTTGGGTTGAGTCGATCTGTCAACTCCCCAAATCAAAAGATATCGATAAGGTCATGGTTGTTGGTAATGCTTCAGCAGAAACAATCAATGAACTGAAGAAACGAGATTTTACTATAGTACCAATGCCTCAAATGAATCTTCCTATTCATGTAGGTCGTTTCGTTGCAATTATGAATACCTTAGAGAGAATTTTGAAGAATATGACTTTGTTGTAACAACCGATGTTAAAGACGTATATTTTCAAACGGATCCTTTTGATTGGATGTGTGGTGAGTTAGATAGATATCAAACCACCTTAGTTGCGGGTTCAGAAAGTATGCTGTACAAAGATGAGCCGTGGGGTAATGAAAATCTTCTGCAAGCATACGGACCATACATTCATAACATATTCAAAGAGAATGAAATCTATAATGTAGGAACAATAGGCGGATGCAGTGAATTTGTAAAAGACCTTGTATTCAATATCTTTACTAATGCAATCAATAGACCCATTCCTATTGTTGACCAGGCAGTGTATAATGTTCTACTGCAAACTGCTCCATACAAATACAGTACAGTCTTTGCAAAACAATCCGATGGTTGGGCTTGTCAAGCCGGCACAACTGTAGATCCATCAAAGATCGATAAGTTTCGCCCATTTTTGTTAGAGGCTGAACCAATCTTTGAAGATGGTATCGTAAAGACTTCNCNCGGCGAACCTTTCTGTATTGTACATCAATATGATCGTGTACCTGAATGGAAGAAGTTTGTTGCACAGAAATATGGGCAAGAAGATGAGTCGCAATACTTTAGATATAAAATAGGTTGATTGAATCATGAGTCAAGGTTACCTTTTAATTGGTCTAGGAAAGAAATATATTTTAGAAAATTCTTTCCTTGTTAACACAATAAGAAAACAAAAAGATAATAGACCTATATCAATATTGGTTAATGTTGAGGACTATGAATTTGCAAAAGGCCTAAATTTATTCACAGATATCATACCATATAAGCCAGTTATCAATGATCCGGTGTATAAAGATTGTACAAATGCATTTGAATTGTTTTGCGTCTACATTAGAGTCAATTTAACCAGATATTGCTTATATGATGAAACCATAAATTTAGATAGTGATGTTTTATGCCAATACAGCACAGAAAAATTATGGAATTATTTAAGTCAAAGGCCTATTTCTGTTGCAAATCTAGGAAATAAAATTGCTGATGCAAATTGGCATTGGGGTCAAACAAATAATATTACACGAATTGTTAATAGGAATATTCCATCAATGCATTGTGGTTTTAATTATGTCCGCAAAGATGAATTTTCCAGTAAATTTTTTGAGATGGCAAGAGTAGTGTTCATGAAATATGACACATACGGTTTTAAAAGATTCTTCAGAGGTGCTAGGACAGAAGAAGCAGTCTTTTCATTGGTTTACTCTATGCTAGATATATCACCAATTGGTTATACTGAATATCCAGTAATGACTTTTAATTACAAAAAGGATGAAGTATTACCAACGAACAAACAAGTTCTATTGGATGAAAATAACAGAATTGTTTTGATGGAAGATAATATTCCTTTTATTCATATGTTTGAAAAAATGGAAGGAGAAAATTTTCAATCTCTATATCAACAGATTATGGGAATAAATTAGATGAGAGTTTATGTTGCACAAACTGATGCTTTAGGAGATTTTCTAAATTGTTTTCCTGTATTATCGGGTCTACAAAAAACTTTAGGTAACTATGAACTTGTGATAAAGCAAAGATCACGGCGTTTTAAAGGTATCCGAGAATTTCTACTATATCAAGACTTATTTACTAATGTTTTTTTTGAAGATGAAGTTACTACACCAAAAGAAACTATCGTAATGAACAACTGGGATTATAGAGAAGAATCGGATAATGACATTAGACCAACTGAAACTTGCCGTTATGAAAATTGGTTAAAAGATGCATATAACTTAAACTTTAGGGTTGATGACGATGTAGAGATAAAATTTCCAAATCTCAATATTGATCTTAAAGACACATATTACATTGGTGATAGATGGTTGAATCCTATGACTGATGAAAGAAGAGCATCTAATACACTATCACACTTAAATCAATTTGAATTTTTAGATTATAATAATGATCTTTTAACAAACTGTTATATTATCAAGAAATCTTCTAAACCTTTTATAACCAGTCTCACAGGCGTTGCAGTTCTTGCTGACCTACTTAATAAAGAAACCTATGTAACATGGAATCAAGATGATTGGCAACCACAATTTCGAAGAGGCGAAAACATTACATGGGATAATGGTAAAGACATTGACAGGATTTTTAAAAAGCATTTCTATGGAAATAGAAAATCAAAATTGATTCACATTAAAGATTTGGAAAATTACATATGATTGATAACTATGAAAATTTGAGAGATGGGCATTGGCATCAGATTAAAAGAACTGGTGATGGTCCAGTTTATTCTACCGACTACATGAATTATTATAATAGAATTCCTTCTGATGCAATGTCGAAGATTCGTTATGATGTTGTAAAAAAATATGTTGGAAATTTCAATTCTGTTTGTGATTTTGGTTACGGTAATGGGGCTTTCTTGCAATATTGTAAAGACAATAATCATACTGCTTTTGGTTATGATATTTCTGATTATCCTTGCCCAAATGGTGTAACAAGAGTTGAAGATGTAAATTCACTTGAAGTTGACGTTATGACGTTTTTTGATTCAATCGAACATGTTGAAGATTCTGATTTGGTATCTTTTCTGAATAGCAAACAATCAAAACATTTCGTTATTTCTCTTCCATGGTTTCATGAATTTCTAGGTCCAAAATGGTTCACTAGCTGGAAACACAGAAAACCTAATGAACATTTTCATCATTTTGATATGCATGGTTTAGTTGGTCTTTTGACGGAAGCAAATTGTGAAATTCTTCATGTAGGTAACGAAGAAGATCAGATTCGTAAGCCTGTTGATCAATGGCCAAATATTTTAACCGTGATTGGGAAAAGAAGATAATGGATAATAGTATATACAAGAAAATTAATCCTGGTCATTTATTTCAACAAAAATTAACAGGTCAACCTCCAGATTATAGTGCAACATACTCAAAAACGCGATATGACACATATAATACAAATGATGTTATGTCAGAATTGAGATATCGGGTGTTAAAAGAAACTATTGGGAATTTCACTTCTATACTTGATTTTGGTTATGGAAATGGTGCATTCTTAAAAGAGTGTGAAAGACAGAAAAAGGTTACTTATGGATATGACATATCTGATTATCCTGTACCATCAAAAACAATAAAAGTTGATGATCCAAATAATGTGGAAGTAGATGTCATTACTTTTTTTGATTCATTGGAACATTTGTTGGAAGAAGATTTGGTTTCATTTCTACGAAACAAAAAGTGTAAACACTTTTGCATTTCTGTTCCGTGGTACCATGAATCAAAAGGAACATCATGGTTTGAATCATGGAAGCATCGTAGAGAGAATGAGCATATACATCATTTCGATGCACACGGATTAATTGGATTGCTGACGGATATCGATTGCAAGGTTGTTTATGTTGGTAATCCTGAAGATAAAGTCAGAATACCAAACTCAAATTTGCCAAATATATTGACTGTTATAGGAACAAGAGTAAAATGATTATTAATATTAGACCTGGAACATTTGGTGGGCTTCTTTGTAATGGTGATATGGTTGCTTTACTAAATGTCTTTGAACATTTGCGTATGTTAAATGGTAATCAACAACTGAAATTTTTTATGATGCCTGGTACAATTAGTACCTCTGACTATTGTGTTAAATTTTTCGAATATCTGAAGACAGCAACTGATTATTTTTCGGAAGAACCTTCTGATCAATTCTTATCATGGAATAAAGTTAATCTATGGGATTATAGAGCAATTTCTGGTGATTTGGTGAAGATCAATAATGATATTCAAATGAAAAAGAAAATTGTAATTTTTCCTGTTTTTGATGCACCTTACAATATGTACAGAAATTGGCCGCCAGTGATACTACAAAAGATCATTGATGATTATCAAACGAACAATGAGTTTGAGAAGATTCTTTGTGTCAAAGATATTCCAAATGGCATCGATTTGAAAGGTTTTACAATTAGCACAGATTTTATTGCTAATATAAATCATATACTTGAATGTCACACTTTTATTGGCGGTGAAACTGGAACTTCAATTTTTGCTTCTGCATTGGATAGACCACCAGAAAATCTATTATACTTCTATTCCAATAGAGCATTATTGCATACTGTACCTTTTCATAGCCTAAATGGTAAAGGGCGAATTATAAATTATTGGTTAGACTGTGAAGGAACAACTTGGAGATAAATTGCATAATGAATAACATTTCAATTGTGACTGCTTTTTTTGATATCGGTAGAGGTAATTGGACACCAGACAAAGGATTACCTCATTATCTACATCGAACAACAGATACTTATTTGGAACGATTCAGTCATTTAGCTGAATTGGAAAATGATATCACAATTTTTACATCAAAAGAACTTGAAGGTAAAGTAAAAAGCATATGCAATAAACGATTAGGAAGGACAGAAGTAATTACGATTGATATAAATTTTACCTTTTCTGAAATGCGTAAAAAGATAGTTAATATACAACAAGATCGAAATTTTCAAAGTAGAATTAATCCACAACAATCTAGAAATCCTGAATATTGGAATCCTGATTATGTTCTTGTTACCAACTTAAAAGCACACTTTACGAATGTTGCTATTGAAATTGGTTGCACTCAAAACGATTTGGTGGCATGGATTGACTTTGGTTATTGTCGCAGTGCAAAGAATATTCCTGCAAGTAAAACATGGAATTATGATTTTGATCCATCCAAAATACACCTATTCAATTATAAATCTTATGATAACAAACCAATAGAACACGCGGTTTGCAATAATGACGTTTATATTTTAGGTGCTAAAGTTGTAGCACATAAAACCATGTGGCCAAAAATGTCCAATTTGATGGGTGATTCTTTCAATGATCTGTATAATAAAGGATTGGTTGATGATGATCAGGGTCTTTGGTTACAATCATACATAAAAGAACCTGAATTGTTTGAATTACATAGAATTCCTGATCATCAATTTGGTCATGATCCTTTTGTCCTTTTTAATGAATTTAATAAATCATGAAAATAGATTCTAATAAGTTAGTCATATTTGATTTGGATGGTGTTCTACTCGATAGCAGAGAATTACATTATGAAGCCCTCAATGCTGCAATTAAAAACGTAACACATTCAAATGATTATTTGATTACCCGTGAAGAGCATCTATCAAAATATGATGGTCTAAACACTACTAAGAAATTACAGATGCTCACTCAAGATAAAGGTCTTGATATTGAACATTATGATGATATATGGAAACAAAAACAGCAACAAACCTTTGATTTGATTCCAAATGCACCATACAATAAAAATGCAGTTTTTATAATGTCCACTCTAAAAGATATGGGGTGGAAAATTGCTGTTGCATCTAATAGTATTAGAGAGACTATCAGGATTGCATTGGACTGTATGGGAGCAACACGTTATGTTGATTACTATGTAAGCAATGAAGATGTTTTTAGTCCAAAACCTTTTCCTGAAATGTATTGGCAATGCATGATCAAACTAAAAGCATTACCAAAGAATACCATTATAATAGAAGATTCTCATATAGGGCGAGAAGGTGCATTAAATTCTGGAGCACATTTGTATCCCGTTAAAGACGCATATGAATTGGATTTAGATTTCTTAGAGTATTGCAAAGATTTTTCAAAATATGATAAGAAGAAAAATATACCATGGAGAAATAAAAAAATGAACGTATTGATTCCAATGGCAGGTGCAGGTAGCAGATTTGCTGCCGCAGGCTATACATTTCCAAAACCATTGATTGAAGTTAATGGTAAACCTATGATTCAGGTAGTTGTTGATAATTTGAATGTTGATGCACATTTCATATTTCTAGTTCAAAAAGAACATTATGANAAATATAATCTAAAATCCGTTTTGAATTTGATTGCACCAAATTGTGATATTGTACAAGTAGATGGGTTAACAGAGGGTGCCGCTTGCACTACACTACTTGCTAAAGAATTAATCAACAATGATAATCCATTACTGATGGCCAATTCAGATCAATTTGTTGAATGGAACTCAAACGAATCATTATATGCATTTACAGCAGATTCAATCGACGGTGGTATTATTACATTTGAATC
>TBL_comb48_EPIDRAFT_1003463_pt1 | contig 10502 bp, 18 predicted proteins | sample TroBogEpilimnion_37_FD_10681 | JGI IMG/M metagenome (IMG submission 10681)
AGGTGGTATGCCTCCTGGCGCTATGGGTGCTCCTGGAATGGCACATGGTGGTTTGACAAAGACTCACCATAAGCATTTAGCTCATCACCATTTGGCGATGGCTGAGCACCATATGCATATGCATAAGGGCGGTGAGATGCATGAGCCACATACAAAAGACATGGGCGAAAAGGCTTTGAAACACGGCGGTAAAGCAATGGCTAAACACCACTACGCTAAAGGCGGTCATGTTCCTGGTCAATACCCATTGGGTGAAAAGATGGAAAAAGTTAAAGCTGGTGGAAACAAAGGACACGGCGAACACTCTATCCAAGAACGTGGACATACTCGTGCTCTTCAGGAAAAGATGAAGGGTAATACAGTAGGTGACGGCCCAATCGTTAATGCTAAAAAGCATGGCGGTAAGATTCATCATAAGAAATAAGGATTTATTATGAAACACGAACATCACGAACACCACACAGAACATAAACACATGGTTCACCATTTAAAGGAGCATGAAGCCAATGGTCACGTTCATCACCATCACCACTATGGTCATCATGCTGCTGGTCATGTAAAGCATCACGAAGTTGTTGAGCATTTACATAAGCATCAGGAAAGCATGTGCCACGGCGGTAAAGCTTAAGGATTTATCATGGCTGAAAAATGGATTCAACACGCAATCAAAAGAGCTGGTGCATTGCATGAGCAGTTGGGCGTACCAAAAGGTGAAAAGATTCCAGCCAAGAAACTTGCTAAAGCAGCTAAGAAACCTGGCAAGCTAGGTCAAAGAGCACGTTTAGCAGAAACCTTAAAGGGGATGCACAAATGATGGCAAGTCGTGGTATGGGGGATATGAATCCCTCAAAGATGCCCAAAGGAAAGATGAAGAAACGCCGTGACAATACTGACTTTGAGCAGTATAAGAAGGGCGGAATGGCTAATCATCCTGGACTTTATGCCAACATCCATGCAAAGCAGGAGAGGATAGCAGAGGGTTCTGGCGAGCATATGCGCAAGCCAGGATCTAAAGGTGCTCCATCAAAAGCAGACTTTATTAAATCCGCCAAAACGAGGAAAAAGAAATGATTCAAATTAGCAAAGAAGATGCGGCTTTTATTCTTAATGAATTGAACCAAAGAGCACAACATCAGATTAATTCTTGGGGCGCTATCAGCGAAGATTTGCAAGGAGTTATCAATGACTTGGATGCACAGATTTACCCAGTTCAAGATGCGATTGAAGAAGCTCCGCAGGAGGCGGTAGCAGCATTTATGGATGATGTGCCACATGAACAATTTGATGAAGATACTGAAACAAATAGCTCCGTGGATGATAGTGTTGATAATACTGTTGTTGCCGTGGCTTCTGACGAATCTGTTGCAGATACCTCTGTCGAATCAGCCTCACCTGCTGTAGAACAGCCTAGTGCATAATGTCTATCAATGCTGGAACTACTACAGGCACGACAGCCTTTGACCTTGACTTCGCTGAAATAGCAGAGGAGGCTTGGGAGAGGGCTGGGCGTGAATTGCGTTCTGGCTATGATTTGCGCACTGCTCGCAGATCAATGAACCTGATGACCATCGAATGGCAGAATCGTGGCATCAATATGTGGACAATAGACCAGGGTGTGATTACCATGCAACAGGGTCTAAACACTTATCCACTGCCAACAGATACGATTGATTTGTTAGATCATGTGGTTCGTACAAATGCAAATAGCACAACCAACCAAGCTGATCTGACTATTACCCGTATCAGTGTTTCTACCTATGCGACTATTCCTAACAAGCTTACTCAATCTCGTCCTATCCAGGTTTGGGTACAAAGGATGTCGGGAGAAACCGCTTCCACAACGATTCAAACGGCGGCAGCAGTAGCGGCAACCGACACCACAATAACGCTTTCTAGCACCGTAGGATTGGCTGCAAATGGCTATATCCAATTAGGTTCTGTAAGCGGTGAAGTTATTTATTATTCATACATTTCTGGTAACACTTTACAAAATTGCTTTAGGGCACAAAACAATACCACGGCACAGTCGTATGTAATAGGTGCTGCGGTCTATGTTCCTAAACTACCAGCGATAACAGTATGGCCAACACCAGACGGAACTACTACATATACCTTTGCATATTGGCGTTTACGGCGTGTGCAGGATGCGGGCGCAGGGCCGAATGTCCAAGATATGAACTTCAGATTCTTGCCAGCCGTAGCTGCGGGATTGGCGTACCACATTTCAATGAAAGTCCCAGAATTGATGCCTCGTATCCAAATGCTCAAGCAAGCTTATGATGAGCAGTTTGACATAGCTGCGGGCGAGGACAGGGAGAAGGCGGCAATTAGGTTTGTGCCTAGACAACAGTTTATTGGATCAGGTAGTCCGTAATGGGTAATCGTTTCGCTTCTGGCAAGTACAGTATTGCCCAGTGCGATAGGTGTGGCTTTAGGTACAAATTAAAACAGTTAAAGTTTGAAGTCATCAAGACCAAGCTTTATCAACTTAAAGTATGTCCTGAGTGCTGGGATCCAGATCATCCACAACTTCAATTGGGTATGTACCCAGTTGATGATCCACAGGCAGTTCGTCAGCCAAGAACAGATACGACATATGTAACGTCAGGATTAGATTCTTTAGGATTTCCGTCAGGTGGTTCTAGGGATACGCAGTGGGGTTGGAACCCTATTGGTGGGTCACAAGAGTTTTACGGTCAGTTCAATCCTCCGCTACTCACACCCAACAATTTAGTTACCACAACTGCGGTCGGTACAGTTACAATTTCTATATCTTAAAGGAGCTAAAAATGGCTAAGCATGATGACATTAAAGAAGATAAAAAGCTAATCAAAAAAGCTTTTGGTATGCATGATAAACAAGAACACAAAGGCGAGAAAACTGATCTAAGCAAACTCAAAAAGGGTGGCAAGATTAAGAAGTACGCCAAAGGCGGATTGGCTGGTGTTAATCAAGACAGCATGAAAGCCGAAGGACGTAATCTAGCAAGAGCTGGTTATCAGCGTGGAGGCTAATATGAAAGCAAAGAAATTTCCTGTTGACAAAAAAGACAGTCCAGCAATTGTTAAAGCCAAGGGTATTACCAATGGCTATGCTGATGAGTATGCAAAACCCCATACCATGAAGAACAAGCCAGTGACTACCAGAAGTATTGATTCTGATAGTGACTTGCCTGATCACATTGGCTTGGAAGTAAAGATGCCCACTCGCAAGAACTGGACTCCTTTGAATGGAACTGTTTCCATTGGCAACAACCATGAGGTTAAAACTTCTGGTGAGAAGATGCGTGGTGCTGGTGCTGCTGAGCGTGGCATTATGTCCAGAGGCCCGCTTGCATGAACTATAGTCAGCTCGTCAACGAAGTCAATTCGTATTTGGAATATACATTCCCTACGGTTGACATGAATACGTTTATTACGCAAACGGAGCAAAGGGTTTTCAACTCTATTTTGTTTCCGTCTTTGCGTAAGAATGTGACGGGCAATGTGACTGCTGGTAATGCATACTTGTCTTGCCCCAATGATTTTTTAGCTCCTTATTCATTGGCGGTATTTTCAAGTGTGACAACTACTGGCACTGGATCAGTCAGCACAAATACCATTACTGTTGCATCCAACACGGGTATATTTGCGGGACAAAGTGTAAGCGGTACAAACATTGGTAATCAATGTGTAGTGCTTAGCGTAAGTGGCACTACGATTACTTTATCTCAAAATAACATTGGTGCAGTATCTGGAAACATTGTTTTCCAAACGGATTACTTATATCTATTGAATAAAGATGTAAACTTTATTCGTGAGTGCTATCCGACTTCGAGCTATCAAAGTAAACCAAAGCATTATGCGTTATTTGGCCCTCAGAGTTCAGCACCTTTGTATCTTAGCTTTATGCTTGGGCCGACTCCTGATCAAACATATTCAACTGAGTTACATTATTTTTATTACCCTGACAGTATTATTCAGGCTCAAATTACTGCGTTGGGTTCTATCACTTCTGGAGGATCAGGATATATCTCTGGAACTTATTACAACGTACCTTTTAGTGGTGGTACTGGTACTTACGCTTATGGATCGGTTGTTGTTACGGCTGGTGTAGTAACGTCTGTTACTTTAACTTCAGGCGGTACAGGATATGTGGTTGGGGATTCTTTGACCATATCTAATACATATCTTGGTGGCACAGGTTTAGGATTTACCGTACCCGTATCTACGATCACAAGCGCAACAGGACAGTCCTGGCTTGGTAATAATTTTGATTCAGTCCTTTTGTATGGATGCTTGGTAGAAGCCTACACATATCAAAAGGGCGATAAAGATTTAATTGCCTTTTACGATAACAAGTACAAGGAAGCATTGGCTATTGCAAAACGCCTGGGAGATGGATTGGAGCGACAAGACGCTTACCGTTCTGGGCAAACTAGGATTCAACCCGTACCATGAGTATAGTTCAAGGACAAACGACAAGCTTTAAATACCAGCTCTACACGGGCGGGGTATTTAACTTGTCTACAGATTCTATATACATGGCTTTGTATAACGGTAATGCAAATCTTAATTTATCTACAACGGCTTATTCCAGTACCAATGAAATCATTGGGACGGGATATACGGCTGGCGGTAAGTTAATGACGGGCATTACTTTTAACTACGATGCAGTTAACAGTATTGCATATATCAATTGGAATAATGTTTCTTGGAGTCCTGCTGCTTTTACCGCTAGGTGTGCTTTGGTTTATGATGCTACGGCAAGTAACGCATCTATTTGTGTAATTGATTTTGGTTCAAATAAGACCTGTTCAAACACGTTTACAGTTACAATGCCAAACAATAGCTCGTCAACTGCATTGATTAGGAGTTCATAATGTTTGTTACATGGACACCAGTAACCAATAGTCAAACTCCAAATTGGACGCAGATTCCTAATTCACAAACTCCTGCCTGGACGCAAGTTCCTACCTCTTAGGAAATTAGATGACTATTAATTACACAACATTACTCGGTTTAGCTTTGCCAGTCACAGGTACTGAATCAGGTACTTGGGGTGATGACGTATCGCTTGGTATTACGCAGTATTTAGATACCGTTATTGCGGGTACGAACAATATCACCAATGATTCAGACATTACTTTAACCATTACCAATGGTAGTAGCTCTGGATCTAATATTGTTGCTTCGCCCAATTCAACGACTGCGCAGTATATGCAATTACTTTGCACGGGCGCACGGACGGCAAACAGGAATATCAATGCTCCCAATTCATCTAAGATGTACATTGTTAACAATGCTACAACGGGTGGATATTCAATTACACTTCGTGGAACAACTGGCCCGACAACGGGTGTAACAGTTATCAACGGAGAAAAGTGCGTTGTTTACTGGAGCACAGTAGCCAATGACTTTATCAAGATTACTTCTTCTGTTGTTTCAAACTTAACAGGTATTTTGCCTTTACCTAACGGCGGCACTAATGCCAACTTAACGGCAAGCAATGGCGGTATAGTTTATTCAAACGCCAGTCAGATGCAGATTCTTTCTGGCACTGCTACGGCAAACCAGATTATTCTTTCAGGATCGAGCACTACCCCGTCTTGGAGTACGGCTACATATCCTGCGACTACAACAATCAATCAGTTGTTGTATTCATCTGCATCTAATACGATTACAGGTCTTGCTACTGTAGCCGCTGCGGTTTTAACAACAGTATCTAGCGTACCTACATGGGCGAATCAGCTTAGCTTAGCCCTTGGTGGAACAAACGCAAACTTAACTGCATCTGCTGGAGCAATTGCTTATTCAGGCGCATCAGCCCTGGCATTGAATACGGCAGGTACTTCAGGTCAAGCTCTGCTATCAGGCGGAACAGGTGCTCCTACATTTGGTACTTTAGGTCTTACCTATGGTGGAACTAATGCCACATTGACCGCAAGTAATGGTGGTATTGTTTACTCTACCGCTAGTGCTTTGGGTATATTGTCTGGAACTGCTACGGCGGGACAGTTGCTTGCATCAGGTTCAAGCACAACTCCTGCCTGGACAACATCTACATTCCCTACGTCAACAGTAGCTATCAACTCGCTTTTGTATGCATCTTCTGCTAATACATGGGCGGCATTGGCTACGGCTAACTCCTCAGTATTGACAACCAATTCAAGTGGTGTGCCCTCATGGGCTGCATTATCTACTATTGGAGTTACTTCGTTTAGCGCTGGCACAACAGGTTTTACTCCAAGCTCTGGAACAACTGGAGCAATTACTTTGGCGGGAACTTTATCTGCGGCCAATGGCGGAACAGGTGTAGCAAACAATGCGGCTAGTACATTAACCATAACAGGTAACTTTGGTACAACACTTACCGTATCTGGTACTACATCTTTAACTCTTCCAACAAGCGGAACAGTAACTGCTTTAGGTAATACAACAACAGGATCTGGAACAACTTTAGTATTGTCTACTGCTCCTACGTTTACCACATCTATTACCACGCCTTTGGTGTATGGCGGTACAACGGCATCGTCTAGTTTAACATTCCAATCTACAAGTGGTGTTGGTACATCAGATAGTATATTGTTCAAAGTAGGAAATGCAGGGGCTACAACGGCAATTAGTATAGCTACAACAGGTATTGTTTCATTGCCTACTACTGGAGCGCTTTTACTTCCAAAAGGAACAACTGCTCAAGAACCTACTGGCGTAGCGGGGTATCTAAGATTTAATACAGATACAACTCAATTTGAAGGATACAACGGATCAGCCTGGGCATCTGTTGGCGGAGCAGCGCTATCTAACGATACAACATCTACAACGGCTTATTATCCACTCTTTGCCCATGCCACAAGCGGAACAGCGCTTACGATTTATACATCTAACACGCAGTACACATTTAAACCAAGTACAGGTGAGTTAACAGCCCCTGAAGTAATTTCATCAAACGGCTTTATGATTAATGGTACAACCGTATCTACAAGCTATACGATAGCGTCAGGCAACAACGCATTCTCAGTCGGCCCAGTTACAGTGAATACGGGTGTATCAGTAACAGTCAGCTCAGGGCAAAGATGGGTAGTAATTTAAGGAACAAACATGGCATCAACAATAAGTGCAGGAACAACGACAACAACTTCTTTAGTTTACACGGCTGATACATCGGGCGTACTTCAGCTACAAACCAACGGCACGACTACTGCGGTAACAATAGATACAGCTCAAAACTTATTAGTTGGTGGAACTAGTGCTTTAAATAGTAGTTCAGGTCGAGGAGATGTTGAAATATTTGGCTCTTCTTCGGCTATCACTTCTTACAATATTGGCGGTTCAATTGCAGGTTATTTATTTCATGATGGAACAAATTTTCAATTAAATAATAATATCAATAACTCTGGAACTATACAATTTTATACAAGAACAAGCGGTTCTGGAACAGAAAAAGTTCGGATAGATAATAGTGGTAATTTGTTAGTTGGTATTACAAGCGGTTCTGGAGGTCGAGTTGTTTCTGTGCCCCAAAGTGGTTTTAATACTAGCGGTGCAAACAACTGGAAAGCTGGTGCTTTTCAAGGGCAAGGCTCTTTTGGTGGTCCATTATCTTTTGTAAATACTGCTGGTGGTAATGATGGATTTTGTTTTTACTTGCAAAATAACCCGTCAACATTGTATATTCAATTTGGTGCTAATGGGGGCAGTCTTAGTAATGGTGTTCAATTGGCTTCAACGGCAACAAGTTGGAGTAGTGCATCAGATGAGCGTTTAAAAACAACAATTACGCCTTTCCCGAATGCTTTGGAAAAAGTTTGTACACTTCGTGCGGGTACTGGAAGATTTTTGACTGATGCTGAAAATCTTAGTCGTTCGTTTTTAATTGCTCAAGATGTTCAAAAAGTTTTACCAGAAGCAGTTGATGTTGGGCAAGATGAATTACAAACATTGAGTTTGCGGTATCAAGATTTAATTCCTTTGCTTACCGCATCAATCCAAGAACTATCAGCAAAAGTAACAGCTCTAGAAGCAAAGGTAGGATAATATGTCATCCAATATTCTCAAAGCCGACAATGGCGTGTCAAGTGGCACAACGGGTCTAGTCTATACCGCTGGTAACGATGGAACTTTACAACTAGCTACGACCACTTCAGGTGGTACGGCAACTACTGCAATAACGATAGATAATAGTCAGAAGGTTACGTTTGCAAATACGATAGGGTTTGGTTCTAATGCGGGTATAACCTTTAACAACTCTTCTGCTCTTACAAATAGTACGCTTAATGATTATGAGACAGGGACTTGGACTCCAGTATTGAGTTTTGGAGGTAATACAACTACTTTAACTAATGGTGGTTGGTATATAAAAATTGGAAAATTAGTTTGTATTACTTTTAATAATCAAACAATTGGATTTAATGTATCTGTTGGTACAAATGAATTAATTGTTTCTGGTTTTCCTTTTTTAGCCGCAAGTAATACTACATATTTTTATTATGGGCCTGCTCAATTTACTATAAATCCTGTATCTCAAAGTTATACAGACTATTCATATGCAGGGCGTGGAGTTCCAAATGGACAATGTCAGTTTCATATAGTAAATCAAGCTATCAATACTGGAGACCCAGTAAACTTTCAATTTACCTATTACGCATCATTCTAAGGAGTCATAATGACATTAGCATCAATAACAAAAGTAGACCGTGTAGAAGTTTTGGAAGACGGAACATTGCAAGTTCGTCAGGCTGAAATTATCACTAAAGATGGCGTTGAAATTGCAAGAAATTTTATGCGTCATATTAGACGACCAGGTGACTTGGAAGCACAATCAGACCCTAGCCCAGTACCCGCTATTGCAAGTGCGGTATGGACTCAAGAAGTAGTGTCTGCTTACGAAGCAATGGTAGCAAGCCAAGCTAGAGGAGTTTAATATGACAACAGTTATTGGGGGATCAGCCCCATCAATTACGTTTAGTGACTCAACAACACAGTCTACTGCGTTTACAGGGCTAAACCAATCGGCTTCGCCTTATACGACCTCGTTGGGGTATCAGGCATTAAACAGTAATACTGGGACATATAACGTAGGATTAGGTTATCAAGCAGGGTATTCTATAACTACTGCGTCAAATACAGTATCAGTTGGTTATCAATCTAATTACTCAAACCAAAATAGCAATATTTGTGTTGGTGTTGGTTATCAAGCAAATTATTCAAACACAGGTGGTAACCCAATAGCAATAGGTTATCAAGCAGGCTATTATCAATCATCTGGTTCATATAATATTGCAATCGGGCATCAAAGCTTATACGGTGTTTCTGCGGGTACAGGAACAGGAAGTTCTAACACTGCAATAGGTCATGCTGCTCTTTACGGCAACACCACAGCATCTAACAATACAGCAGTAGGGTATCAGGCGGGGTATAGTAATACGACTGGATATAATAATGTTATGTTTGGTTATCTTGCTGGATATGGAACAATAACTGGATATAAAAACATATTTGTATCAACTGGTAATAGTGCAAGCATTACTACTGGTTATCAAAACATTTTTATTGGCAATGACCCAAATAACACTATTGGTGCATTACATGATGCAATTAATATAACAACTAGAGGTTCTTCAGATAAAGGTTCTGGAACAGGTTATATTGACCCTAATGGTGGCGGTGTATATCAAGGTAACAACTCTTCTACATGGTCTGTAACGTCTGACCAAAGACTTAAAAAGAACATAGTATCTAATACTGTGGGTCTTGAAAAAATTACAGGAATACAAATCCGTAACTTTGAGTACCGTTTACCCGAAGAAGTTGATCCTGCACTTAAGCCAACAGATGCGGTAAATATTACTGGCGTACAACTTGGCGTTATTGCTCAAGAATTGCAAGCCGTATTACCCGATTGCGTAAAAACAGAATCTACTGGCGTTATGTCTGTAAATTCAGAAAGCGTAATGTGGCATCTTGTTACGGCAGTTCAACAATTAAACACGCTTGTAACATCCCAAGCAACAGAGATAGCCGCACTTAAAGCTAAGGTAGGAATATGAACCAACTTACCACACTATTAAAAGACAAGCACGTTCTTTGGGCGTTGTTTATTGCGGTGCTGTCCGTGATGCAGGGTTTTCTGTTTGTTTTCCCGCTGACTCCTGTTCACCAGATGTTAGTGGGCATTATAATTTCCGTGGTCGTGGTATTACTGCGATACATTGAACTTAACCAACCTACAGGGAATTAATATGCAAGAAATAAAATTATCCGTACAGACACTCAACATGGTTATGAGCTATCTTGGAACAAAACCTTTTCAAGAAGTATTTCAGATCATTGAGGCGGTGCAAAAAGAAGTGAATGCACAACAAGAACAAGTGCAACAAGTTGCACCTAAAGCAGAGTAACCATTGATCCATTTACTCTCATAGCCGCCGCCAGCACAGCCCTGAAGCTAGTCAAACAGGGTTGTGAAATGTTCCGTGAGGGACAGGCGGTAGTTAAGGATGTAGTAAAGACAGCCAACGAAGT
>TBL_comb48_EPIDRAFT_1003468_pt1 | contig 10487 bp, 13 predicted proteins | sample TroBogEpilimnion_37_FD_10681 | JGI IMG/M metagenome (IMG submission 10681)
TGGCGGGCATCATTCAACGCCCGGAGCCGAAGGAGGAGGACGAAGAAGAAGAATTCGATGACAGCGAGGAATCCTGGGAAAACTCACTCAAGCAATCCGACCGCCTCTCCGACGCACACATGGAGGCCATCGAAAAATTCGGCGAAGAAGGCCTTCATGATAGCCGGATCGCCTTTGTCATGGGCTGGGATCACATGCTGAGCGAAAGCCGTGAACCCAATGACGACGATGCTGAGGGTGAAGCCTGGAAAGAGGGCCAAGAAGTGCTGCCAGAATTGGACGCGATCGAAAATGAACTCGATGATCAAGCTTTCTTCGACTTCCTTGAAGAGGGTGAAGCCCACCCGCTGCAAACCCTGGCCCATGACTTCGTCTTGCGCCTGCTGACTGAAATCAAAGAAGAGCGCACCGAAAACGCCGCTGAGGACGATGACAACTCGCCGCTCGACCGCTTCATCCGCAACTCGATGAACATCAGCGGCAAGCTGGCCGGAGCGCTAGGCACGCATGACTTTGCCGGTTCATTCCAAACCGGACACACGCTTGCCATTCTGCGCCGCTGCCTCAACTGGGCCAACGAGGCTCTCGCTGCTCTGAACGAATTGATGGAAGCTCCCGATTGGGCAGACCGCCAAGATTTGCTCAACGACTACCGCGCTGAACTTTTCGCCATCCGTGACGGCATCACTGATCTGCGCAAAAAACTGCGAGAAGAAAAGACCTGAGCAGCGCAACTGGGCTAGTGGCGCAGCGATTTCCAGGGTTCTTCCTCGCTGTGATCCACGAGGCCGGGTTCATCCGCCTTGGCAGGTGAGAGGATCGCGAGGAAGACGAGCATCTCGTCGCCCACATTCCAGGTGCCGTGGATTTCACCCATGGGAATAAAGGCCGTGTCGCCGGGGCCGAGGATTTTTTTCTGCTGGCCGACCCACTGCTCGGCCTTGCCAGAAATGATGTAGATCATCTCCTCCCGAGTGGGGTGCGAGTGGAAGGGATGGCTGCGCCCCGGCTCCATGTTGGCCCGTACCATCATGAGGTGCTCATTGTTCACGATGTCGCTGCGGCAGATCCATTCCTCCAGCGTCCACGGGGAAAGAAAGTCGATTTTTTCGGCAGCAGTGACGAAGCGGCGGTTGGCGATGGCGTCAGACATGATGGGCGGATGCTAGCGTGGCCCGCGCCAGCCATCAAGCTGGGCGATGCACCTGCGGCTATCCGTTTTGCCACTTCAATACGTGAACAAATCCTTCACCACCCACGGGCGCTCAATCTCCGTGCCTTTCTGCTTCATGAGGAGATTCAGGGCATCCGCCATGCGCTGTTTCATGTGCTTGGTCAGGCGGCGGCCTTTGCGGGCGCGTTGCACGGCCTTGTGAGTCATAGGCTCCGTACTGGCGGCCACTAGGGCGTGATTTCCCAATTCATGCTCGGTCATGATCCCGTCCAGTGGCTGCACGCCCATGTTGCGCTCGATTTCGTCTTGTCCCATGATCACCCTCTCATTCCGCAAACCGTCATCTGCAATCTGAATTCTAGCCATGCGCATCCTCCTCACCACCACCAGCTATCAGGACACCCCCCGGCGACCACCACGAGTTGCTCGCCGCGCAAGGCTTCGATGTACACCGCGAACGCGGCCCCCTGCCGGAGCGCCGCATGCTGGAGCTGGCAGGCGAATTTGACGCCTTTCTCTGCGGCGACGATGAAATCACCCGCGCCGTTTTGGACAAATCCCTGCCACGCCTGCGCGTGATCTCCAAATACGGCATCGGTTTGGACAAGATCGACGTGGCGGCCTGCACAGAGAAGAAACTGCCCGTGCTCTTCACCCCCGGCGTGAATCACACCACCGTGGCCGAGCACACCTTTTGCCTGCTGCACACCTTTTGCCTGCTGCTGGCGCTGGTGCGCAACCTCGTCGATTCCGCCAACTCGGTGCGCAACGGCCAGTGGAAGCGCGTCACCGGCCATGAGATCTGGAACAAAACTATCGGCATCGTCGGCCTGGGACGCATCGGTCAGGAGGTGGCCAAACGTGCCGCCGCTTTCGGCATGAAGATTCATGCCATGGATCTGCCACAGTACTGGCCCAAGGCCTTCGCTGATGAATTCGGCGTCACCCAACACGAGCAGATCGAAACCATGCTCCCGCACCTGGATGTTTTGAGCCTGCATGCCAACCTGAGCGAGAGCACCCGTAACCTCATCAACGCCGAACGTTTGAAGCTGGCGAAGCCCGAACTGCTCGTCGTGAACACCTCCCGTGCCGAACTCGTCCACATGGCCGACATGATCGCCGCGCTGGATGCTGGCAAAGTCGGCGGCTATGGCACCGACGTGCTCGACGAAGAGCCCCCGCCCGCCGACCACCCGCTGCTCAAACACCCCAAGGCCCTCATCACGCCGCACATCGGCTCACGCACCTATGAAAGTGTCCCCCGCCAGGCCATGCGCGCCACCTTGAACCTCGTGAACTATCTCAAGGGTGAGAAGGACGTGATTCAGGCGAACAAGTGGTGACGCAAAGTTGCGCTACAGCATCCCATGCTCCTTGAAGCTGAAGTAAGGCAGCGGGCGTGAGTCGGAAGGGGTGCCGATGATCATGTGGTCCTGGAGAAAGAGGCCGGTGGCTTCGGAGGCTTCGCGCAGACGGCGGGTGATGCGGCGGTCGGCTTCGCTCGGGGTGGGATCGCCGGAGGGGTGATTGTGGACGAGGATGAAGGCGTAGGCGTTGTGGATGAGTACCTTTCGCAATAGATCGCGCGGATGGGCGACGCATTCGTTCAGGCTGCCTTTGAATGCCTCTTCGCTGCGCATGACAGCCAGCTTGGTGTTAACCAGGATGATGCGAACGGATTCGTGACCGAGGGCCTGCATTTCAGGAGCGATGTACTCGTAGATTCGCTGCGGGCAGTCGAGTATGATCTCTGCATGCGAAGGCTCCTGTGCGGAGCGGCGGCCAAGCTCGAAAGCAGCGGCGAGCAGGGCGGTTTTCGCAGGCCCCAGGGCTTTGATCTTTCTCAGCACCGCAGGTTCGAGGCGGGAGAGATCGCGGAGGGATTTGTAATCCCGCAGGATGCGCTGGCCGATCTGCAGGGCGTTTTCACCTTTCGTGCCGGTGTTGATAAAGAGGGCGAGGAGTTCGGCATCCGAGAGCGCCTGCGGACCGAGGCGAAGCAGACGCTCACGTGGGCGGTCGTTTTCCGGGATGTCGTGGATGCGGCTCATGAGTCGGTTCGCTGTTCTCAGTTCGCCGTTCGCTGCGTTTCGCGAATTGAATCACTCAATGAATCGCCCGGCACTGATCCAGCAGGCTGTGCAGATAGCCGACGATGTCTTCGAGTGCCTGCTTGTGCGGCGAAACCTGGAGGCAGATCAAATCGGCGCGGGCTTCGAGGAGCATGTTTTGCGCGAATTTAACCGCGCGCTCAACGGCCCCTTCGTAGTCGGCGATACCTGCGAGAATGGTGGTGTCCATGGGCTCGCCTTTGAGCAGCATGCGGTTGAGCTTTTGCTTCTGCGCATCGGTAGCGCTTTCGAGGAGATACAGGATGGGTAGCGTGAGCTTGCCACGGGCGAGATCGGTGCGAAGCGTTTTGCCGACGGTTTTTTCATCACCCACGATGTCGAGGCAGTCGTCGTAAATCTGGTAGGCAGTGCCGAGCTTGAGGCCGTAGTCACGCAATGCCGACTGCACGGAGTCGGGCTGATGGTTGAGTCGGGCACCCAGTTCGCTAGCGGCGGCGAAGAGCGCGGCGGTCTTCATCTCGATCATCTTGAGATAATCGGTGACCGAGAGATTGAAATCAAAGCGGCGCTGAGTTTGTAGGATTTCGCCAGTGCAGACATCACGCGAGGCACGCGCGATGGTGCGGCAGACATGCGTGTCTTCGAATTCCGTGGCGAGTTCGAGCGCGTAGGCGAAGAGGCTGTCTCCCAGCAGGACGCTGAGACTGCTGCCCCATTTGGCAACGGCGGTCGGCTGGGCGCGACGAATGTCGGCACCGTCCATGATGTCGTCGTGAACCAAGGAGGCAATGTGGACGAGTTCGAGAATGACGGAAAGACGCGTATGGCCTGCATGCGTGCCGCCGGTAGCACCGCCAGCAAGCACGGCGAGGGCAGGACGGATCCGTTTACCGGAGGTTTTGCAGACGTAGCTCACATAGCCTTCGACGCCGGGATCAAACGCACGCGCCTGTTCGAGGATGGCCGTTTCCACGCGTTCCAAGTCTGCCCGCACGAGATGAAACGGAAAGACAGGGTTGCTGGCGCTAATGACGGGGACAGACATGGGAAGCTTCCTATTCCATCCACCACGGCAGGGGCTTCGTCAAATGCCGTGCGGTTGCCTCGCAAACACAAATTTTCAAAAGAAATGAAAGCTGACCTTCATTTTTTACCCCTGACGGCCAAAAGACCGCTGACAATGGACTCGGCAAGCGTCTGCCGATGCGCGGGATCGGCACAACGCAGGGCCTCGCGCTTGTTGCTGATATAGCCGCATTCGACGAGCACGGCAGGCATCTGGGTCTCACGTAGCACCTTGAAGTCGGCATAAAAAATACCGCGCGTGCCACCAGATACCCGGCTTTTGATCGAACGACTGAGGGCTGTGGCAAACGTTTTACCACGCGGACTGCGATAATACACCTCCGCACCTGAGATGCTGGTTTTGCGACTGCCATTGAAATGGATGCTGACAAAGACCGCCGAGGATTCGCGATTGGCGATGCGCGCCCGCTGCTCCAGTTCCACGAAGGTGTCCGTGCGACGGGTCATGACGGTCTTCAATCCGTTAGATTTCAGTGCTGATTCGACACGCTTCGCGACATCAAGGCAGAGTTTTTTCTCGACCACCTTGTTCCAGACAGAACCGCCGTCTTTGCCCCCATGGCCCGCATCAATCACCACCGTGGAGAACCGCACCGGCTCCGCAACAACCTCTGCCGCCGCACCGCCTACGATCAGCGCCAGGCACCAAGCCGTGATGCGTAAAAGAGGGAGATGCACAAACCGCTAGGGGATTTTGAGCGTTCTGCCCGCACGAATCCTGTCCGACGACAGACCGTTGGCCGCCTTGAGTTTAGCCACCGTAGTGCCGTTCTTGCGTGCGATGGCCCCCAGGCTGTCACCACTTTTGATGGTGTAGGAACTCCTGCTGTGGGAGCTTTTACCGCCGGAACTTTTGCCGCCGGACTTGGATGAGGATTTTTTCTTGGAAGAACTGCGGGAAGATGAACCGCCATGGGATGAACGCCAAGATGAGTAGTCCATGCCCGCCCCCTGCCCGCCCTCAGCAGCCCAGTCAGATTTGTAGTCGCCGTTCTCTGCAAAGGGATAATCGGCATGCCCCAGGGTGTGAGGTGGCGTATCCGGTGACCCATGTAGATTGATCACCGGCAGGTCTTTTGGCAGCCCCTTGATGTGCGCCGAATTTTCACATGCAGCCAAGAGCAGCAGCGGAACGAGCAGACAGGCTCTGAGTAAAATTGGCGGGCAATGATTCATGCTTGGGGATGCGTCACTTTCGCCACTTTAGCGCATGAATCAATTCGTTGCATGAAAACGACTGATGCGTTGTTTGACCCGCTGAATGCCGTTTTTATCTTTTTCAAGAACGATGGTCCGCTCATGATAATAACCCGCGCCGCTGGAGGGAAGGCTGTAACGCCAGTTGGCCACTGCCGCGCTGGGGTCATTGCCCTCCATTGGATTTTTGATGGTCTCAAAAACTGTTCTGCCATCCATACCGATTTTGACCAAGCTGAATTTGCGCTCCGAAAACCCCGTCGAGTAACGCGTGCCAGTGGAACCGAAATGGAACACCGCATTGATGGAGTCAGGAATGGAATAACTGTAATTGATGGTGCAAAACACAACCATCAGCGCCGGAATGACGAGGATGGCGGCCGGGGTGAACATGTACCAGTTCTTTTTGACGAATGCAGAATTCATGAAGCTGTATGCTGGTGGAAGCGAGGGTGGCAGGCAAGGTAAAACACGCTGCAAATCAATGACATGCTTGGTCCTATCGGGAGTCGCCGACTTTGGCCGCGCAAAATTACTGCTAGAGACGCTGATTACCCGATGGCTCGGTCGTCACGCTGGTGGAGTCGTACATCAACTGGCCATCTTGCACACGAAGGTATTTCGCGGCCCCCTGAATGTCCTCTTCGCTGAGGCCTGGAACCACAAAGACCCGGCCCCTCATCGCTCCACGCACTGACATCCCACCTTGTACAATGGCATGCACGGTATCGATCACGCTATCGCCTTGTACAAAATCCAAACCCGCTGCCTGCGCCATCATGCAGGTTGAGCACAGTTCCTGAGCGTTGCGACGATCACGGGCCGCATAGAATGAGTCGTTCTGACTGAGCATCGGCACAGCGATTCCGACCAGCACCCCAATGATAGCGACCATCATCAAGAGCTCAAAAAAGCTGAATGCAGAGCGTGCTCGGCGTTGCTTGAAACTATGGATAGGAGCTTTCATGGCTAATTCTGTAAGTGATGGTAAATTATGATAATTATCTCAATAGCGCAACCATATAATGTCAAATACCTGTAAAATAATCGAAGAAGCGTCTCATAATTGATAATCTCGTTACCAATAGCCTCACCACTTCTCAAATCCTCTCTGAGGATCATTCCTGCTTACCAAACCACGCCAAAAACTCGCGGTTGCCATCTGTTCCCTGGATCGAGGACTCGATCATCCCCCGCCATTCTAGGTCCGCCTGCGAACGCACAAAAGCTTCTATTCGAGTGCAGGCTTTGGCATGCAGTTCCGGTTCACGCACAATGCCCCCCTTGCCCACCTCTTCGCGTGATAGTTCGAACTGCGGCTTGATCAAAACCAAGGCCTGACCTCCCGGTCGCAGCACCTGTAGCACCGCAGGCAGTACCAAAGTCAGTGAAATGAAGGAGAGATCGGCCACCAAAATGTCCACCTCCTGCCCCACATCTTCCCGGCGCATGTGCCTAAGATTGAACTGCTCCCGCGAGACCACCCGGGGATCGCTGCGCAGTTTCCAGGCGAGCTGATTGGTGCCGACATCAAAGGCGAAAACCTTCACCGCACCACGTTGCAGCAGACAGTCGGTGAATCCGCCCGTGGATGCCCCAACGTCGAACGCTGTCAAACCAGCCACATCAATGCCGAAATGAGCCAGTGCACCTTCAAGCTTCAGACCGCCACGGCTGACGTATTTCGGACGCTCCCGCACGACGATCTGCTCATGATCATGAACCAGCCAGCCCGGCTGGGTGATGCGCCGCCCCATCACACTGACCTCGCCAGCCATGATCAGCCGTTTGGCCTGCTCGCGTGAAGGCACAATGCCGAGCTTCAGCAAGGCGAGATCAAGACGTTCGCGCGGCATTTGAAAAGACGTTACTTCCGAATCGGCAGAATCAGTTCGTCGCCAGCTTCAATCCGAACTCCAGGGAGCGTGGCCGTGGTGTCAATATCCACGACGGCTTCTGCCGCTTCAATGGTATCTCCGACAATCACCCGGCCAACCAGCCCGTTGCCACGCCGCACGTCGAATTTCATGCCGTTGGTCAACTGTTTGTCTTTGCCGGCGCTGATGACCGCAAAGCCCTGGTCGATATGGGCCTCCACCACCTTGGCAAACGCCGGCATGCCGAGGAGCTGCTTTTGCAGATCTGTCAAAGGCGCGGCAGCGGGAGCTGGCGATGGAAACGTGCTCGGAGCCCCAGGCATCAGGTTGCTTCCAGCCAAAGGCGGAGTTGCGGGGGGGGGCGGCACTGCCGGTGGAGGCGGTAGGTCTGCCACCGTGACTGGCTTCGACGGCACAGCCATCTCATGGGCGGCCTGCTGCTTGCGCACGAGTTCGAGTTCTTTGCGCGCACCTTTGGCTTCCTCCTGCGCTTCCCAGGCCAGATAACCGGTGATGGCGAGCAGAATGATCGTTAGAGCTAGGGCATAATGTGAGAGACGCATGTGCCATGCTAGACGCAAGCCGGTTGCGGATCAACCCATCTCACGCTCAGCGCAGGAGTCCCAGCAGTTCACGCATGCGCAGCTCGATGTTGAGCAGGCAGGCCTGCACGCCTGCTAGCCACTCCATGTCAGCCCCGTGGGGGTGCTGCTGCACCAGCTTGTCAGTGGCATTCAAGGCCGCAGCAAAGAGGGGCAGGCTCTGCTCCAGATCTACCACGAGGAACTGCCACTGGTCTTTCTCCGCCTCGGCAAACTGACGCAACACATGGATGAGATGCGCGGCCAGATCCGCTACGGTGGAAAGCAGGCGCAGCACTGCAGGACGGGTGCGCACCTCTTCATTGAAGACGAGCAGGCTTTGAAAACGCCGCAGTTCCTTCGCCAAAGAGGCAGAACGCGTCACGGGATCTAGGTCGGCATCGCTTCGCGACCTGGCAGGAGTTTTACGCGGCGGTTCAAGGGTGGAATCTCGCTTGCCTGCACCGAATGGGTCGCTGCCAGGTTTGGCGGGTTGAAAGGGATCGTCAAACCCAGGACTGTGAAATGCGTCAGCGGACTTGGCATTGCGACTGTTACCCAATAGGAAGTGCTTCCGCCGGGCACGATTCTGCCGGAGCAAGGCGGCCTCCTCGTCCTTGGTCAACTGCCAGCGCGGCGAGGAAACACGGAGTTGCAGATGCCAGGATTGGATCAAAATGCGTTGGTGGTCTTGATTGAACCACTCGAAGAACAGCAAGTTTTTCAGTCCGGGCGGCTCGGGCAGCGACGGAACCGAGCCCGATTGCGACTTGCGGCGCGGGAGCTTCGCCACACGATAAGAAGCGGTCATCAATCCACTGTACCCATGCTGCGCGGCAGCAACGGCATCCACATGGTCTTCATTGGCATTCGGCAGCGGATTGTGAAAGTCCACGCGGCAGCCAGCAATGTCGCGCAGAAAATTACCCACCAGTTCAACTCGCACAGGCTGATTCTGATCTGCGAGATGCAACACACCTGTAACCAAGCCAGGCACTTCATTGGAAAGGTACCCGCCGAGGACGGACGATTCTAGGCAAATAATCATTAATTGTCATATAAACTAGAGGTCAGTGAGGTGTGCCGCAAGCGGACATGCCTTCAATATAGCAAAAATCACCCATTTCCTGCCCGACCCACTTATTGTGGAACTGTGGCAAGATTGCTGCTTGTTCCACAGCTCATGTGATGTTACGGCCCAGTCCCCCAAAACCTAAAAACCAATAAAACATACCATGAAAGACCTCGTTTACCTCAGCCGCGCCTTCGTCGAATTTGGCCCCTTCGCTAAGAAGGAAATCCTCGACTTCCAGAAGCGCGGCATCCTCACTGAAACTGATTACCTTCGTGATGAAGGCAGTGACAGCTGGGTTCATTATCAGGAATGGCTGACTGTCGTCCCGATGCCTGCGCCAAAACTGGTCAAGAAGCCTGTTGAGAAGGCTAAGGCTCCTGCTGCCAAGGCCCCTGCTGCGAAAAAGTCCAAGAAAGCTGCTTGATTTGTGCGAGGCCACTGCGCCTAGCATGTCTTGTCTCTTTGTCTGATGCGCGTCCAGCCTCTGTGCTGGACGCGCATCTTTGTTCATGCGAATAGCCCGCGTGACCGAAGCCGATGCCATCACCTCCCGAACCCTGCGCAATGAGCTGTGGCGTTCGATCCCATCGGGAGTCATCGACACCCTGACCGCCACCTTCGGCATGCTCATTGCCGTGCGGGTGTTTCACATGAGCGATGTGGCGAAATCCGTTTTTCTCAGCGCCACCAGTGGCGGCATGGTGGCCAGTTTGTTCGTGGTCCCGCTCCTGCTCCGGGCCAGAAGCACCATTGCGCGTACAGCGGCAAAAGTACAGTTGCTGGGTGGCGGCTGCATGGCGGTTTCAGCGGCGTTTCCGCACAACCCGCTGCTCTACATTGGCGGTCTGAGTCTTGGCCTGTTTTGCCTGACGATGCAGATTCCTCTGATGACGCAGATTTACCGCATCAATTACCCTGCTGCCAAACGCGGGAAGCTTTATGCGGTCACCGGAGTCACTCGGGCGGCTGCCGCCGTGTGCTTTGGTTTTGTGGGTGGCAAACTGCTCGGCTGGGACATCGGAACCTACACCTGGTTGTTGTGGTCCTTTGCCGCCAGTGGCTTCATCTCGGGCTTCTGGACTTACGGCCTGCCCATTACCGAGTGGGAGGCACCTGAAAACTCCAGCACCAGTCTCTGGAGCTCCATGCGCTGGGTGCGTGAAGACCGTGATTTCCGCACGCTGCTCATCTCCTGGATGATGATGGGCATCGGCAATCTCGCAGCAGCCTGTCTATTCGTCGAATACCTGGCCAATCCACGCCACGGCATCAATCTGAGCGAGTTCAATGTCGCCTGGATCACTGGCGTGGTGCCAGTGCTGGCCCGTGTGGTCTTTTCCTATCCCTGGGGACTGGTCTATGACCGTTTTCACCTCTTCACCGTGCGCGCAGTGCTCAATGTCTTCTTTGCAGCCGGCATCC
>TBL_comb48_EPIDRAFT_1003472_pt1 | contig 10485 bp, 9 predicted proteins | sample TroBogEpilimnion_37_FD_10681 | JGI IMG/M metagenome (IMG submission 10681)
ATGCATAAATGCTTTATTTTGGTGCATCAATGATTCTCTTTGGCATGATTGATTGAATATTTGGGTATTTCAATCACTAGATCCTGCTTGGCAACAATAGCCTGGCAAGATAAACGGGATTGCGGATTCAGGCCCCAGGCGCGATCGAGCATATCCTCCTCATTTTCATCAGGTGCATTCAGGCTCTGAAAGCCTTCTTTCACAATCACATGGCAGGTAGTGCAGGCGCACACCATATCGCAAGCATGCTCAATGGGAATGTCATTCTCTAATAAAGCTTCACAAATCGAAGTGCCTGGAGCAACCTCAACAACGGCGCCTTCAGGGCAATACTCACTATGCGGTAGTACGACGATTTGAGTCATGATTCTTTTCTATTGGGTTCAGTTTGAATTTATTTTTAAATCTCAGCAACATTTTTACCAGACAAGGCTTTCTGAATGCTAGCGTTCATACGCATTTGCGCAAAGTCATCGGTAGCCTTTGCGGCATGATCAACTGCTTTACGAACTATAGCGCTATCAGTTTCATCATTTAAAATCTTTTGCAGGATTGCCATCTCTTGATCAATTGCCTTCTGCTCATCTACACTTAATAAGGCGCGATCACTGGCAAGTGCGGCCTGCACTGCATCAAGAAGGCGTTGTGCATTGACCTGTTCCTCACGTAATGATCTAGAAAGTAAATCCTCTTTGGCAGAGGCAAAACCATCTTGCAGCATACGAGTAATTTCAGCATCAGTGAGGCCGTATGAAGGCTTAATATCAATGGATGCTTTTACACCTGAGCCCTGTTCTACAGCGCTTACAGACAGCAAGCCATCTGCATCTACCTGGAAAGTCACCCGAATGCGCGCAGCGCCTGCAGCCATTGCTGGAATACCACGTAACTCAAACTTACCTAATGAACGGCAGTCTTGCGCAAGCTCACGCTCACCCTGCACAACCTGTACTGCTAAGGCAGTCTGGCCATCTTTAAAGGTTGTGAAATCCTGCGCTCTTGCTACTGGAATCGGTGTATTGCGAGGAATGATTTTTTCTACCAAGCCACCCATGGTTTCAATACCGAGGGAAAGCGGAATGACATCTAGGAGCAACCATTCATCATCCTTACTTTGATTGCCTGCTAACAAGTCGGCTTGCATCGCGGCACCTAATGCAACTACCTGATCGGGATTTAAATTATTCAGAGGCTGTGTACCGAAGAGTTCGCCAACTGCGCGCTGTACATTTGGCATGCGGGTTGAGCCTCCTACCATGACTACGCCTTTAACATCTTCAGCTTTGAGGCCAGCATCACGTAAGGCTTTTTTACAAGCAACTAATGTTTTGTTTACCAAGTTCTGAGTAATCTCAAAGAACTGTGCTTGACTGACGCCAACATTCACTACGGCACCGTCAGCAAGCGTCACATGCACACGCGCCAAAGGATTGTGACTCAATTGTTCTTTAGCATGCTTGCAGGCTTGTAGCAAAGTGCGGTGATCATGAATAGACAATGGCGGCAACTTAGCCTGCTCAATCACCCAGCAATACAAGCGATGGTCAAAGTCATCACCGCCCAGAGCTGAATCGCCGCCAGTAGACAACACCTCAAATACACCGCGACTCATGCGGAGTATCGAGATATCAAAAGTTCCGCCACCTAAGTCATAGACTGCATAGACGCCTTCAGAGGCATTATCTAAACCATAAGCAATTGCAGCTGCAGTAGGCTCATTCAATAAGCGCAGTACTTCGATGCCTGCTAACTTAGCAGCATCCTTCGTTGCCTGACGCTGCGCATCATCAAAGTAAGCCGGAACGGTAATCACAGCGCCAACAATTTCATCAGAGACGGAGTCTTCTGCTAACTGACGCAAACGCGCTAAGATTTCTGCAGAGACTTCGATTGGGCTTTTGTCACCCGCAACCGTTCTCAGCTTAAGCATTCCTGGCTGATCAACAAAGTCATATGGAGCACTCTCAATATTCTCCACATCAAGTAAACCGCGTCCCATGAAACGTTTCACAGAAACAATAGTGTTCTTAGGGTCAATCACCACACTCTCAAGCGCTTCAAAACCAGCTTGGGTTCTACCGTTTGGTAGGTAACGAATAACTGAAGGAAGTAATTCACGACCCTGCGCATCTGGTAAGACCTTGGGCAAGGCATCGCGCACAATCGCCACTAAAGAATTAGTGGTTCCCAAATCAATACCCACAGCAATTCGGCGCTGGTGTGGCGCTAGTGATTTACCGGGTTCAGAGATCTGTAATAAGGCCATGGGAGATTGATTTTAATTGACGCGGACTATGCCAAGGCAGAAATAGCGTCATCAAGCTCTGCAGCAAACTTATCAATGAACAGTAAGCCACGCAATAGTTCTGCTGCGCGCTGATAGTTATGAGCGTCATCGATCGCTTGGGTAATTTCTACAAGCGTATCTTGCTTAGATAGCTCGACCTCTGCCATTAAGGCCTCTAAAGCTGACAAGTCTTCTGCCTGCTCATCTAGATTTTCACGCCATTCCATTTGCTTCATCAGAAAAGCAGCAGGCATAGCTGTATTAGTTTCTAACTTTGCATCCACGCCGTGAAGCTGGCAAATATAGAGGCCGCGCTGAATGGGATTCTTAAGGGTTTGCAAGGCGGTGTTAGCGAAGGTTGCCATTTGCATAGCAAGGCGTTGCTCTGTATCACTGCCACGAGCATGACGATCAGGATGCACTTCCTTCTGAATCGCTAGGTAAGCCAGATCAAGAGCAGGCAAATCGATTTTGAACTGCTGATTTAACCCAAAGAAGTGGAAGTAATCGTCAGACGCGGAAGGATTCGCCACAACCACACTCATCTTTTACGTTTGGATTTTGAAACTTAAATCCCTCGTTCAAACCCTCACGTACAAAGTCTAGTTCTGTACCATCCAAATAAGCTAAGCTCTTTGGATCTACAAATACCTTAATACCATTGGACTCAAATACCTGATCTTCAGCAGCAGGCTCATCCACATACTCGAGTTGATAAGCCAAGCCAGAGCATCCAGTTGTGCGAACACCCAGACGCAAGCCACAACCCTTACCGCGCTTTTCTAGATTGCGGTTTACGTGTGCAGCTGCTTTATCAGTTAAGGTAATTGCCATAGTTTTGTCTGCTTATTTTCTATTTCAGCTTTTATTTTGCTGGATGCTTTTCTTTGTAATCTGCTACTGCTGCCTTGATAGCATCTTCCGCCAAGATAGAGCAATGAATTTTTACTGGTGGCAAAGCCAACTCTTCAGCGATGAGTGAGTTCTTAATCTCTAAAGCTTGATCTAAAGTTTTGCCTTTAACCCACTCGGTTACCAATGAAGAAGAAGCAATTGCAGAACCGCAGCCATAAGTCTTGAACTTCGCATCCTCGATCACGCCTTGATCGTTCACACGAATTTGTAGCTTCATCACGTCGCCGCAGGCTGGTGCACCAACCATACCAGTACCAACGCTCTCGTCACCCTTTTCGAATGAGCCAACGTTGCGGGGATTTTCGTAGTGGTCAATGACCTTGTCGCTATATGCCATGGTATTTCCTCTTTAATTTCTATGTATTGTTTTAGTGTGCAGCCCATTGAATCGTGCTGATATCGATTCCGTCTTTGTACATTTCCCAGAGTGGCGATAACTCACGCAACTTAGCAATCTTTTCTTTCACTAACTTGATAGTAAAGTCCACCTCTTCTTCAGTCGTAAAGCGACCCAAGGTAAATCGAATGGAGCTATGTGCTAACTCATCGTTACGACCCAGAGCACGCAATACATATGAGGGCTCCAAAGATGCTGAGGTACACGCTGATCCAGAAGAGATCGCCAAATCCTTCAGCGCCATCAACATAGACTCGCCTTCAACATAGTTAAAACTAATATTGAGGTTATGCGGAACACGATCATCCATATCACCGTTGACATAGACTTCCTCAATATCTTTTAAACCATTGAGCAAACGATCACGTAATCCACGAATACGTTTACTCTCTTCGACCATCTCAACACGAGCAATGCGGAAGGCCTCACCCATCCCTACGATCTGGTGAACTGCGAGAGTTCCTGAACGCATGCCGCGCTCATGACCACCGCCATGAATCTGCGCTTCAATACGAATACGTGGCTTACGACGCACAAATAAAGCGCCAATGCCCTTAGGGCCGTAAGTCTTGTGAGCAGAAAAGCTCATTAAATCAACTTTGATCTTTTCTAAATCAATATCCACTTTGCCAGTCGCCTGTGCCGCATCCACATGGAATATCACGCCACGTGAACGACACAAATCACCAATCGCTGGAATGTCTTGCACAACACCGATTTCATTATTGACATACATCACTGAAGCTAAAATAGTGCCAGGCTTCATTGCTGTTTCCAGCTGCGCAAAATCGATCAAACCATTTGGTAATACATCTAAGTAGGTGACTTCAAAACCTTCACGCTCTAACTCACGACAAGTATCCAAAGTTGCTTTGTGCTCAGTCTTAATGGTAATGATGTGATTGCCACGATCTTTGTAAAAATGTGCGGCACCTTTGAGTGCCAAGTTAATACTCTCAGTGGCGCCGCTGGTAAAGACAATTTCTCTTGGATCAGCATGCACTAATTGAGCAACCTCTGAACGCGCCCACTCGACTGCCTCTTCTGCAGCCCAGCCATATGCATGACTGCGTGAAGCAGCATTACCGAACTGCTCACGCAAGTAAGGCAACATTTTGTCAACCACGCGAGGATCAATCGGCGTGGTAGATGAATAGTCCATGTACACAGGAAAATGTTCAGGACTAAACATTGGAACCGGTTGTTGCGGTAAAGCTTGTGGTGCGTTCATGATTTACTTATTTATAGGTAGTGTGGTTATTAACTTTGTTGCGCCAAGTTAAACACTGAATTAATTAACGGCGCTTTAGGAACTACTTCTTTTTTCGCTGCTAGTACTGGAGCAGACTTCTCTGCTTTTGAACTTTCAACCTTAATTTTCTTCTGGCGCATATCTTGAATTACAACGCCGCGCCCCTCTTGCTGCTGCACAAGATCACGCAGACTTACAGAGCTAAGGTACTCAACCATTTTGGAATTGAGATTGCTCCAGAGATCATGAGTCATACAGCGACCATGATTTTCTTCATCAGAATGACAATTTCCTTTGCCGCCGCATTGGGTTGCATCGAGAGGCTCATCGACCGCAACAATAATGTCAGCAACACTGACCTCAGAAGATGGACGCGCCAAGGTGTAACCGCCACCAGGGCCACGAGTACTTTCGACAATATTGAAACGACGTAATTTGCCGAATAATTGCTCGAGGTAAGAAAGGGAAATCTTTTGTCTTTGGCTAATTCCGGCCAAAGTTACGGGGCCATGCGTCTCACGCAGGGCTAAATCAATCATTGCGGTTACTGCAAAACGACCTTTGGTTGTAAGTCTCATATGTCACCTTGGTAATGGATTGTTATGGACAGCTAACAGTCGGGCGGATAATACCCGACCATTCCACTCAACTTTACCATATTCCCCATTAAATTGCTCGGGAATTACCCCAAAACCCTCATTGGGAACCAGGAATTAAGGGGTGATAACTCTAGACTGAATCCCTGGATCTGGCACCAAAAGCCATTTCTTTGACCTTTGTCAGCCTATCTCGGGTACTTGCAGCCTTCTCGAACTCCAGATTCTTGGCCTCAGCATTCATTTGCTTCTCCAAGCGCTTGATTTCAGCGGCCAGATCCTTCTCACCCATATCCTCATAGCGAGCCCGCTCCTGTTCAACCTGCATCTCGTTGCGCTTCTCTTTGACGTCATAAACGCCATCAATAATGTCCTTGATACGTTTTTGAACCCCTTTTGGTTCAATTCCATGCAACTTATTAAAGGCAATCTGTTTTGTTCTTCGTCTTTCCGTCTCCCCCATCGCCCGCTTCATGGAGTCGGTGACTCGATCGGCATACAAGATGGCTTTGCCGCGAACGTTGCGAGCAGCACGACCAATCGTCTGAATCAAGCTTCGTTCAGAGCGTAAGAAACCCTCTTTATCGGCATCAAGGATGGCCACTAATGAAACTTCCGGGATATCTAAACCTTCGCGTAATAAGTTAATTCCGACTAAGACATCAAAGACGCCTAAGCGTAAGTCACGCAAAATTTCAACACGCTCAACAGTATCAATATCCGAGTGAACATAGCGTACCTTCACTCCGTTATCAGAAAGATAGTCTGTTAACTGCTCCGCCATGCGCTTTGTCAATACTGTGACCAATACACGCTCGCCTACTTTGACGCGTGCATGAATTTGATCTAATAAATCATCGACCTGTGTACTTGCAGGCAATACTTCAATTTCTGGATCAACCAAGCCTGTTGGTCGAGCAACTTGTTCAACCACTTGACCTTGATGAGTATTCTCATAATCAGCAGGTGTTGCAGAAACAAAAATAGTTTGGCGCATCTTCGTTTCAAACTCGATGAATTTCAATGGACGGTTATCCATTGCAGACGGCAAACGAAAACCGAATTCCACCAAGGTATGTTTACGAGACTTATCTCCGTTATACATCGCATTGAGCTGCCCGATAAGAACGTGACTTTCATCCAAAAACATCAAAGCATCATTAGGCAGATAGTCCACTAATGTAGGCGGGGCCTCGCCAGGAGCGGCACCAGAGAGATGGCGGGAGTAGTTCTCAATGCCCTTGCAGAAGCCCAATTCATTCAGCATCTCTAAATCAAAGCGGGTACGTTGCTCAAGTCGCTGAGCCTCAACCAACTTGCCATCTTTTACAAACTCATCTAAGCGAGTACGCAACTCTGTTTTAATCGTTTCAATTGCTTTTAAAACAGTGTCGCGTGGAGTTACATAATGCGAGCTTGGGTATACGGTAAAGCGCGGAATCTTTTGACGAATCTTTCCAGTAAGTGGGTCAAAGAATTGCAAACTCTCTACTACATCATCAAATAATTCCACGCGTACTGCCAACTCATTATGTTCAGCAGGGAAAATATCAATGGTATCCCCGCGCACGCGAAATACACCGCGTTTGAAATCCGTTTCATTGCGGTCATATTGCATCGCGATGAGGCGCATTAAGATATCGCGTTGACTCATCTTGTCACCAGGACGCAATGTCATGACCATGCTGTGATAGTCGCCGGGATTACCAATACCGTAAATTGCTGAAACCGTTGCAACGATGATGACATCGCGCCGCTCTAAAAGACTCTTGGTTGCAGACAAGCGCATCTGCTCAATGTGCTCATTAATCGAGGAGTCTTTTTCAATGAAGAGGTCTCGTTGCGGTACATAAGCCTCTGGCTGGTAATAATCGTAGTAACTAACAAAATACTCGACTGCGTTTTTTGGAAAAAACTCTCTAAATTCGCTATAAAGCTGGGCAGCCAGGGTCTTATTAGGGGCAAAAATGATGGCTGGACGGCCTGTTCTGGCGATGACATTAGCCATGGTGAAGGTCTTACCTGAGCCAGTAACGCCCAAGAGTGTCTGGAAGGTTAAACCATCCTCAATGCCCTCTACCAAAGCCTCAATGGCCTGGGGTTGATCCCCAGCAGGTGCAAATGGCTGATAGAGCTGGTAAGGGGAATCCGGGAAGGTAACGAATTTGGCTGGGTCGAGATCGTGGCCAGCCTCACCCAAGGGATCAGCCGCAGGGGTTTTATCAACTACTTTTACTTCAGTTTTTGATCCAGTTTTCGGTAACTTAGGGGGCATCTCGGCTATCATTTCATCTGTGAGAACTCTTCACAGAGAATTTTGTACAAACAATGATTTTGCCGTTTTTCTTAAGGAATAGTTGATTCTGGCCTCAAAAACCGACAATTAAACTCAAATGAACGTCAATTACGAACAAAACCATCCCTAATTACCCTCTAACAACCCTTTAAACATCGATTCCGACCTCAAATGACCCTGTTTGCCTCAGTTCAATTAGCCCCTAAAGATCCTATTTTTGGCCTCACAGAAGCCTACGTTGCAGACCAACGTGCTGACAAAGTGAATTTAGGTGTTGGCGTGTATTACACAGACGAAGGCAAGGTTCCACTACTGAAGGCAGTGATTAAGGCCGAAGAGGGAATTGTTGCAAAGCAATCTCCTCGTAGCTATATCCCCATCGAAGGTCCAAATCCATACAACAGTGCAGTACAAAATTTATTGTTTGGCGCTGACTCTGAGCTGATTAAAGACGGTCGTGTTGTAACTGCCGAATGTCTTGGTGGTACCGGTGCATTACGCGTTGGCGCCGATTTCATTAAGCGTCTTAACTTAAATGCACCCTGTGCGATTAGTAATCCTACCTGGGAAAACCATCGCGGTATTTTTGAATCCGCTGGCTTTGATGTTGTTGAATACACTTACTTCGACGGTAAGACCCGTGGCGTAGATTTTGATGGCATGGTGAAATCTTTAGAGTCATTCCCAAAGAACACTACTGTGCTGTTACACGCTTGCTGCCACAACCCTACTGGCGCAGATATTACGGAAGCGCAATGGCGCGAAGTAATTGATATTTGTAAGACTAAAGGTTTGATCCCCTTCTTAGATATGGCCTATCAAGGCTTTGCGGATGGGATTGAGCCAGACGGCATTGCAGTTCGTCTTTTTGCTCAATCAGGTATGTCTTTCTTTGTATCGAGTTCTTTTTCCAAATCATTCTCACTCTACGGTGAGCGTGTTGGGGCATTGTCTATCGTGACTCAGAGTAAAGACGAATCGACCCGAGTCCTTTCACAATTGAAGCGCGTGATTCGTACCAACTATTCCAATCCCCCAACTCATGGCGCTGCGATTGCTGCTGCCGTTTTAAATTCTCCAGAATTACGTAAGCTCTGGGAAGATGAGTTGGCAGAAATGCGCGATCGCATTAAAGCGATGCGTCATGGTCTTGTTGAAAAACTCGCTGCTGCTGGTGTAAAGCAAGATTTTGCTTTTATCGAAAAGCAGCGTGGCATGTTTTCTTACTCAGGCTTAACAGCAGAGCAAGTTGAACGCTTACAGAAAGAAGATGGCATTTATGCCCTCTCTACTGGACGCATTTGTGTAGCAGCCCTCAATACCAAAAATATTGATAAGGTGGCTAAAGCAATCGCCCGCGTATTGGCTTCATAAGGCTTAATAAGCGGATACACTGAATTACAGGAGGTACCATGCTATATCAGTTACACGAGTTTCAAAGAGCCCTACTTCAACCCATGAGTTCATGGGCACGCGCCGCCTCGCAGGCATTTATCGACGGCTCTAATCCCGCATCCAAGGTGCCAGGCTCGGAACGTTTAGCTGCAAGCTATGAACTCCTCTACCGCTTAGGTAAAAACTATAAGAAACCAGAATTTGGCATTCGCTCTGTTAAGGCACATGGTCACGAAGTTGCAATTCACGAGAAAACGGTTATTGCAAAACCTTTTTGTAATCTAGTTCGTTTTAAACGATTTTCTGATGATGTAGAAACTATCAAGAGCCTCAAAGAAGATCCTGCTGTACTGGTAGTTGCTCCGATGTCTGGACATCACGCCACTTTGTTGCGTGACACTGTACGTACCCTCTTGCAAGACCATAAGGTATACATAACAGATTGGATCGACGCCCGTTTAGTGCCGGTAGAAGATGGTGAGTTTGGTCTTGATGACTACGTTCACTACATTCAAGAATTCATTCGCACCATTGGCGCAAAAGATTTACATGTAATTTCCGTTTGCCAGCCAACCGTTCCAACCCTAGGCGCAATCTCCCTAATGGCCTCTGCTGGTGAAGCAACGCCATCGTCAATGATCATGATGGGTGGTCCTATCGATGCACGTAAATCACCTACAGCGGTTAACAACTTAGCGGAACAAAAATCATATGACTGGTTTAAGAGCCATGTGATTTATAGCGTACCGCCTAGCTATCCTGGGGCTGGACGCAAGGTCTACCCAGGCTTTTTGCAACATACTGGTTTTCTTGCGATGAACCCACAGAACCATCTACAAAGTCATTGGGACTTCTTCCAAAACTTAGTGCGAGGTGACGAGCAAGATGCGGAATCACATATCCGCTTCTATGATGAGTACAACGCAGTGTTAGACCTAGACTCAAAGTTCTACCTAGACACTATTAAGACTGTTTTCCAAGACTACGCATTACCTAATGGCACTTGGGAAGTAGCTGGTGAATTAGTAAAACCACAGGACATTAAAAAGACCGCCCTCCTGACCATCGAAGGCGAGTTGGATGATATCTCTGGAAGCGGTCAAACACGTTCTGCCCATGGCTTGTGCTCAGGTATTCCAAAAGAAAATAAAGACCATTATGAAGTTTCTGGTGCCGGTCACTATGGCATCTTCTCTGGTCGTCGTTGGCGTGAGAAGGTGTATCCGAAAATCAAAACGTTTATTCGTGAACATCAAAACACAAAGAAAACAGCTACTCGGACTACCAAGTCAGCATAAATTAAGGGCTCTTCGGGGCCCTTAATTTTAAGAAGATTTACACCTCAAT
>TBL_comb48_EPIDRAFT_1003474_pt1 | contig 10481 bp, 20 predicted proteins | sample TroBogEpilimnion_37_FD_10681 | JGI IMG/M metagenome (IMG submission 10681)
TATGCAACGCAGCGTCACCCGCCTATACGGTATTGCCGAACGAAACGCGGGTGACACACCGGTACAGGCGACGTCGCTGGGCGACTACGTCAACAACCATGCCGATCCTGAACTGGTGGGCTACGTCACCCGCAAATTGCCAAAAGACGCGTACACGGTCGAAAACGGCCAAGTTACGCTGACCCGCGACCTTACCCTTAAAGAGCTGGAGATCGTCCGCAAAGCGGCTACCGCGGCCAAAAAGGCTGGTGGCGACAAGGGTTACTACGCCGGCGAAGTCACGGATCTGATTGACGACATCACCAAGGACTCGGGCGGCGAATGGTATGCCAAGGCTCGAGCTGCCCGCCGTAAGGTCGGCGAAGAATTTGAACGCACTAAAGCGGTTAACGACATTATCCGCACCCGTGGCCGTTCCCGTGAACAAGCGGTCGCGCTTGAAGACGTCTGGCGCCAGTCGGTCGTGCGGGGGTCCGTCGACGACTTGCTGGCTTTGAAAAAATCGCTGCTTGGCGGCTCACCGATTGTTGCAAAGAAAGGCGCTGCGGCCTTTGATGACCTGCGAGCTGCCACCGCTGATTACCTGCTGGAAAAGGCAACGCGAAGCCCGAAGAACTCGGTCGGCGATCCCAACGTGCAATGGAACGCATTCCGTAATGCTGTCAACGAGATCGGGCCCGAAAAGCTAGAAGTGCTGTTCGGCAAAGCCGGGGCCAAGAAAGTTGCCGACATCGTCGAGTCGCTGGAGATTCTCAAGACCGAAGCGCCGAACAATTGGCGCGGTTCCAGCACGTTCAAGAACATGATTTCCATGTTGGACACGCTGGGCGGATTGGGCGGCAAATATCTCGGGACAGATGTTATCGCCGGTGCCGTGAAGGGTGTAGCCAAATTGAAAGAAGCCGGTGAAGCGGGCCGCGTGGCTCGTAAAGCCGTCAAAAATCCCATTGAGGAAGCGGCGCGGCGTCAACCGCAAACGCTTGGCAGCGTGTCCGCGACAATGCGCCCCGCCGGCTACACCGCACCCTACACCGCCGGCCAGCAGGATCAGCAGCAATGAAAGTGCTTTGTATCGAACTTGAGGACAGCGGCTGCGGGCTCGACTTCGTGCTGCGTTGCGTCCAAGCGGGCCACAAGGTTCGTTACTACAAAAAGGCAGACGGCAACGTTGAGCCGGGTCGCGGGTTCCCAGGCGTTGAACACGTCGACAACTGGGCNACGTNCATGAAATGGGCCGACCTNGTNTTCATGACCGGCAACGACCAGTTCTTACCGCGNATCGGCGTGTTCCAAAAGAACGGGGACGTCAAGTTTTTCGGGCCGTCGNANGCCAGCGCCGACCTCGAAATCAAGCGCGAGCTTGGCATGAAGTTCCTCGAGGAACACGGCATCGAGTGCCCGCCGTTCAAAACCTTCAAGTCGCTGGATGACGCTCTGGCGTACCAGTGGGGATCGTCGGATCGGCATGTGTTCAAGACCCTCGGGTCTGAAGAAGACAAGTCGCTATCCTACGTCGGCAAGTCGCCCGCCGACATGGTTGCCCGCATCCAGCGTTGGAAAAAGCTCGGCATGGCCCTGAAAGGCCCGTGCATGTTGCAGGAGTTCATCCCGGGTCACGAGTTCGCGGTCAGCCACTGGCTCGGCTCCGACGGCTGGGTCGGCCTGCCTAACGAGAACTTCGAACACAAGAAACTGTTGTCCGGCAATTGCGGCCCGAACTGTGGCGAGGCCGGCACGATCATGAAGTATTGCAACGAGTCGATCCTGTTCGACGAAGTGCTGGCGCCGCTGGAGCAAAGCCTGCTCGAGCTGGGCCACCTTGGCGACGTGGACGTCAATTGCATCGTTGATGAAAAGGGCAAGGCGTGGCCGCTGGAGTTCACCATGCGCCCGGGCTGGCCTGCGTTTAACATCATGCTGGCGACCCACAAGGGCGACCCGGTGCAATGGATGCTGGACGCCTGCAACGGTGAGGACACGATGGACGTGTCGACCGCGATCGCGTGCGGCATCGTCGTTGCCCAGCCGGACTACCCGTATTCCGACCGTACCAAAAAAGAGACGCTGGACATCCCGTTTTACGGCGTGACGCCGAAGAACCGGCGATTCATCGCGCCTCAGTCGATCCGCATGGCCAAGATGCCCGACATGGACGGCGACAAAATTGTCATGAAGGACATGTGGGCGTCCTGCGGCGACTACCTTGCCGTCGTCACGGGCACCGGTAAGTCGGTCAAGCAGGCCACCGAACGCGCCTACAAGGTCATCGAAGACATCCACGTTCCCGACCTGATGTGGCGCGACGACATTGGCGAAAAACTTGAAAAAGAGATTCCCGAGCTGCAAAAGCACGGGTACGCAACCGAATTCACCTACGAGTAAACCATTATGGCCCTCGGATACCTCGTCCCCGTCGCCAACACCCTGCAGGTCTTTACCGACCAAGGCATCATCGGCAGCGGCTACAAGCTCTACACCTACGTCGCGGGCACCACGACGCCTGTGGTCACCTACACCACATCGGGGCTCACGGTCGCCAACAGCAATCCGGTCGTTTTGCAGTCGAATGGCCGGCTGCCAAACGCGATTTGGGTGCCGAGTGGCACGTCGCTCAAGATTTGTCTTACCGACACGACCGGCACGGTCATTTCGGGCGGCACGTTTGACAACCTGACCGGCATCAACGACCCCGCCGCGATCGCCATCACGGCGTCGCAAGTGTCCGGTTTGGCGGCCTCGGCCACCACGGACACGACCAACGCGTCCAACATCACGTCTGGCATTCTGCCAGCGGCCCGTATAACCGCGCTGAACGGCGTTCAGTTCACCGGTTGGGCTGCAACCACCCCCTACGCCGTGGGGTTCTCAGCGACCGCCATGGCGATCGACTGCAGCCAGTCCAACGTGTTTACGACGACGTTCACGGCCAACGTGACGGTCGCCCCCACCCTGACCAACCCGAAAGACGGCCAGACCATCAACTGGTTCATCACCCAAGACAGTACGGGGTCGCGGCTCATCACGGGCTTCTGGCCGGCATCGTTCAAGTGGGTTGGCGCGGCCGCCGGCGTCCTGTCCACCGCGGCCAACTCGGTCGACATCCTCGTGGCCACTTACCGGGCGTCGACCTCGAGCTGGTACTGCACGCTCCTCAAGAACTTCGCATGACCTTTGCCGCGCTCACACTGCAGGTCTCGGGTGGCTCCGGCGGTGGCGGCGGTGGCGGCGGCGCATTGACCAACGTCACGACGGGCGTAGGGTTGTCGTCGTCGAAGGTCAACGATTACACGTGGTGGGGCTGGCTCCAGACTCCCAATTTTGGTGCCATCTACGGCCCCTCTAGCGCAATCGGAAGCTCAACTCCGACCAACCCCACCCTGCGCGGCTATCCGGTCGTCGGCGTATACGCTGGTGACGGCGGGTCGGGTGGATCGAGCGCCTACACGTACACGGTCGCGGTGGCCGGATCGGCAACCACCGGCCTCGTCAACAGCCTGACGATCGACTCCACGGCGATCGGCGCCAGCACCCTCGTCACAATCACGACTTACCAGCCCTATTACACTTTGTTCAGGTTTACGCTGACGACGCCAGGCACCAACCTGTTTGGCACCAGCGGATCGCATACGGTGACGATCGCATGAGCTGCGTTCGGGCCATCGTGACGCTGTTGGTAGTGGCTATTTTTTGCCTGTGGGCAATTGTTCAACACGCAGACAACGACGACGACAAACGGAGAAAACCATGACCCTCATTTACACCAATCTGATCGCGTTCGTCCTCGGATTTGCCGGCGGCTGGCTTGCGTTCCGCAAAGCTGGCGCCAAGGTCGAAGCCGAGGCCATTCAGGTCGAAAACGCACTCAAGTGACAACCGTGGAAAGTTCAAAAACCGCTGACAGCGCCGCTGTTGTGACGTGGACCGCATGGGGTCTCAGCCATCTGGCCGAGGCCAATGCGGTGTTGCAATTCATCGTTTTGTGCATTGCGCTTGTGTCGGGCATTTACGCACTGGCGTTCCATTACACGCGGTATTCGCGGCTTGAGTCCCGCAATGAGTGAAGCGTTCGAACTTGCGTTGCCCCGGGTCAAACAGGCCGAGGGGTATCGCCAGTTCCCGTACAAAGACACGGTCGGGGTTTCAACGATCGGTTACGGCTGCGCGCTGGACGTCGGCTGGCCAGAGCCGTTCGCGGCTGCCGTTTGCAGGCTTCAGCTTGAAAACGCTGACGCCGCGTGTCGCCAACTGGACTTTTATGCGGACTTGGACACGGTCCGGCAGTCCGTGATTCTTGAAATGATGTTTAACCTTGGTCCTGAAAAGTTTTCACATTTCTTACACTTATTTGCATCCATTCGCGCAAAAGATTATGTTGCAGCGGCGCAATCCATGCTGGACAGCAAATGGGCCATGCAGGTCAAGGGTCGAGCGGTTCGGTTAGCTGCACTCATGCAGAAGGGGACGGACGCATGATCGACAGACTCAAAAAGATCGGGTTGTACGCCGTTGACCGGCTCAAAGAGCCGTCATCGTGGGCGGGTGTGTCGGCCATGCTGGCGTTGCTGCATCACCGGGTAACCAGCGAGCAGGCTGCCGACATTGCGTCAATTGGCACGCTGGTGGCCGGCATCGTGGCCGTGGCGGTGTCCGAATGAACATCCCGGCGGCGTTTCATCTGCTCGGGCATCGGATTGAGGTCAACAAGATCCACCAGTCTGAATGGCCGCACGGCGACGATTGCGTCGGCGTCTGGGACCCGCTCAACCACAAAATCGACCTTTTGGCCGAGTACGACGGCACCCGGGGCGATCACACGTTTATGCACGAGCTGCTGCATGCGGCCCTGCACCTGATGAATCACAAACTGTCGCACGACGAGAAGTTCGTGGACACGCTGGCCGGGATGCTGCATCAAGCCCTGACCAGCTGCGAATACCCGAAGGCCGCCCGAAAACGGTCATCCAAGAAGTGATGTGCGACGCCACCTCATCATCCCGGACACCCAGATAAGGCCCGGGTCGGACACGACGCACATCGGATGGGCGGCCAACGCCATTCTGGAATACCGCCCAGACGTCATTGTCATTATTGGCGACTGGTGGGATCTACCGTCGTTGTCCACCCACGACGCACCGGGCTCCAAGGAGGCCGAAGGACGCCGAGTCAAGCCAGACATCGATGTTGGAAACGAGGCGTTTCTGAAGCTCGTAGGCCCGTTGCAAACAAAACGGCTGCGACTAATGGCGGGGCACCGAAAGCAATGGCACCCCGAGTGCCATTTCCTGTTCGGCAACCACGAAAACCGATTGGAACGGGCGATCTTCCGAGATCCCAAGTGGGAAGGCGTCATCTCGAGCGCCAGCCTTGAAACCCCCGGGTTTCAACGCCATCCGTTCCTCAAGATTGTAGAAATCGACGGCATCAAGTATTGCCATTACTTCCCAAACCCGTACAACGGTCGCCCGATCGGCGGCACGATCGTCAACCGGTTGAACGCGATCGGCGGATCTTTTGTGCAAGGCCATCAGCAAGGGTTTTTGTATGCGTCAAAGCAATACCCGGACCACGTGGCTCACGGATTGGTTTGCGGACGTTTTTATTTACATCATGAAAGTTACAGACCCGAAGACGTCCAGACTTCCGAATGGAACGGAATTGTCGTCCTCAATGAAGTCCGAAACGGGACCTACGACCTTATGCCGCTTTCCATTGATTACTTACGTCGAAAATTTAATTGAGGGAAATGTCATGAGAAAAAAGAAAGCCAGCGAAATCGAGATTGACGAGACCTATTCCATAGTCGAAAGTCCGTTGCACTACCGCCAGGGCGAGATTGAAGCGATCGACGCCATCGAGGCCGCGCTGTCGGTTGAAGAGTTCCGCGGCTACCTCAAGGGCAACGTGATGAAGTACACGTGGCGAGAAGCGCACAAAAGCGGTCCTGAAGACGTCCGCAAGGCGCAGTGGTACCTCAACCGTCTGGTGGATCTCGACTCATGATCTGGCTGGCGCTGTTGCGGCGGTTCTGGTGGACGATCCCGGTCGTCGTCTTGATGGCGATCGCCGGCGTGTACCGGATCGAACGCAACAGCGCCCGTGCTGAGGTAATAAAACTTAAAACCGATTTAACATCTATGCGGGCCGCGTTGCAGCGGGATCTGGATGAGTCAAAACGGCTAAAGGAGATTGCAGATGCCCAGAATACGTCTAGCTTGGCTGCTGCTCGGCTGTTTGGTGACGAGCTGGGTCGCCGGGTGCGCGACTACGAAGACCGTCTACGTGCGTGTTCCATGCGAAGCGCCGGCCAGCCTGTCGAGCCCAGCCGAATCGACCCCGTACCTCGAGCGATTGAAGAAGCTCTTGCTGCCTGCGCCCGCGACGCCGCCCGCCTCGACAACGCCGCACAGTGGGCCGATTCCATAAAAAAGCCGAGGCCGTAAGACCTCGGCAACCGGGGGTCAATCGTTTCTAGTTTTTGGCGTTGGCCGCCAACAGGTACGCCGCCGACTCGGTGCTGGCAATGGCCGACCATCCGCCCTTGCCTGGCACTGCGTCACCGTTGTATCGCCATGCGCGGGCCTGACGGACCCTCACGGTCGGCACAAACTGCTTTTTGACTTGTTGAAAGACGATTTCCCGTTCGTCGATCTGCCACGAACCGATGGGTCCATCGTCAGGAATTCTGACCAAATACATAAAATAATCCCCTTATTTGCCAAAAAAGTGCACGATGACCCACAAAATGAGGGTCAACACGGCCAAAGCACTAAGGTAATCACACGTTTCCTCGTATTTCCGCTGCTGCCGTTGCCGCTTTTCGTAATCAAATTCCATCATTTCCTCCGGTTGGCGTTGATCGACCGCCACACGTCAATGACGATCTCGGCCCGCTCCCGACGGGCCTTGAGCGTCTCGTACTTTTGAATGGTCTCAATCAGCCGATCGTCAGCGGCTTGGACGTCCTCGTGCGTCTCAGCCCGGGCCTGACGTTCGGCGACCGTACCGTCGGTGGTGAGGAAGATCCGAGCCCGGACGCGCTTCCGATTGATCTCGGAACGCTCGAGCTCGGCCTTTTCAATGGCGTATTCCCGGTCGGTCTCGGCAAGGTATTCAAGCGCCGATTCCATCCGGTCCTGCGTCACCTCACTCATGGGTTTTGTTAATAGGCAAATCGCCCAATTTGGCAATGTCGCCCAAATTGCCAGCCTCAGTCATCACTTTGGCAATCTTGATTTCCGAATAGAAAGATTCGTTGATTTGAGCTGCCAATTTAGTGATGTTCCGAGCTTTGTCCGAATCAATGCTGCCCTCTTTGGTGCAGAGCATCATCTTGACTAGAAACTCTCGCAACTGGCCCGTTGTCTTGATTGCTGTTGACACGTAATTGTTCCTTTATTTGACGAATTAAAGATCGAGATTCGGCAACGTCTTGTGATTTTTTGTCGATACGTTTGAATTTGGCTTTCAGAGATTTCCAACAATTCCGACAATAAATCCCGTTGTGGTAATAATATCCACGGCTGTTAGTTGCCCAAAAACAATGGCATCGACTAGTTATGTGTTTTGGATTTCCTAATTGTTCACAACGATCACATCGGTTTAAAATTGTGTGTTCTGACCATCGGTCGGGCACTAAGTCCAAACGATCAACACAATCACGACATACACCGTTATGGTTGTTCCAATACGTGTCAGCGCGATGCAAATTGCATTTTGAACAAATAAAAAGCTCTGTTAACGCAAAATCTAGATGCCGACTACACAAACGACGACCGTGGTGCAAATTCAACAGGCCGGGATTTAAACAACGTCGATCTGACAAATGCCCAAAATATTCCCGGACAAATTCGTATTCACATTGACCGTCAACGTCACTCATTTGCCGCCCTGCTGAAGGTTGCGCAGCTGGCCGACCTCGGAGTCCACCTCGGTCAGGAACCGACGCACTTCGGACTCGTAGGCCGCAATCACCGCCTCGTCACGCGGCACGCGGATGCACCAGTAGTCCAATCCGGGCGGCATCCGATCGTCGAACGACACGAAGTCGCACCATTGAGCGCCCGTGACCCACATGTTGTGCATGACCTGGGCGCGGTAGTCGCTGGGCAGCTCGCGTTCCTTGAGATACGACACGTGGGTCGCGCTCTTGGGACACTTGATCTCCAGAATCCCCTCGAACGAGCGGATATCGCCGTCCAGAGAGCATCCGACGGCCAGATCCTCACGAACGACAAACCCGGTCTGACGGACGATGTTGCCGCTTTCGGCCTCGTACCGGGCTCGAGCGCGGGGTTCGCTGTCGATTCCCCATTGCATCGCAGCGGACGTAAACCCGCTCTCCATCGGGGTTCCCGTAAGGCGCTCGACGGCCAGCTGGACGCGAAGGTCGCGGCGGGCGGCAGGTTCACCGCCCGACTTAAGCTTAACAAGGATGTCGGCGGCCACGGAACCGGTCAGACGACCGGCCCGCGCTGCGAACCATTCCGGGGTCCGCTGTTCGCATTCAATGATGATCGGATTCATGCGTCCACCTTGGCCGCAGCGGCCTTCAAAGATTCCCAAGCCTGACCGCGGGTCTGCATCGCATGCGTGCGGACCTCGGTCGGCGCCTTTGACCACGCAGCCTTGAGGGTTTCAGAGCCCTTTTGAGCCGCGGCCTCGAACTCCCGCCACCAAGCCTCAAACCCATCCGGTGCGGCCTTCTCAGGGGCTTTACGGGCCGTCTGGACGGCAGCCTCGGCGTCGTCGTCCTCGTCGCCGCAGACGCCGGCGATCGCCATGAGGCTGACGCGGCGGATATACGTCGTCGCGGACGCCCACTGCTGGCTGTTGGTGTAAGCCGGCAGCGGAACCTCAGACACGATGGTCTCGTTGCCGCGGTGCAGCGTGGTGCGCAGGATCTGGGCGCCTTCGACCAGCGCATACGTCTGGGTGAGGGCGATGCCGTGACGGCTCAGAACCGGGATGACGGCGTCGCGGACCGCCGCGAGGCTCGCAAATTTGGATTTGAAGTGCGGATTAACGCGGTCGAAGGTCGGGTTCTTCATGTCGGCCTGCGCGTCGGCCAGCGCCTCGACCAGCGTGAGATACACCTGATCGGACACCGGCTCACGACCGATCTGGGCGATCTCAGCCATGACGTGCTCTTTCATGCGGCTCATGCGGCACCTCGCACAGCCACGATGGCCTTCTCGAGCTCGGCCAGCTTGGCCAGCTTCGCGGCGTCGCGCTGGGACTCGATGACGTTCTGCGGAAGATCCGGCAGCTCAACGTCAACGTACTCCGACACGCGATACCCCCAGTCACTCGGCGGCGCGAAATCAGCTTCCCAAAACAAAACGTGTTTCGTCGAGAAGCTAACAAATGCAGCAATGCAAACTTTCATGTGCCCTCCCAGGCAATCAGATGTAGAGAACAATCAGGATCGCGCCAATCGCACCCGCGACAAACGCAATGCAGAACGTGTGAAACAAATCTTCGTACTTGTTCATGTGACCTCCCGTTAATCGACGGTGACCACGTTAAACCCGGTTGACGGGGCTTGTCAACTAATTTCGACAAGGTTATAGTCGACCCATGGACGCACACACACTGATTCAGCATTTTGGAACGGCATCGGCAGCAGCTCGAGCGCTCGGGGTTTCACGCCAAGCGGTGCACGTTTGGGTGCGAAAAGGCATCCCGGCGCTGCGAGCGCTTCAGGTGGAGCTGGCGATCAAGGGGGTGGTGAAACGCCCCCGGGCTCGGCGGCCTAACCGGCCCGGGGCGTTGGGTGAGGGTAGTGACGGTATCGGTGTGCCCTCGAATGCGGGGAAAGAGTAACAAATCGTTTTGTCAAGTGCAAATTGCGACATGGGAGGATGGAAATGAAGCAATACGACATCACAAACACGGGAACGCTTAGTAAAAACGAGCGGCGTTCCGAGGACTGGCACCCGGAGTACCAAGGCTCGATTAACGTCGAGGGCGTCGAATACTGGCTCTCGGCCAAGCTGCGCGACGGCAAACACGGCAAGTTTATGTCGTTGAAATTGAAGCGCAAAGATCGCCCTGCCGATCGTCAGGCGCCCGCTGCCAACCCGATCAAGAGCCAGACGCCGGCTGAGGTGGCGTTCGACGACGACATCCCGTTCTGATGTTGCGTTATGTTGAAAAGCAAAACGCACCCATGGTAGGGTGCGTCTTACTCGGGTGGCCTTGGCGGGCCTCCGGGGCGATGGATAAGGCAAACGCGCCGGTTCCGGTGCGACAAATGTACCGACACATCCCCCCGCTTACAAGTCCCCCGGGTCGTCAAGACGCACGTCAGTCGCGGGGTCGAAACATGCCCGCCCGTCAGAAAAGTGTTAACCCGGGCAACGCGTCCCTCTGCGCCCCGGTCTCGTGTGGAACGTCCGACGGGAACGCGCCAGTAAACCCTGGCAGGGGACCTGAGTACCCGGTGGATGCCATCCATCCTCGGGGAAAGGGGTTGGAGAATG
>TBL_comb48_EPIDRAFT_1003480_pt1 | contig 10470 bp, 7 predicted proteins | sample TroBogEpilimnion_37_FD_10681 | JGI IMG/M metagenome (IMG submission 10681)
GAAAAGCATAAGCATGACGCGCCAAATCCATTAAATTAATAGTTTGATAATCTATCGCCCAAGTTCTTAAGGATAATTCACGATCTATATAACCATTGGGCATAACTAAGCGTGGATAGCTCGCTTTTATATCAGGCAGTTTTTTAATTAAATAATCTGCAGCAAAACGTTTAATAGCCCGCACTGAAAATGAAAGCTTACTCGCCTGCTCGGTAGGCAGCATGGTTAAACCGATAGCCCAAAACAAAGGTTTGTATAACCAGTCAGCGCTGTTCAGACCCAAAACTGCACGCGTCGAATTTAATGCAGAGATCACTAAATATTCATATTGCTTATCGCCTGTTATGCGCCCATAACGGTTAATGGCGATTGTAGTATCCAGATGGGTATTTAATACCAGCATATTCGATAGGTTTTTACCCAGCGTTTTATTGGCTATCCATTTAAATGGCCCGCTATTCATAGCCTGTTCGGATAACTCCAAAGAATCATGTAGAAACCAAATGCCACAATCGAGCTGATCAGTCGTTTTAGAAAGAAAAGCAACCGCTTTCTGTAAACTGGCTTTAACCTGAGGACAGCCAGTTCGTTGGAATTCATCCATTAACAAATGTACACCGCTGGTGTGCAAGCGGTAATGACATTCAGTGCTATCCGTCCACATGCCATGATACCAGCCACCATCATCGGCTTGTCGCTGAATCAATGACAAAACCAATTGTTGTTGAAAATAGCGATAAATCGATTTACCGGTTTTTTTTTCTAAGCCTGAGAAAACTGTATAAAGCGCATGCGCTTCATTTTCTGAAAAGCATTTTTTGTTATGCGGCCATGAATAACGTAAATCGTAAACTGCCCCATGTATTAAATGGCGATATAAATCAGCAGGCTTATCAATACAACCATGAGATCCCCAAAGAAAATAGCCTTGAGTTTCTATAGGTAATAACGAATTAATTTCGTTATTAAAGTAGTCTTCATCAAATTGCCAGATTATTCCATCAGTGACAAAATTCTCTGAGCTACATATTTGAAATGACAAGCTATTGTAAGCATCCCAACGAAGACTACAAACTGGAGCCAGTTGTTCGCTCAAAATACAGCCATCAATATTAATTTGGCGAACTTCTGGTAACACCGGAAACCATAAATAAGGTTGGTTTTTAGTCATGGGTATTCCCAAGTAACCACCTGATTTTATTTCTTGGAATTTATAGGGATTATCTATTAACAGCTCAACATTAAGAGTATCTTTCAGCCGAAGAAAGGCGCATTTAACCTTATCAAATTGATCTATAAGTAACTGCCCACCCTCAAATTCACGAACAGATCGCTTGGCTCCAGTAGCTTCAATGATTATAGCGTCATCATTTGATTCAAAAATAGTCGATAGTGAAATTGAATGCATATAATTGTATTGTGATTGTAGAAACGAGATCTATTTTTACGATCTAATTCTATTGATTTTTTTGGTCTTCATATTTATGCTCCATCATCAAATCAAGCTGCATTGACTTCCAAAGAGATTGAATCAAATAAATATCTTTTCCACATTCGCCAAACTTCTGCACCCAATAATCAATTACGCCCTTCAAAGAAGCGAGTGCAATAGGGTTTTTAACTGAACTTGTTATTGACCATATAAATTTTTTGGGATGTGAAAAATTTAATGGTTTAGCAAATTGCCAAAAAATTATTTTGTAAACAGCAATATGAATGGCTATTTTTTTGAATAGTGACAAATGCTTATTCGCCCATAGCAACCTATTTCTAAAGGTGTAATAAACTTTCAAAGGTGAGGTTTCTCCACCAAATGAGACGGATATCTTGTGCCATAACTTTGCTTCAGGAACATAAAGCACATCGAGCCCAGCTTGCTTAATACGAAAACAATAATCAATCTCTTCATAGTTAAGAAAAAAAGTTTTATCTAACAAACCAATTCGTTCAATAACTACACGGGGAATAAACATTGCGCAACCAATGGCAAAGTCAATTGGTTTTACTCTGTCATATTGCCCCTTATCTAATTCGCCCTCTCCAAATTGCTCAAAACATTTAGCCTTGTTATCCCAATATCCACCTGCTGACCATATTCTCTGAGGATCATTATAGAAATAGATTTTTGGGTTCAGCAAACCTGCATTAGGATATTGTTGTGCAGAATTAATTAATTTATCAATAATATCAGGAGCAACTGTAGTATCGTTATTCAATAAAAATATATAGTCCGCACCATTCACCATAGCATAACGAATACCGACATTATTACCCTCAGCAAAACCCAAATTGGATTTATTAGTTAATAATGTATAACTAGGAAATTGACTCTTAATTTCATAAATAAAGTTATCAGCTGAGTTATTATCAATAATGATAATGGTATGTTCTGGATAAGTGACTTTTTCCAAGGATTTAATACATTCAATGGTGTCTTTTAAGCCGTTCCAATTAAGAATTATAGTAAAAACTTTTTTTTTATTCATATATAGAAATCTCCGCTAAGCTTTACTAAAACGCCACAGCAGCTTTTGATTTAACCAATTTTTCACTTTATAGGGTAATAGATAAAATGATGAATTTACTTTTGGATAATTTATTGCCGTTATAGTCCAATGGTCTTTGGGTGTTAAATCGTTAGTTTCTAAGGTTCGTGAGGCATTAGCCAGATTCTTTAACCAAAATGCTTTGTCGGCTAACTCTTTTTTAAAATTTCGATCTGGATGATTTTTTTTAGAAAATATTCTTAGTGGCTCGTAAAAAGGGTTATAAGCAAATTCATGTAAAAGAATTAATCTATCCATGAAACTACTTCGATAAAGCTGACTATCTTTGTTTTTTGAGCTGGTCGACAACGGATGGACACGGAATAGTACTAAAGGCTCCGGAATATACTTAATGCCAACATTTACACTTACTCTAATCCAATATTCCAAATCACAAAGTTGTACCATAGCAGGGTTAAATTGACCGAAGTGCTGAAAAATTGAATGATGAATTAATGTTGAAGTAGGTTCTCCAAAAAAGTTTCGAAAATCAGTCAAAACTGCATGACATATTTGCTTTTGACTAATTAAGTCAGTCCCAGGTAATAACTCATCAAGTCGTGGAATGTTCATGTAGTATTTTTTAGTCGTATCATCGATTTCAGAATGAAAGAAAAAATCACGGCGACAAAGTACAAATGGCATATCTAAATGGGCGGTTTCTAACATTAACTCTAAACAGTCCGCTCTAATAATATCATCTTGAAATACAAATTTAATCCATTCACCATCCGATAATTCGATACATCGATTCCAGTTACCGACCAACCCAAGATTGTGCTCATTCTTAAATAGGTGAATACGGTCATCTTTTGCAGCATACTGAATAAGGATTTCCCACGTATTATCTGAGGATTGATCATCAACAATTATCACTTGAAAATTCGATAAGGATTGTGAACGCACCGCATCAAGACATTCAGATAAATACAGAGCACCGTTATAAGTTGGGATGCAAATACTGACTAACGGCTTCATTGTTCTCCTTTCCTAAAACGCCAAAGTATATGACGCTCAAATAATAAATTAATCTTGTAAAAAAGCCACTGAACCTGACTCATATCTAAACGCCTTCTGGATTCAAGAGCTTTATTAAAAAAATACTCCCGATTCCTTTGTGGTATGAATTCTCGACTTTCCCATATTGCTTTCAATTCGTCTACAAATTGTAGCTTGCTTGCTTGCTCATGGTATTGTTTAGAATCTACGAATGCTCTCAAACCACGATCAGCACGAAAATGTGAATCATTAAACAATTTTTGTAGCCACGCTACTGCCTGATTAACATCTGGTTCGGCCCAAAAGGTATTTATACCTAAATTTTCTTTACTGTAAAAATAAGAATCCTCCGTATCTACGAATTTAAAATCAACCAAACAAGAATTGAGATAATTCATATAGCTCATGTTTCCAGACCATGCTGTAGCAATAACAGGTTTACCAAGACGCATGGCTTCAAGTGGAATTAATCCAAAACCTTCAGAGCGATGTAGACTAATAAATACATCGCAACTGGCATATAGCGATAGCAACTCTTCATAAGGAAGGCATTCTTCTATAAGATGAATGCGTTGATCTGATCTTATCAGTGCAAGCATCTTTTCAAAGACCTCTAAATTTTTTCCACTAAGGTGATTAGCATTATTAACTTTAATTACCAAGTGACAATCAAAGGAACAAGGGAATGCGCGCGTAAAAGCTTCCACAGCACTAAATGGATTTTTCCTAACCGTATCACTATTCGGCTCAAAGCCGGTATACACAAGAAATACATTTTCAGGCAATTGAAATCGTGCCCTATTCGATATAACGACATTAGGAATATAAACTGGATGTTGTGTAAGTAAAATAGGAATATCAGAAACGTGAGTCGAAAATGTATTGTGAACAAACTCAGAACCAGTAACCAAAGCATCAAACACTTGACAAGCATCTACCCAATACTTGGGAATATCAGTAAGTTCCCACCAAGGAAATGCTACATTTAACCGTCCTTCTACTTGTAATCCTTTTGGTGGATAAAGAGCAAAATCCGATAATTTTAACGCACTAATTATGAATAAATTCACAGCATAAGGTAATTCCAATGCATGCTTAACTGTCAAATATTCAAAGCGATTATCAAATTTACTGCGATCTCCTCCTGGATCTAAATCTAATATACATATATTTATACCACGCTCAATAAAGCTAGTTACAAATTGTCTTAAGGTATTCCCTAAACCCAAATTGGCACTGGCATATCCAATAATATTTAGACCAAACGGCCATGATTCTTTTAGCATGACAAACCTATTCACAACTCTTTGGCTTTATAAAAAATCGACTTAACTGCTTGTTAAGTACCCTTTCAAGTATTACGTTTGCAAAATCTTGAAAGTAGAAAATCATTGTAGAATCTGAGTACTCAGTAAGCTATTCTGAAATTTATCTATAACCCACTTCCCACCAAATGAAACAAAACCTTGGCTTACGGTACGACTTCGACTTAAAGTATCTGAATAAACTTGAAAATGACATAAGTTTTCACCATAAAACAGAGGCAAGTCATTATCTTTAAGGGCAGCACCAATCCTTAGTGCATAAACTCCTGGCAATAACGCCATTTTTGAAATTTGATATTCAATTTCAAATTCACCAGGAAAAACAATACCGATATTAGAAACACTAAGAATACTATCGTCGTTAGCTACAAAGATCATGTCAGGGGTATGAGCTCCTATACCAAAAGTAGGGTCTTTTAATTCAATATAAGTTTCAAAACGTACTTTAATGGTCACTCTTGAAAGATAGTTAACTCGATCAATTTTTTGACCTTTTTCATCTATTATACTAATAGCTAAAAGCTTAAGTGTACCTACATTGGGTATTGATGATTTAGAAATTGATTCCTGTTGTTGATGAATTGTTTGTAGCTTAATTTTCTCATCACTATGCTCATAAAAACGATTACAGGCTAAAGACGAACTGCCATCCATAATTACTTTTCCATGATCAAGAAGAATGACTCGACCACACATTCTTTCTACTTGCCTAATATTATGACTAACCAACAAAACTGTCTTCCCTTGTCGCTTAATCATATCTTCCATACGATCAAAACACTTCCTTTGAAAAGCCAAATCACCTACAGCCAACACTTCATCAACGATCAAAATATCTGCATCTAAACTAGTCGCAATCGAAAAGCCCAATTTAACGGACATTCCCGAACTATACCGCTTTACCGGTGTATCAATAAATTGTTCTAACTCAGAGAACTCTATAATCTCATCCATTTTTTTGTGAATGATTTTTTTAGGGATTCCTAAAATAGCCCCATTTAAGTAGATGTTTTCTCGACCTGTTAACTCCGGATTAACACCTGCACCAACTTCTATCAACGGAGCTACGCTGCCAAGAACTTTGACACTGCCTTTGGTAGGTTTTGATATATTGGCTAAATGCTTAAGCAAAGTACTTTTACCTGCGCCATTATGACCAATGATACCCACCACCTCACCCTGTTCTATACTAAAACTCACATCATCTAAGGCTTTAAAGTTTTCTCTTTTATGAATAGGCCTACCAAGCAAGCGCCTATAAGAATTAGTTATATTTTCTTTAAGGCTAGTAATGTGACCCAACTGATATTCTTTAGTTAAATGAGTAACTTCAATAATAGGCATAAGAGTGTTTAGTCGTAAGATTAGTTAACAAATTAAAGAGAGGTTGTGGTTTAAATAACATCAGCAAACCAATTTTCAGCACGCTTAAAATATAGATAACTGAGTGGCAATATTACTAGCGTTAAAACTAAGCCGGGATAAAGTGCTTCGAAATCTGGCGGCAAACCCTTAAGCATGACTCGTTGAAAACTGTCTATAATGCCTGCCAAAGGGTTAAGTGTATATAGTGTATACAAATCATTAGACCAATGACCGGCAGCCTGCTCTTCTATCAGTTTTTTATGCACCAAACTCAAAGGATACATAACAGGTGAACCATACATTAATAACGATAACACCACCGGCAAAGCCTGTGACATATCTCGGTAATAAACATTAATAGCTGCACCAAAAAAACTAATACCTAAAGCCACTATCATTGTATATAAAATAACAACAGGAACCCACAAACTGTAAACAGTAGGCATCATCTTATAATAAAGCATCATGGCAGCTAGAATGCCAAAACTAATTACCAACTCCACTATTTTTGTCACCATCGCAGTAATGGGGAAAACTTCGCGAGGAAAATATATTTTTTTAATTAAGGCCGCATTAGAGGTGACACTACTCACACCTTCCGATGCTGACTCTTGAAAAAACACCCAAGGTAACAGAGCAGCAAAAGTCAATATTGGATAAGGAATATTACCGGTATCGATACCCACAAAACTTCTTACCAAGGTAAATATCAACATGAGCATGATGGGTTTCAAAACCGCCCACAATATTCCTAGATAAGATTGCTTGTAACGTATAACAATATTTTTCCAAACAGAGCTGCAACCAGTTCGCGGTAGTTATAACAATTTTTAACAATTTTTATCATAATTATTTGACTTGCCAACATCTAGCATTAAAGAAGAATTACGAATTTCAGTTGAATAACTTTATGATTACAGCAGTGACTCAATTGTTAGCATTGAATAACTTCTATTCTGAGTCTCTGAAGATTCTATTGATTAACTAATCACTTAAAATGCAATTATAAATTAGTTTCTTAGTTACGCCGCTTTTTCAAGTTGGGTAGATAATATCAGCTAATAATCGAGCTGTCTTTATTAATTTCTATTTAATTACTCATTAATTCATTAATACTACGAAAAACATCAAAAAACATATTCTTAGTCAAACGCTTAGTTTGAATGTTATATCGACTCGTATGATAAGAATCGATCAATGTTCGCCCACCTGGCAAGGCATGCTTTGCCTTATGAGCAAATTTAGCATTACTCTGTTTTAAATAATAAGCCCTCAACACAGCCTGATGAGCTACCGTACCTAATGCTAAGATAATTGCTTTTTCTGCCAGAATATTAAGTTCTGCCGCCAAAAAACTATTGCACTGTATTATCTCTTTACCCAAAGGCTTATTTTGAGGCGGCAAACATTTAACAGCATTAGTAATACGACATTTTTTGAGTATCAATCCATCAGACAAAGATTCAGAGTTAATTTGATTACTATATCCAAACTCATAAAGCGCTTCATATAACAGCAGCCCTGCATAATCGCCGGTAAAAGGCCGTCCTGTAGCATTAGCACCATGCATGCCTGGTGCCAAACCTACAATTAATAATTGTGGATCAACGTCACCAAACGCTGCAACTGGTCGAGCGTAATAATTAGGATGGAGATCTTTTACCTCAACTAAAAACTGATGTAGACGCGGACATTGAGTGCAGTTTTGATCAAAAAAAGGAGTTGCATCCATAAATATTTAAAGCTTAAAAATGATATTAATAAAACCCGAGTCTACCTTTATGCCAATCAAATGTGTATAAAATAATTCATGACTAACATCAGCAGTGACTATATTATTGGGCAGAGTCGTTTAATTAAATTGTAATTAGAAATTAAATATTAACAACTAAACATACACGACAATTATCTTACAGTTACAAGGACTGCTTAATTAGTTATCTCTCAATTAACAGAAAGTTTTTACTACAAATAAGTTCTTGTACCTTAAATAGCGGGCATATTACCGCCTTTCTCGCGCAATTCTTTCTCTTAAAAAGCGACGATAATAGATCAACATTAATTACTTTGTTTTTTCAAAGCAGTTTCACTAAAGAATAAATGGAATATAGACCTAGGAACTCCTGATGGCTGATGAAGACAGTGATGCTGAGAAAACCGAAGACCCCTCATCACAACGACTTGAAAAGGCCAGAGAAAATGGTGATGTTCCGAGGTCGAAAGAATTAGCTACTTTTACGGTACTCATGGCTGCTGCCTCTGGATTTTGGTTGTCAGGTGAAGCCATCATTAGACAACTCAAACACATGCTCTCTAAAAGCTTAAGTTTTGATCGCTTACATGTTATGGATCCTGCACTATTAGGCGCAGGCCTATTACAACAGTTTATTGACTTACTGCTTACTTTAGCGCCTTTTGTTGCTTTATTAATGCTCGCAGCAATAGTCTCACCGATGTTGATTGGTGGTTTTTTATTTAGCACCAAGGCCTTAGGGCCCAATTTTGGCAAATTAAACCCGATGTCAGGCTTAGCCAACATGGTTTCTACTCATGCATTGATTGAATTATTGAAAGCTATCGGAAAAACAATATTGGTTGGTATCGTCGCTTGGACTGTCATGAGCACCCAAATTGATGATATATTTGCCTTATCTGCACAATCGCTTTCTGTAGCGAGTGCTGAGCTAGGTCATTTAATGCTAACGACCTTTACAGCGTTAGTCAGCGCACTAGCTCTGATCGCTTTAATTGACGCGCCTTATCAAATGATTCATTATTCACAAAAAATGAAGATGACCCGTCAAGAAGTAAAACAAGAATCCAAAGAATCTGACGGCAATCCAGAAATTAAAGCTAAAGTTCGTGCCATGCAACGTGAAATGGCTAGGCGCCGCATGATGGCAGATGTTCCTACGGCAGATGTTGTTGTTACCAACCCGACTCATTATGCCGTTGCTATTAAATACCCTGAAAACTCCAATCAAGCCCCCTTGGTAATCGCTAAAGGCATCGATGAATTAGCCACCAAGATTCGTGAAATTGCCGCTGAAAATAAAATTGTAATCATGGAAGTTCCACCTTTAGCTCGTGCCTTGTATCAACATACTGAATTGGGTGATGAAATTCCTGCACCACTTTATAGCGCTGTCGCACAAGTTTTAGCTTACGTATTTCAATTACGTAGCTGGCATCTTGATGGTGAAATCAAACCCGTATATCCCGATTTTGTAGAGGTTCCTGCCGACATGGATCCATTAAACTCCGAGACTAAAACATGAATATAGGCAAGTTCTTATCAGCCATTAACTCAAAAGCACTGGCGGCTCCCGGACTAGTTATTATCATGCTCTCACTGATGATTTTACCGGTCCCCCCTTTTGCCCTAGACATATTTTTTAGTTTTAATATTTCAATTTCAGTTATTGTCTTATTAACCGCTCTTTATACCGTAAGTCCTTTAGACTTTATGGCTTTCCCTGCCGTGTTGTTATTAACAACTATCTTACGACTATCGCTTAACGTTGCTTCAACGCGTATCGTTTTAACTGAAGGCCATAATGGCCCTGATGCCGCTGGAAAAGTAATTGAAGCCTTTGGTCACTTTTTGATTGGTGGTAATTATCTAGTCGGGGTAGTGGTTTTTATCATTCTGACCATTATTAACTTTATGGTTATTACCAAAGGTGCTGGACGTATAGCTGAGGTGGGGGCTCGCTTTGCTTTAGACGCGATGCCTGGAAAACAAATGGCCATCGATGCTGATTTAAATGCTGGCTTAATTGGCGAAGCAGATGCACGTAAACGACGTAAAGAAGTCGCCCAAGAAGCAGAATTTTATGGAGCGATGGATGGTGCTAGTAAATATGTGCGAGGTGATGCAGTTGCAGGCATCATTATTGTTATCGTTAATATGGTCGGCGGCCTCGTCGTTGGCATGGTACAACATGACTTAGCTTTTTCAGAGGCGATTGAAACCTATACCATGCTAGCGATTGGTGATGGCTTAGTCGCACAGTTACCGTCTTTAATTATATCGGTAGCTGCGGGTGCTGTTGTTTCGCGGGTAGTCAGTGATGAGGATGTCGGTACTCAATTAGTCACTCAACTTTTCATGAAGGCTCAAGTACTCTATATTACAGCAGGTATTGTCGGTGGATTAGGTATGATTCCTGGCATGCCTCATTTAGCGTTTTTATTTTTAGCACTTTTGATCGGTGGTACAGCTTATTATTTTC
>TBL_comb48_EPIDRAFT_1003486_pt1 | contig 10449 bp, 9 predicted proteins | sample TroBogEpilimnion_37_FD_10681 | JGI IMG/M metagenome (IMG submission 10681)
GGATGCACCACGGCACAAGGCAATGCTTTTAAATGTTTAGCTCGCTCCAAAAGCGACTTCAAACGAGCCTCTGGATCGAACAATTGAATATGCGGGGCACTCAACTTGGGACGAAGAATTTTTTGAGTGGGCGCAATGATTCGAGCGGTACCAAACAAAACCTTCTCACCCTTTTGATTCTCCACCAAACAATCCAATTCAACGCGTTTCTTTTCGTCGTCTTTAGAGGTCACTGTGGCCACAACGGCCAGCGTGTCACCAATGCGAACTGGTCTTGAGAAATGGAGATCTTGTTGTAAATAAATGGTACCAGGGCCTGGAAACTTGGTTCCCAGCAACGCTGAAATGAGTGCTCCCCCCCACATACCGTGCGCAATGACGCCATGAAACATGGTGTCATTGGCGTATTCAGGATCCAAGTGGGCAGGGTTCGTGTCGCCAGAGACCGCTGCAAAGGCTTGAATATCCTCAAGTGTCAATGTTCGCAGCAGTCTTGCACTTTGACCCACGAACAACTCATCGTAGGTCACGTTTTCGATCATCTCTTGATTTTCAGTTTGCATCTGTTGGACTCGTAAAAGTATGGGTTAGCTCACAGCATGAGCGCCAGCATCGACGTAAATGGTTTGACCCGTCATGCCAGAGGCTGCATCCGAGCACAAGAATGTGCAAAGGCAGGCAATCTCCTCTAAATTCACGGCTCGGCCCAACGGGGACTTTTCAACAGAACTTCTCATGAGCTCATCAAAACCCTCAATCCCCGAGGCAGCTCGGGTCAGTATGGGTCCGGGTGAGACTGCATGAACACGAATTTTCTGTGGGCCCAACTCAACCGACATGTAGCGTACCAGGGACTCGAGAGCTGCTTTCACAGGTCCCATCAAACCGTAGTGAGGCACAGCCTGATCTGCACCCAAATAAGTCATGGTCACCAATGCGCCGCCCTCCTTCATGTGAGGTGTGCACAGCTTGGCAAGCGTGGCAAAGGAGTGACAAGACACTTCCATGGCTCTTGAGAAACCAATGCTAGAGCTATCCACCACACGCCCATGCAAGTCCTCCAAGGGAGCCCAAGCGATAGAGTGAATCACAAAATCAAATTGCCCCAATTTCTCAACCGATTGATCCACCAATTCTTGCAACGCGCCAGGAGTCTCCACGTTGCAAACGACCAAATCAATTTGATGCGCCTGAGTCAAAGGCTCTACAAAGGGCTTGGCTTTATCGTTTAAACACGTCACCACCAATTGCGCCCCCATCTCCTTGGCCATTAAAGCGCAACCCCAAGCAATGCTGTGCTCGTTGGCAACACCAAGGATCAAACCTTTTTTACCGACCAAACTAAACTTTGATTTTGTATCTACCATGTGACTCTCAATCTTCATATCTGATTAAAACGTTTTGACCCGGTGCGTTTCGAATACCTTTTAGCGAATTCGCACTCAAAGCGGGTATGAGTCCACTTGAATGCTTTGCCAGCCATTCACTCATCTCTGGCCACCAAGAGCCTTGTGATTGTGTTGCTTTTTCTAAAAACACCTTGGGACTCATCCAGCCGTGATCTTTAGGAGAAAAACATTTTTGGTAACTTTTATTCGGATGTCCTGGCTCCGATACTATCCCCGCATTGTGACCACCAGAGGTCAATATGAAGGTGGTCTCAACATTGGTCAACAATTGAATTTTATAAACCGATTTCCAAGGAGAGACCGTATCACGAGCCGTCCCCACCACCAACAAGGGACTGTGAATATCCATCAATGCAATGCCATGACCATTCAACTCAAAATAGCCCGTGGACAATGAATTGTTCAAGAAAAAATGATCCAAGTACTCGTTGTGCATTTTCTCAGGCAATCGAGTGACATTCGAATTCCAGCTCACCATGTCGTTGCCGGTCTCGTTTTCACCCAACAAATAGCGTTTCGTATTCCTCGCCCAAATCAAATCACGTGCATTTAAGAATTGAAACGATGCGGCCATTTGTTTGCCCGATAAAAATCCGGTTCGAGCCATCTCCTCTTTGAGCGTTTTCAACTGATCCTGATCCACCAACAAACCCAGTTGACCAGGCTCAGAGAAATCCGTTTGAGCTGCAAGCAGTGTGATCGTGGACAGACTTGGTAGATCAGTGGTTGGGAATGTTTTGGACTTGGAAGAACGGCTTTTTTGATGCTGGAAGTGACCCAAGAAGGCCGCGACAGCGGCTAAAAATGTGCCTCCTAAACAGTATCCCATTGAATGAATGGCATCTGACTTGGTCAGTCTTTTAATGGCTCGCATGGCATCAAGAACTCCCAAATTGAGGTAATCGTTGAATGCCAAATTGCGATCAGACTCGTCAGGGTTTCTCCAAGAAATCATGAAAACTGTAAAGCCTTGGTCCACCAAGAATTTCACCATGGAATTTTTAGGTGAAAGATCCAAGATGTAGTACTTCATGATGCACGAAGGAACAACCAGCAAGGGCTCTTTGTGAACCTTTTTCGTGCTGGCCTCATATTGAATGAGTTCAATCAAACGATTTTCGTAAACCACTTTTCCTGGTGTTAACGCTACATCTATGCCTGGCTCAAAATCCAATGCAGGCGCTGCCTTGGAAGATTGAGCATTGAGGTGTGAAATTTGTTTGGACCAATCGCTCCAAAAATTTTGAAATCCAGTCCACCAAGACTGTCCACCACTTTTGAGACCTTCTGTGAGGAATTGAGGATTGGTCAATGGGAAATTAGAGGGCGAGACAGAATCGATGAATTGACGGGAGTAAAACTGAACCAATCCTTCGTTGTGTGGATTCATACCATCCACTTCCAAAGCATCAGCCATCCAAGACTCGTGAGCCAAGTAAATGTCCTTGAGCAATGAGTAAGGCCAAACACCCCATTGCTCTTGTTTGAAGCGCAAATCCGTTGAGGATAAATCGCTTGGATCGTGCGATTGGGCGGATTGAACCATCAATCTCTGAGTGAGTTCAAATGTTTTTTTAGCAAGTTCAGCGCTTTTACCCGGTGAAGCACCCAAGTGCATCAACCAATCTGAAATGGCCAAAGTGAGAGCGATGGGAGACAGTCCCATGGAGGACTTGGAAATTTGATGATGGACTGCTGAATCCCACGCTTTGGTGAAGTCGTAGAAGTTTTTTGAGAGATCTGAAAGATTTTGATTGTCCATTTGGATGAGGTGAACCGCTGAGTGAAAGCCTTTGTGATCTACGACTTACCACCTAGGGATTATACGGATGAACTCAAAAAAACAAATCCATAAATGAAACTAAAGTATTCATTAGAAATGACTTGAGTGATCCCCTACAAGCCTAATCTAGAACCAATAACGGTTTCATTGATTGAGATCAATTTATGCATAAGATCGAATCCATTGACGCGCATGCTCAAACCTAGCGAGCCTTCAATGCATTCCAAATCTCACGTTCGAGTTCACTGGAGTGTTTGGATTGCATCAATAGGTTCTCAATGCTTTGGGCTTGAGAGGCTAAAACATAGAGCTTGAGCTGGCTCACCTTTTGGCGGTAATGCTCCATCAAAAGCTCTGGTGAGATGTCCTCCGCTATGGCCTCTCCGCTTTGAATCAACTCTTGTTTGACTCGAGTGGTGATGGCCTCGATATTTTCAGCATTCAAGTGCAAACGCTCGGCCTCTGCACTCAATGCCTCTTGATCATGCAAGGATAGTTTCCCTTTGATGATTAAATCTCTAAATTCGTTTTCAAAAACTTCGCGATCAATGCGCAATTGATCGGTAAAGGCTGAAGCCATCAAACCTGCTGGAATTGCAAAAATACCGATGCCGATCAAGCTGATGATGGCGGTCATCGTGCGGCCAATGGGCGTCAAAGGCACCATGTCACCGTAACCTACGCTTGAGAGCGTGATCACCGCCCAATACATTGCAGATGGGATGCTGTCAAAATTGGCGGGCTGCGCATTGTGCTCAAACTCAAATCCCAAACTAGCTGTCAAAATGACCAACAAAATCATCATGAAAGCTGCGGCCACCAAGACACGTGCTTCACGCATAACCGCTTTGTACAGGGTGTTGATGGTCCCGGTGTACCGAGTGAGCTTTAACAACCTTGCGAGCCTAAAGACCCTGAGGAAACGCAAGTCCAAGGTTTCTTGAAATACCAATCCGACATAAAAAGGAAAGATGGCAAGCAAGTCAATGAGCACGCTCAGTGTGAACATGTACTTGATTCGACCCATCACAGGGTGACGATATTCCTCCTCTTCACAACAAGAGTACAAGCGAGCGCAGTATTCAATCGAAAAAATAATGACTGTGACCACCTCGATGGTCCAAAACTCCCTCTGCAAGGGTTGATGTATCCAGCTCACGGTCTCAAGAATGACGCAAATCACCGAGATCAAAACACTGATGACAATCACATTGTCAATGATCCCGTGTAGATGCCCAGAGGTGGGACTGGGATTGAACATCGCATAGACCTTTTGACGAACCGTCTTTCCTCGATTTGCATGAGCAAAAGCCACCAAGGCCTGATAAACATAAGAGATGAGGTTTATTTTTTTAAAAATCTGCGTCATACCTATTCCACCTCTGATGTATTTTTCAATGGGCACAATATATCATTGGTAAACAACATAAAAGACTCTTCATTCAGTACAAGTGCTGCAATCGAACGAATGAAGCCAAAATAACGCTTTAAGTCTTGGAGATGTTCACATCAGAGCCTCCGAGAGGCAGTCATCTCCTTTGAAGTATTCTCTTCATCAACCAAGACCTGCACCATGAAAGCCACTTTTAATTGGCAAAATAGGACTTGACCTCAACTCTCAAATTTTCTCATGGTGAAATCCCCCTCTCCTCCACACGAGACACAGACACCCAGTGAATGGGTGGTTCGCTGGTCGCACTTGATTTCCCCCCAATCCACGGTCTTGGATTTGGCATGTGGGCATGGTAGACATGCTCAATGGTTCGCACAGCGTGGGTGCCAGGTCTTGGCTGTGGACCGAAATGAAGAGGCTTTGACGCACATCGAACAGTCGCAAAACCCAAATATCAAAACTCGCTGTTTGGACTTGGAGTCGGGAACTTGGCCATTGAGCGGGATGCACTTTGACGCATTGGTCGTCACGAATTACTTGTGCAGACCCCTTTGGAGGGATCTGCTCGAATGCATCCGACCCTCAGGATGGATTCTCTACGAGACGTTCAGCGCAGGTAACGAGAAATTTGGCTCACCCAAAAGAGCTGAATTCTTGCTCACCGCGGGTGAATTGCTGAGAGTTTTCAAGGATTTCCGAATCATTTGCTACGAAGAGGGGCAATTGGATTGCCCCAAACGCGTCATTCAGAGAATAGTGGCTCAAAAATGCGAGATTTCAGGGCTCGAACTGTCAGCGAGCCCTCTAAAAAGTTAGAATGCGAGACTTCTACTCAAGAAACCATTCAATCCCTATGGCACCCATCACTGGCAGCATTGTGGCTCTCGTTACTCCCATGAACACAGACGGGAGCGTTGACTACGCAACACTCAGAAAACTCATTGATTGGCATATCCAAGAAGGCACCGATTGCATTGGTGTGGTTGGAACGACGGGTGAGTCCCCAACTGTCACTCCAGAAGAACACAAAGAAATCATTCGCGTAAGCGTCGAACAAGCCAAGGGCAGAGTTCCCATCATGGCAGGTTGTGGGGCCAATTCGACCCATGAGGCCATTGAATTGGCTCGATTTGCACACTCTGTAGGTGCTGACTGCCAACTCCAAGTCGTCCCCTATTACAACAAGCCCACACAAGAGGGACAATTTCAACACTTCAAGGCCATTGCTCAAGCCGTTGACCTTCCCATGGTGCTCTATAACGTGCCGGGAAGAACAGTGGCAGACATGACCCACGACACAGTTCTTCGCTTGGCAAATGTTCCTGGCATCATTGGCATCAAAGAAGCAACTGGAAACATTGAGCGAGCACAGTGGTTGATCAAAGAGACTCCCAAAGACTTTGCCGTTTACTCTGGGGACGATGCCACAGCAGTTGCTTTGATGCTTTGTGGTGGCCAAGGCAATGTGAGCGTGAGCGCCAACATTGCGCCTCGCAAGATGCATGAACTGTGCAAAGCTGCCATTGCAGGCAACGCACACCAGGCGATGAAAATTCAAATGGAGTTACTCCCCATTCACAAGCATTTGTTTGTGGAATCAAATCCCATTCCTATCAAATGGGCGATGTCAAAAATGGGCTTGTGTGGTCCCACATTGAGATTGCCAATGACGCCTTTGGCGCAAAGCAGTGAGCCTGTTGTCTTGGCCGCCCTCAGGGCTTGCGGCTTGATGCACTGATCTCGGTTTTTTTTACTCCATTTATCGTTTATCCATTTAGGAATTTTTTGACGTGAAACACTCGCTCTATAAAAAATTAACAAACCTTGGCGTTTGTTTAATGTGCTTGTCTCTTTTAGGAGCATGTTCCATGTTCAGCAGTGACCATGTGAACTACAAAGCACAAAGCAGCAGCAAGCCCCTCTCACTCGAAGTCCCTCCAGATCTCACCCAACTCGCACGCGACACTCGCTATTTGGTGCCTGGCGAAGAGGTCAGTGCCTCCGGCCTTGGGCTCTCCAACTCTCCCAAGGAGTCCACAGTTGCTCCGATGAAAATCAACGACGTTCGCGTCGAACGCCAAGGATCAGATCGCTGGTTGGTTGTGGGAAGAAGCGCCCAAACCCTTTGGCCTGCTCTCAAATCTTTCTGGGAAGACAATGGCTTCACATTGGAAGAACAAAACGAGCAAACGGGTTATCTAGAAACCAACTGGGCTGACAACAAGACCAAGCTACCGGATGATTTCATCTCCAGAACGCTCAGCTCCGTGATGAGCACTTTGATCTCCAATGGCATCAAAGAAAAATACATCACCCGAGTCGAATCCTTGGGACCCAAGGAGACACAAATCATCATCGTTCAGCGTGCGATGCAAGAAGAGGGGACTCCAAATGTATTGCAGTCATCCACCGCTTCTACTTGGCATGCCAAACCTGCTGATACAGAACAAGAAAATAAATTCCTCAGACTCTTGATGGTCAAGCTTGGGGCGCCTGAGGGGAGTGCAAACAACGCATTGCCAGCAGATACAAAAACTGCTGCTGTGGCCTCTAAAGCCATCGTGAACGCAAACGATCAAAGCATCAGCATCGCTTACCAAGAGGGATTTGACACTGCATGGAGACGTGTGGGGGTTGCGCTAGACCGATCCGGCTTCACGGTAGAGGATCGCGACCGCAAACTGGGCATTTATTATGTTCGCTTTGTAGAGAGAAACACCAAATCAGAGTCGAACTTTTTGGTTCGCTGGTTCACCAACTCCCCCACCCCAGAGGGACCTCAGCGATTCAGATTGAAGATTGTTGAAGGATCAGGAAAATCATCTGTGATTCAAATTCTGAACGCCTCTGGTGAGGAAGATCACTCCACTGCAGGCAACAAGATTGCTCAGCTTTTGGCCGAAGATTTGAAATAATTTCATCCAAGAGATTTTGCGTCGGTGCTGCGTTTTAAAAGTTTAGGCTCAGGCAGCGCTGGCAATGCAACACTTGTAGAGGCGCAATCGAATGGTTGCTCCACAAGAGTGCTCATTGATTGCGGTCTCTCAATCAGCGAGTTGAGCTCTCGCCTAGCTGAGCTCTCTCTCTCACTCACCGACATTGATGCGATGTTCGTGACTCACGAGCACTCAGACCACGTTGGAAACGCTCGGCAATTTGCGCTCAAGACCCAACGTCCGATTTGGATGAGTCAAGGCACACAATTGGCAACTCAAGCCTTGAGTTGGGGTTTAGAGCCGTCTCAAATTCAAACTGCCAAAGACCACCAAGACATTGAGGTAGGATCTTTGCGAATCACACCCTTCACCGTACCCCATGATGCCAGAGAGCCCCTGCAGGTGACTTTGACAGATGGCACTTTTAAAGTAGGCTTGGTGACCGATTTGGGCCATGCAAGCGCACACGTGGTGAGTGCTTTGCAAAACTGTCATGCGCTGATCCTTGAATCTAACCACGACAGTGACATGCTTCGCATGTCAAAATACCCCTCATTTTTAAAGTCTCGAATTTCAGGTCCCCTTGGACATTTGTCCAATACGGAGTCTGCCAGACTCTTGAAAAACCTCTTGAATCCCAATTTGCGTCACGTGGTTGCCGCTCACTTGAGCGAGAGAAATAACACCCCAGAATTGGTGATTGACGCTTTGTGTCCCGTTTTGGGCTGTGAGCCTAGTGAGCTCATCATTGCTCACGCTGAACACGGCAGTCCTTGGGTCACATTGGAATAGTGCATTCACTCCACTCGTTTCACCCAAAGCACTTGTCAGAGTAATGCACAGACAAAAAAAGCCGCCCAAAGGCGGCTCTCACGCGACTTGCGTCACGCGCAAGAAATTACTTCTTGTCGGCTTCAGCAGCAGGTGCAGGAGCGGCTGCAGGAGCAGCAGCGTCAGCAGCAGGAGCGGCTGCAGGAGCAGCAGCGTCAGCGGCAGGAGCGGCAGCAGCAGGAGCGGCTTCAGCAGGAGCCTCTTTTTTGCTGCAAGCAACTAAAGCGGCGATGGCCAAAAGGGAGGCCAAAAGAAGTGTCTTTTTCATGTCAAATATCCTTTGAGGGTAAGGTAAACAATTTCCGGAAAGTGTCACACATTGAAGGTGACTGAGGCGAAGGCTTTCATATGATCCTCCAACTCAGCTCATTATTATAAGGCAAAACTTGGACTCTCATGGTTAACCCGCTTTATGAAGCCAAACTTTCGTCTCATTCAAAATCGATGAGCACCCACCCTTGCTCTGCCCATTCATGGAGGAGCTCCCAAAGATCTCTCATGCGAGGGACAGATTTTTCATCCATGAAAGGCTTAAAGTCTTCTGATTGAAGCAACTTTTGATTGGCCAGTTTTCTCAAAAGTGTTCTCTCAAATCCACTCGCTTTGAGGCTTTCACCATTGATGTAAATGCGTTTTTCATCAAAGAGCATCTGCGATTGGCGCGCCAAACGAACAAAACAAGGGGCTCCTTTTTTGAGCCGAGAAAGAATGGATTGAACGCCCCTTGTGACATGTACAGAATCAAAGTAAACATGTGCTTTGGGTTCGGTCAAATGAATTCCCAAAGCCTCGCGAAAGAGATCGCTGTCACATGCTTTTTTTAGAAACTGTTGGTGTGCAAAGTATTGTAAAGAAACGGGAATTTCTCCGGGCAAGTCAGTGGGTGCTTGATGGGGATCTTGATAAAGGGGATTGGCCAAGCAAGGCGTGTCAGCCAAAGTCTCCGACATCAAAGAGAATAAATCTTGGGTCAATTCTTGTGCTTGTGGGGCTTTGAATCCAATGGAATAAGTTTGGCACTCTCCCAGTGCCACTCCTTCATGAGCATACTGCGGTGGAAGATAAAGCATGTCTCCAGGATTGAGAAGAAATTCATGGGTGTGATTGAAATTGCTCAAAATCTTCAAGGGAACATTCGGCTCCAGTTGGTGGTTTTTATTCTTTCCAATCCGCCACCTTCTCACCCCTTGAGCTTGCAGCAAAAACACGTCATAGCGATCAAAGTGAGGTCCAACCCCGCCTCGATCGGTTGCGTAACTGATCATCAAATCATCCAAACGCGCACGCGGAATGAAATCAAAGTGACTCAAAATATCCGCGGCCTGGTCGTTGTGCAAATTGACCCCTTGAACCAAAAGTGTCCACTCTTTTTGAGTGAATTTTGGAAAATCCTTGGGTCTAAATGGCCCGTGAGAGAGTGACCATTTGCTTTGGCCTTTGGGCACATCGCTTGAGTGCACAACCAAGCGAGACTCCACATCAGCGCTCTTGGCCAGCTCAAACAAATCTTGTCGATTCATGATGGGTTTAAAATCTGTGAACGCATTTCGCACCAACAATGGTTTTTTCTGCCAATGTTTTGACATGAAGTCCTTGGCAGTGAGTCCTCCCAATAAACCGCGAGGGCTATCCATTGTTTGCTTTTTCATTTTTCAATCCGTCTTTTCATAAGAAGACACACATCATACCTAGCATGAACATCATTGCCCCCTGCGTTGTTGAATTGACTTGGACCTTGAGCGACACCACTGGGCAAGAGCTCGATGTACTCGATGAGCCCGTTGAATTTTTGATTGGGGGCCATGATCTCCTGCACAAAATCGAACACGCATTGATGGGACACGAAACGGGCTCAACACTGGATTTGCATTTGGAGCCCGAGGAGGCTTTTGGTGACTACGATGAGAACAAAGTTTTTCTTGAAGCACGCTCATCCTTTCCCAAAGAAATCGAAGAAGGAATGACCCTAGAGGGAACAGCCCTGCCTGGACACTTAAGCGCTGATGCGCCCAAGGATTTGTTCTACACCATCACAGAAATCTACCCCGAACACGTTGTGCTAGACGGCAATCATCCCCTCGCAGGCATTGCGTTGCG
>TBL_comb48_EPIDRAFT_1003488_pt1 | contig 10446 bp, 6 predicted proteins | sample TroBogEpilimnion_37_FD_10681 | JGI IMG/M metagenome (IMG submission 10681)
TCCAGCGTGACCGTATACGGTCTCGTTGACATTGGTGTGATGGGTGCTACAAACTCACCTAACTTGGGTGGCACAACTTGGGGTGTCTCTGGTACACCTTATGTTTCTTCAACCATCAAAACAAACCAAACTTCTGGTCAAGCCTTTGGCATGATGTACGGCGGTGAGGCACAAAGCCGCTTAGGTTTCAAAGGTAGCGAAGAATTAGGTGGCGGTACTCAAGCCATTTTCAACTTAGAAATTGGTATTGGTCCTAACGGTAGCGTTGCCAACACTGGCATTGCTGGCGTAACTTCTGGTACCGGTAACATCACTGGCGGTGACTCATCCTTGCAAGGTCAATTGTTTGGTCGTGCAGCCTTTGTTGGACTCTCCAATGCCACATACGGTACATTGACAGCTGGTCGTCAAAATAACCTTGGCACAGACAATGTTCCAAATTATGACCCTGTTAACGCTCAGATGTTTTCACCAATTAACTTCTCCGGTTCATATGGTGGCGGTGGTTACACTGATAACTCACGTGTAAATGGCTTGAAGTATGTTTGGAAAGGTTTTGGCGGCTTTAACGGCAACTTGTTGTACGCGCCAGGCGGTGTAACAGGTCAATCTACTGCTAATACTAATACTGGTGCTCAAGTTGGTTATGAAGCTGCTAAGTGGGGTGTACAAGCTATTGCTCAACACACAACTGACGCACAATCTTTGGCTGGCGCATCAGCAACTACTTCATTGACTCCAGCAGGAACTATCTCTGGTACAACTTTCACAGGAACAGCAGCAACTATCGTTCCAGCTAACGCTGTTGCAGTAACTGTTGGTAACACAACAGCTTACATTTTGACTGCCAACTACAAGCCTACGGACAGCTGGAAGTTATTGGCCGGTTATGAGCGTGAGAACATTGGCACACCAAGCAACTTCTCTGCAGTTTCTGGTATCCCAGTAACAGCAAGCGGATATACAGTTAGTTCTGTAACTGCATACAATGCTAACAAGAGCTTGAATGTATTCTGGGTTGGTACTCAGTACATGTTCACACCTGCAATCAAGGGTTCTTTGGCTTACTACAATGCAACCACATTGGGTTACCAAGCTGCTACACCTACTGCAACCGCAGCGGGTGGTACAAAGAGCCAGTATTTCTCAGCATTGGCTGACTACATGCTCAGCAAGCGTACCAACTTGTATACCGGTGTAATGTTTAACAACAACTCTGCAGGTAATGGTTATGCTCCTGTTACTGGTGCTAACTTAACTACTACTTCCGTAACTTACGGTTTAGGTATGAAACACATTTTCTAATTTGACGCTGACTTAGGTCAGTCGTAATTTTAGAAAACCGTTGTAAATCAAACCCACTGTGGCAACACGGTGGGTTTTTTTTCTTGTCTATAAATTAGGATTTATTTAACGTCGCACGTTGCTGATTTAACTTTTGCTGTTCCCAAGATGTAGAAATGATTTTGTAATATATTGCGTTGCAGCAATTTATTGCATCGTGCCCAAGTAATGCCTTGACAGTATCAGTCGGACATAATCTAATCTTCAAATGCAAAAATTTATAAAGTTGCTAGTTTTAACGAGCTGCATATTTTTCGCGCTCATAAAGACTTCTGGCGCGCAAATTTTTGTTCAAAATGCAGTCCAGAGAACCCAAGTCTTTTTAAGTGCACAAAAAGATATTGCGCTCCCTGACGATTCTTCTAAATCGGGTCTAAAGCAAAAAGAACCAAATCTCAAAATTCACCTAAGCGCTCATGTTCTGGGTGACATTAATAGTAATTCATTAGCGTTTCTTTCCCCGGGAACCGAATCAGGTTTTTCCATCAGTATTATTGGCAATGTCCTTAGTGGCAACCCATCTTCTATCTATAGGCCCCCGCGGCTAGTCTAGGGTCTGAGGGCAAACAACCCGAACCATCTTTTGCTGGCTTCTAATGTTGTCTTTCCTTCAACACCGTTTATACCCTGATAGATTTAATTGCGTGTAAATTGATAAGCGCGTTGTCTTAATAAACAATTAAATTAAATTTAAGGGCTATGAATGCAATCCTTAAATTTAGTTTTAATAAAGATTGAAAAATGATTAAGTTAGTTAAATTAGCTTTAGAAAAGCCATATACATTTGTTGTGATGGCAATTTTGATAGCTCTAATGGGGATCTTTAGCGCACTTCGCTCCCCTATTGATATTTTTCCAGAAATTCGTATTCCAGTCATTAGCGTAGTCTGGTCTTATACAGGTATGCAGCCTGAGGATATGGCTGGAAGAGTGATATACGCTTATGAGCGCGCATTAAGCTCTACTGTAAATGATATTGAGCATATTGAATCTCAATCGCTGCCTGGTTATGGAATTGTCAAGATTTACTTTCAGCCAAACGTTGATATTCGCCTAGCAACAGCACAAGTAACTTCGATTTCACAAACGGTTCTTAAGCAGATGCCACCAGGCATTACGCCGCCACTCATCTTGAACTATAACGCCGCCACAGTTCCCATCGTGCAATTAGCGCTCTCTAGTCTATCCCTATCTGAGCAACGTATTTTTGACTATGGACAAAACTTTATTAGACCTGCTCTAGCAAGTGTGCCTGGTAGTGCAGTCCCCTCGCCATATGGGGGAAAGACACGGCAAATTCAAATTGACTTACGTTTGGCAGCTTTACAGGCGAGAAAGCTAACCCCCAATGATGTGATTAGCGCGCTAGCGGCGCAAAACTTAATCATTCCAACGGGTACGCAAAAAATTGGTGAGTATGAATACAGCATTAAGTTAAATAATGGCGTAAATGAATTTAAAGAGATTGCTGACTTTCCGATTAAATTAGCAAATGGTGCGGTTATTCAGCTAAGGGATGTAGCTCAAGTCCGCGACGGATCTCCGCCGCAAACGAATCTAGTGCGATTGGATGGCGGCAAAGCAGTTCTGATGACCATTCTTAAATCAGGTGCCGTATCTACTCTAGACATCATTGATGGCGTGAAAGCCTTGGTTCCAAAACTTAAAGAGTCGTTGCCTTCAGAATTAAATATCAATATTAATGGTGACCAATCAGTATTTGTAAAGGCCTCTATTAGTGGCGTGATTCATGAGGGATTGATTGCGGCAGCATTGACCAGTTTAATGATTCTATTGTTTTTAGGGAGCTGGCGATCAACAGTAATTATTGCTTCCTCAATCCCACTTGCAATCTTGTTTGCTGTAATGATGTTGAACATTACCGGAGAAACCCTAAATATTATGACCTTGGGGGGTCTTGCTTTGGCAGTAGGTATTCTGGTTGATGACGCCACAGTCACAATTGAGAATATTAATTGGCACCTAGAGCAGGGAAAGCCGATTCAAGACGCAATCTTAGATGGCGCAGCACAGATTGTGGGGCCGGCATTCATAGCGCTACTATGTATTTGTATTGTGTTTGTACCAATGTTCTTTTTAGAGGGTGTCTCTAAATTTCTATTTGTGCCGATGGCTAAGGCCGTGATGTTTGCAATGATTGGATCTTTTATTCTGTCGCGCACTTTTGTGCCTACTTTTGCAAATTTCATTTTAAAAGAAATTCATGGTCATGATGAGCATGCATCTGGACATTTGCGCTGGATGATGGATATTAATCATACTAATCGAGTGGTCAGGATTAAAGGTAGGTTAGCTAAATTTCAATACCAATTTGAAAACGTATTTAACTCTGTAAGAAAACGTTATTTAGAGTTTTTGAAATCAGTTATTACGGATCAAAAAAAGTTCATAGTTTTATTTATGGTGGGCGTACTAAGCTCATATCTTTTAATCTTCTCTTTTGGGCGAGAATTTTTCCCAGCAGTTGATGGCGGTCAAATTAAGATGCACGTTCGAGTACCAGTCGGCACTCGTCTGGAAGAAACCGCGCGACAATTTAATGATATTGAGGCCGAGATTCGTCGCTTGGTGCCCAAAGATCAAATTGAAAGTATTGTTGACAATATTGGGCTATCTGTCAGCGGCATCAACATGGCGTACAGCAGCACGGGTACTATTGGCCCACAAGATGGTGATATTTTGGTTTCTCTAGTCAAAGGTCATTCACCAACCGATGAATTTGTAAAAAAGTTGCGAGAAGAGCTGCCTAAGAAGTTTCCATCAACTAGTTTTGCATTTTTGCCCGCAGATATTGTGAGTCAGATTCTGAATTTTGGGGCGCCTGCTCCGATCGATATTATTGTGAAGGGAGCTAAGCGTGATGAAAACTTTGCCTTTACAGCAAAATTACTAGAGCGCATTAAAAAGATTCCTGGAATCGCAGACGTACGCATTCAGCAGGCAACGAACTATCCGCAGATTAATGTCGATGTAGATCGTGTGCAGGCTGCGAAGATTGGCATAACGCAAAGAGACATTACGAACAACATGGTAACTACATTGGCAGGCAGTGGCCAGGTAGCGCCAGCTTTTTGGCTGAATCCATCCAATGGTATTTCTTATCCAGTGGTTGTTCAAACTCCACAAATTCAAGTCTCTAGTATTTCAGATCTTTTGAATATTCCGGTGGCTGGCTCTAACGCCTCAACAGGAACAATCCTTGGTGGAATTTCGTCTCTTAGAAGAAATTTTGCAGATGCAGTTGTGACGCATGACAGTATTAAGCCTTCATTTGATATTTACGCCGATACTCAGGGTCGCGATCTTGGGGCAGTGGCTTCTGATATCAATCGGATTATTGAGGAAGAAACAAAAAATATCCCTAAAGGTACAACCGTAGAATTAAGAGGGCAAGTTTCTACAATGAACTCTGCTTTTACTGGCCTAGGCTTCGGCTTGATAGGATCCATCGTATTAATTTATTTAATACTGGTGGTGAACTTCCAATCTTGGCTAGATCCATTCGTCATTATTACTGCATTGCCAGCGGCAATAGCCGGAATTATTTGGATATTGTTTCTGACCTTCACAAACCTATCGGTACCCGCCCTTACGGGGGTGATTATGTGTATGGGGGTTGCCACAGCAAATAGTATTTTGGTAGTTAGTTTTGCCCGCGAACGTTTACCTATCGATAAAGATCCTATCAAGGCGGCTTTGGAAGCGGGTTTTTCAAGGTTCAGGCCTGTGATGATGACTGCACTGGCAATGGTGATAGGTATGGCTCCGATGGCATTAGGTCTTGGTGAGGGTGGCGAGCAGAATGCCCCTCTTGGCAGAGCAGTTGTGGGAGGGCTCATTTTTGCGACGTTCGCAACTCTTATTTTTGTACCGGTTGTGTTTAGCCTTGTACATAAAAACTATGGATCAGAAAAAGCATGAAAATAATTAAATTTAATAAAGATTCTTTAAAAAATATCCTTCCATTGCTAAAGAAATATATTGCCATAGCAAAGGAATTTTTAATTACGCTTTATCAAAAATATCAGGGACTCGAAAAAAATCAAAAACGTATAGTCCAAGTACTGCTCGTGATTGTCATCCTCAATTTTGGATTTCGAATTTATGGCTTTATTTCCGCTAAATTTCGCTCTGAAGAAAATGCGCAAAGGGTAGTGACAATTGTTATGCCAGTAGTTGGCGGCGCTGAAAACTCCATTTCCTTTCCGGGTCGTCTCGAAGCCTACTTAAATGCGCCAATTTATTCTCGTGTGAATGGTTACATGAAGAAATGGGATAAGGATATCGGTGCTGAAGTTAAAAAAGGTGAGATTTTAGGAAGAATTGAAGCTCCTGAAGTTGATCAGCAACTACAGCAAGCAAAATCTGATTTGATTGCTGCAAAGAGTAATGAGGCACTAGCGAAGATCTCCTTAACAAGATGGAAGAATCTTTTTGCAGAAGATGCTGTCTCAAAGCAAGAGCTGGATCAAAAGACTACTGAATATGAGACCAGAAAATCTTTGCGTCAAATTGCTGAGGCAAATTTACAAAAAGCCGAAATTTTCTCAGACTATAAAAATATTCCAGCACCATTTGCAGGACAGGTTACTGAACGCAATATTGATGTGGGGGCTTTAGTAACTGCTGGTGCAGGTAAGCCACTATTTAATGTTGCGAATATTGAAAAGTTACGACTGTTTGTGAATATTCCACAGGTATTTATGAACGATATTCAGCCTGGTATTCCGGCAAAAATTCGTGTCCCTGAGTTTCCTGAAAAAGTATTCGAGGCAAAGGTAGTCCGTTCCGCTGGCGCTGTAAATGAAAATTCTGGAACAGTCCTCATAGAGATTGAAATGGATAATCAAGATCATGTATTAACTGCTGGCGAGTTTGCCCAAGTTAACATTGATCTGCCTTCCGATCGAAATATTCCGCGGGTACCGTCTTCGGCCTTAATTATTCGCAAGAACGGAGCATTTTTGGCAGAGGTTGGCAAAGATAATAAGGCGGTATTTACCAAGATCGTGATTGGCAGAGATTTTGGCCAAGAGGTTGAGGTAATTGGCCCAATTACGGATCAATCTAAGATCATTAATAATCCACCGGATTCATTAATTGATGGTGAGATAGTGGTGCTTGCAAAACAGTCGAATGGAAATAAGGCGAAATAGTATGTTAATTAAATTTCGACGTTTCCTAGGGGTTGGACTGCTCGGCCTTTGTTATGGATGTTCACTAGCTCCCGACTATAAGCGCCCAGAAATAGAAATGCCAAGTAACTTTAAGGAGATTTCTCGGGATTGGGTAGTTGCTAAACCTGCCGATCAGATGAAAAGAGGCCCTTGGTGGAAAAATTTTGGCGACCCGATTTTGGATCAATTAGTTGAAAAAACAGATGCTAATAACTTTCAAATTGCTGCTGCAGTGGCTCGATATGAAAATGCAAGTGCATTTTTAGCAGTTAATAACGCAGGCCTATATCCACAAATTGCAGTGACCGGTGCTGCAACCGAGAATAGACAGTCTGCGGGAAGGCCGCTTCGGGGTGCAAATCAACCTAATATTTATGACAATAATTTTTTTGGCGGCCTAGCAACGTATGAGGTTGATTTATGGGGTCGCGTTCGGTCTGGCATTGATTCAGCGTCTGCCTTAGCAGAAGCTAGTCAACAGGATTTGGAGTCGGTACGTTTAGTGATTCAGGCTGACCTCGTCAGTAGTTATATTGCGATGCGAGGCGTTGAATCTCAGCTGGATATTTTGCAACAAGATTTAAGCATGTATCAAAAGCAAGCAGATTTAATGCAAAAGCGTTACAAAGAGGGGATCAATCCTAAGGTCGATTTTTACAGGGTACAAGGTTTAGTTGAAAGCGGCCGTATTCGTGAAAAGGCGCTAGAAACCCGCCGCGCACAATTGGAGCATGTGATTGCCGTTCTAGTAGGAGAGTCGCCTTCCTCATTCTCTTTGCCAAAGGGTGGCGTTAACAACCTTAAACTACCTCCTGTGGCCGTCTCCATTCCGTCGACCTTGCTTGAACGTCGTCCTGATGTTGCGTCTGCTGAGAGAAGGGTGGCTGCTAGTAATGCAGAAATTGGTGTTGCAAGAAGTGCCTTTTTCCCGGCGCTATCTTTGTCTGCTTTTGGTGGCTATCAAACTGCAAATCAAGCTAATATTCTTGCCGCCCCTAATGCCTTCTGGACAATAGGGCCGCTAGCATTTTTAACGATTTTTGATGGTGGTAGAAGATCTGCGATTGTTGATCAGGCAATTGCAAAGAATGCAGAAAATACAGCTGTCTACAAAAACATTATGCTTGTAGCCATTAAAGAGGTGGAGGATGTGCTGGTTCAATTAAAGAATCGCGAAGAATCTCTGGCCAACGTCGAAAATAGCTTAATGTATGCAGAAAAAACTTATAAGATTTCTACGGTCAGATATCGAGAGGGCGTTGCAGGCTATCTAGAAATTGTCGATGCTGCCATTGATCAATCTAGAGCTCGGACGATTCAGATTGACTACCAGACACAATTACTAATTGATCGGGTTTTATTGATCAAAGCGCTCGGAGGGTATTGGTAATTCAGAGGTTTGAAGAATTTTTAATTCAAAAGTGAGGGGCATCTTCAAGAGCTTTGACTACGTTTATGCTTTTTTCTTAGCCATTCCATAGATATCTGTTAAAAAAAAGATTTTAGAATTTTCATTTACCCACATAGCTGCTAACTTTTTAGAATTGACCATGAAAAATACTTACTTTTCAAGAAGACTCCAAAGCTCAGCAGTTTTAGCTATTGTAACTATTTTAGTAAGCTCCGGCGTATACGCATCTAGCGTCACCATGGAGAAAATTAAGTCTACCGGTGCTGTCACTATGGGGGTTAGAGAGTCCTCTATTCCGATGTCCTACACCACTGGCGATAGCCGCTTTGATGGCTACCATGTTGAAATCTGCCGCATGATTTTGGGTGATATTAAAGATAAGTTAGGCATGAGTACCTTGCGCATTAACTATCAGCCGGTGACATCACAAAATCGCGTTCCATTGGTGCAGAACGGCACAGTGGATATTGAGTGCGGCACAACCACTAACAATGCTGCGCGTGCAAAAGATGTTGGCTTTGCTAATACCTTATACGTAGAAGAGGTACGCATTGCAGTGAAAGCCAATTCAGGAATTACCTCTATTGGTCAATTGGCCGGTAAAAAGGTGGCTACAACCACTGGAACTACTTCTGTTCAGCTCTTGCGTAAACACGAAAAAGCGAATGGCGTGAACTTTGACGAAGTATTTGGTAAAGATCATGCTGACAGTTTCCTCTTGCTGGAGTCTGGCCGTGCTGATGCCTTTGTAATGGACGGTTCTATTTTGGCCGGCAATATTGCCAATTCAAAGAATCCAAAAGACTTCAAGATTGTTGGTGAAGTTCTCTCTACCGAACCAATCGCGATAATGGTTCCTAAGAATGACCCTGAGTTTAAGGCTGCTGTAAATGCAGCGATTGCAAAGATTGTTGCTAAGGGAAAAATGCCTGGTTTGTGGAACAGGTGGTTCTTATCCCCAATCCCACCAAAAAATATCGTCGTTGGTCTTGAACTATCTCCAGCAACCAAAAATGCTTGGGCTAATTTGAATGACAAGCCTGCAGAAGACTACAACAAGAAGTAATTTAAAAATAAGTTTCCAATATGACATTAGATTTAGGTGTTTTTTGTAAAAGCACCTTAGATGGAGAAGTAGTTGAACACTGCTTCTCTTCTATTTTTGGGCTTGGTCAAAATGCAGATCCCAGTTACCTAGACTGGCTCATGAAGGCATGGGGCTGGACCTTAGGAGTAGCAGGTCTTGGCCTTGCTATCGCCTTAATTTTGGGTGCTGTGATGGGTACCCTTAGAACCCTCCCAGACAACGGTAAAGTCAGTAGCTTATTGGTGAGGCTCTCCACTGCTTGGGTAGAGTTATTCAGAAATATCCCAGTATTGGTCCAGGTATTTCTTTGGTATCACGTAATCCCTGCATTTGTTTTACCTTTAAAGGCTTTGCCATCCTATTGGCTAGTCAGTATCGCCTTAGGTTTCTTTACCTCGGCGCGTATCGCAGAGCAAGTGCGCGCGGGTATTCAGTCCCTGCCTAGTGGGCAAAGAGCCGCTGCAACTGCATTGGGATTAACTACCTTCCAGACATATCGTTATGTCATATTACCAATGGCCTTGCGCATCGTTATACCGCCTCTTACCTCTGAGAGTATGAATGCCATTAAAAACTCTTCAGTAGCCTTTGCTGTATCCGTACCCGAGTTAACTTTATTTGCTATGCAAGCCCAAGAGGAAACTTCTCATGGCGTCGAGATTTATCTGGCGGTCACTGCGCTGTATGCTTTATCCGCATTTGCTGTGAATCGCGTAATGGCATTGATCGAAAAAAGAAGCCGCATTCCGGGTTTTATTGCCGCATCAAATGATGCAAGTCTGGCTCATTAAAGGAATGATATGTTGAGCTTAGACTTAAGTTTTTATAACTGGGAACTCTTTACCAATTACATTCTGAAGGGCTTACTCTTCAGTGTGCAGTTGACTGTCATTGCCACTGTTGGCGGTATCGTAGTTGGAACCTTCTTGGCTTTAATGAGACTGTCTGGCAAGCCCACTTTGGTTTATCCAGCAACGTTTTATGTCAACACCATGCGCTCCATTCCATTGGTGATGGTGATTCTCTGGTTCTTCTTGCTCATACCGATCTTGATTGGCAGACCGATTGGTGCAGACTTATCGGCCACTATTACCTTTATTGCATTTGAGGCCGCTTTCTTTTCGGAGATTGTGAGAGCGGGCATTCAGTCGGTTCCAAAAGGCCAGATTTATGCAGGTGAGGCATTGGGTATGACCTATGGACAAAACATGCGTTTGGTAGTTTTGCCGCAAGCATTTAGAAATATGATTCCTGTCTTCATGACGCAGACCATCATCTTGTTTCAAGATACTTCATTGGTTTATGCAATCGGAGCGTATGACTTATTAAAAGGTTTTGAGATTGCTGGGAAAAATTACGGTCGCCCAATCGAGACTTATATCTTGGCCGCCGCTACGTATTTCGTC
>TBL_comb48_EPIDRAFT_1003495_pt1 | contig 10431 bp, 10 predicted proteins | sample TroBogEpilimnion_37_FD_10681 | JGI IMG/M metagenome (IMG submission 10681)
GTGCCGCCTTGCCCACCGGGGCAGGCATTGTGCTGCTACAATCCGAGGCCAATGACGTCACCTCACCGCCGGACTATCTGCCGCAAGACGGTGGCCCTGGCGCGTTTGCCGGTGCCGGCGTTTACAATGGCAAGACGTTTTATGCCGAGTCCGGTGCCGGGGTGGCATTTAGCCACGCGCAGTCGGTGGCCTCCTACTATTATGCCAACGGCAGTGGCATCGCCCAGGGAACCTCAGAAATTCACAACTACACGGCGGTGGACTACATCAACCGACTGTACAGCACCTTTGCTCCGCAGGTTTTCCCAGGCCGTGTGCAGAACCACAGTTGGATCGGCAGCACAGACGCCACCACAGACCCGCAGTTGCTGCGAGCTATGGACTACATGATCAATCGTGATGGCGTGATCGTCGCCGTGGCCCTGAACAACAACACAGGTGCCATTCCGGCACTGTTGGGGAACAACTACCACGCCCTCACCGCAGGCTTACGCTCTGGCATGCACAGCCTGGGCGGCACCAACACCGATGGCAGCGGACGCATGAAGCCCGATCTCGTGCTCAATGTGGGGGAGACCAGCTATGCCTCGCCAGTGATCGCCGGAACGGCCGCGGCACTGCTCCAGTCCGCCGTGGCCTCCGGCAATGCCAATGCGCAAAAGCCCCAGGTCATCAAAGCGCAAATGCTGGCAGGAGCCTCGAAGCAAAACCTGCCCCACTGGCAGCGCCTCTCCGCTGCTGCACCGTATGACGCCGTCTTCGGTGCCGGGGAGCTGAATATTCGCAACGCCTACTACATCCAGCAAGCAGGCCAGCAAGCATCCTCCACCAGCGTGGAATCCCCCTCTCGTGGTTGGGATTATGCCACGAGTACCACCAACTCCACAGGTAAGCGTTATTTCTTCAGCATTCCCGCCGGGCGCTACGCCACCACGTTCTCCGCCGCACTCACCTGGCATCGTTCCATCGTCGGATCTACCGGGTCTTACACCAGCACTCTTTCGGATCTCAATCTGCAACTCTACGCCTCCACCAGCTTCACGCCAGGTGCCTCCCCGCTCTATGCCTCTACCAGCAGTGTGGACAATGTGGAGCATGTGTTTTGTTACAACCTGCCGCCCGGCCAGTACCTGCTCGTGGTCACTGCCAGTGCAAACAACCGCTACGGGCTCGCCTGGGATGCCCAGCTTGGCAACGGCCCTGCCATGACCCTCCAGAACTCGGGCAGTCAGTTGCAATTGAATGCCGCTAGTCTGGATCCGCAGCTCAGCTACATCATCGAAAGCTCCCCCGATCTCGTCAGTGGCTGGACCACCGAGCAAACTTTCCGCACAGCAGACACCACGCCCTCCTTCACCTACACCTGGCAGCCTTCCCAGACCGCCAGCCGTTATTTTTACCGGCTGCGCTGGACCCCAGTTCGGTGAGTGGAAACCATATTTAATGCCAGCGGATAATTTTTAGACTTTTGTTCGCGCTCATTTTTGGTGAACATCTCCTGCCATGAAGGCGCACGTTGGGACCGTTGGCATGGGGACAGCAGCAGAATAAACAGAATGACCTCCTCCACCCATCCCATCTTTGTACTGGCGGTGCTTGGCCTCGTGGCCACGGTGATCATGCTGATCACCGTCTTTCATGTGCGCAGCAAGGGCTTGAAGGTGCTGTTGGTGCTGATCGGCGTTTTGACACTGACCCCGGCGGGTTTCGTATTGGTGGCGCTCCATCCCGAGTGGGTAGACGCTCGCATTCGCAGCTACAAAACCTTTTATGAGGGTATCCGGCTCGGCATGACGCGCGAAGAAGTCTTGGCCCTGCAGACCCAGCTTTACCCCGCAGGCGGCCCCCGGCAGAAACCGCGCATCATCATGGATGAGTCCAACAGCCTGACGTTCTTCATGCACCCCGAAGATCCTGCCAGTTCGGTGGACTGCGAGGCCATCATCCTGAATCTCAAGGAGGGCAAAGTGGCCTCCAAAACCTATTCCCCCGACTGAATCCCCATGCCGTCCTGGAATCGCCTGCTGCGCCTCGTCGCCATTCTCATCCTTACGCCTGTGATCTTTCTCCTCAGTTGCCAGTCCCGCCTCATCTACCACCCCAATCCCTACCAGGTGGAGCATGAGTCCATCCTGCGCAGCGCCAATGGCGAGCGCCTGCACTTTGACACTTCTCAGGGTCGCCAAACGGCTTTCTACATCCCGCCGCGCACGCTTGCCCCCGGCCTGCCGCAGACGGTCTGGCTCTGCTTCGCCGGGAACGGCTCCCTGGCGCTCGACTGGCTGGAGTACACCGGTGACTGGGATGACCGCTTCGCGTACCTGCTCATCGATTACCCGAGCTACGGCGAGTGCGAAGGCAAACCGACCCCGGAGCGGATTCGCGAAAGCAGCACAGCCGCCGTGGCAGCACTGGCGCAGCATCTGCACACCTCCCAGGCAGACCTACAGCCGCGCCTCGCCGTGCTGGGTCATTCCCTGGGTGCGGCGGCAGCCCTGATGGCCGCAGATGATCTCGACCTGCGGCGCGGCGTGCTGCTCTCCCCCTTTACCACCATGACGGACATGGGCCGCATCGTGCTCGGTTGGCCGTTGTGTTACCTAAACCGGCACCGCTTCGACAACCGCCTCTCGCTAGGCCACGTCGCCTCACGCGCAGGGGCGCGCATCGCGATATTTCACGGTGTGGAGGATGAAGTGATCCCTTTGCGCATGGGACAGGAACTGGCGGCGGCACACCCGCAGGAAGTGACTTTTCATGCCGTGACAGGTGGGCACCACAGCGACCTTTTGCGCCTGATTTCGCCGCAAATCGGGCAGGCGATGGCGGCAGTCGTGGCAGGTGTGAAGCCGTGAGGCACACGGTGGTTGCTTTCAGGCGCTACTGTGCTCTGATGCGCTTTCAATCCCTCCCAATTCCCCCAAGCTCATGTCTGCGCACTCCACTCCCTCGGAAAATTCGTCCTCCATCTGGTCTATTATCAATAAGATCGTCGGCGCTGTCATGGGCGGTGCCGTCCTGCTATGGGTGCTGGCCTTCATCTTCGACGGTCTGGGTTCCCTCCGTCCGAAACCGAAGGCCGAGGCTCCTGTTGCAGCCGCCGCTGCGCCTGCCGCTCCGGGTGCTGCCGCTCCTGCCGCCGCCGCCGCCCCGGCTGCCCCTGCCGCAAATCTCCCCGTGCTCGAAATCACCATCAAGCCGGATGCCGCCAACCCGCTGGCCTATGACACCAAGACCATCAGCGCCAAGGCAGGTCAGAAGATCAAGCTGACCTTCAACAACACGCATCCCACCCTGCCGCAGCCACACAACATTGTGATCGGCAAACTGGGCACCAAAGACAAGATGATGGCCATCGCCATGGGCGCCATGACGCTGGTGGACAAAGGCTACATCCCAGATTCCCCGGACATCCTCGCCCACACCGGCCTGATCCAGCCCACCAAGAGCGAGACCATCGAGTTCGTCGTTCCCGCCGCCGGTGAGTACCCCTACTTCTGCACCTTCCCAGGACACGTCGCCATCATGAACGGCACCCTCACCGCGCAGTAAGATTTATCATTTCAGCGATCATGGCCGTCTCCATCAGCGTCGATTACGAAGGCGGCCTGCGCTGCCGGGCCACGCATGGCCCTTCGCAGAATCAGTTCATCACCGATGCGCCGGTGGACAACCACGGCAAAGGCGAGTCCTTCAGCCCCACTGATCTCGTCGCTACGGCACTGGCCACTTGCATGGCCACGGTCATCGGCATCAAGGCCCAGCAAAAGGGCTATGACATCGTCGGCATGAAAGTCAGTGTGGAAAAGCACATGAGCGAGGACAGCCCGCGCCGCATCGTGCGTCTGCCCATCACCATCGACATCCCGCTGCCCGCAGACCACCCCGACTGCAAACTCCTCGAAGCCACCGCCCTCGGCTGCCCCGTTCACCACAGCGTCCACCCGGACATCGACAAACCGGTGACGTTCATCTGGAGCGGGAAGTAGGCCGGGCGCTCGTCCAGCCCAGCCCCAAGTTTGGCGTATCAGCATTTCGCGGCGCTGCTCAAGCCCGCCACGAGTTTGGTCGCCTTTTTTTGCGCCGTGCTGTCCCAAGCTGTCGCTCATCGCTATCATCGACCGCTTTACCAAACGAACTTCCAAATTCGTTCCGCCATCATCTCTCTTTTGAAGCCGATGGTTAAAGCCGCATAAACTCCGGCCCTTCATCAGCGCTCAAGGTGCGTCCAATCATAGGGCAGGGCAAAGCCCTGGGTCTCGGATCGCCTTGATTTCCAAATCCCGAAAGGGCGCTTCAACGCGCTCCGGCCCCCATGCCGCAAATTCTCAATCGGGTTTTGTTGATCCTTCGCTTGCGCCCTCCTGGCTGATTCCTCGCTCTGAAATGGAGAGTCTCAAAGCGTGAAGCCTGATGTTCCGCCGGCCATCTCGGCCATTCCCGCCGCCGCCCCAGCCCGCCAGTGTCATCATCGCGGCCAGCCCTCCCTTTATTTCTGCGTTCCAGTCGCCCCTCTCCTCCCCGTACTTTCACGCCAGCAGGGTAATCCAACCCTTCGTCACACCACTATAAACTATTAAATATCATAAAGTGCAACATTATAATATAAAAAGACTAATAATATAAAGTGACAGTAAAAAGCATATAAACTCCTGTTATTGAAACAACCAATTTAAAATATATAAAACCACAAATAAAAATATTATGTTATCTTTACCATTAACCTTAATGAATGCCGATCTCCCGTCTGCCTAAGGCCGTCCCATACCTGCTGTGTCCTATTCAACTTCCGCCGCCGCACGCTCTATAGGCTCGCCGCCGAAGGCAAAACCAACTCAGTGAGCGTGCTTCTGCAAAGACAAAACCGTGGTCGCCGACTCTTCCGCTGAACGAGCATCCGCTCACATTTACCCGCTTTTTTAACAACTATGAAAATCATCAGCAGGCGCGTCAGCGCATGCCCTCTGTCCCACTCTATCTCACCCGCATACCTTGCATACGTCCCTGCATGGCTTCGAGCATCGGGGCCATTTCCAGCTTCATAGAGAGCGGTGCTTCCTTGAAGAAGAGGCCCATGTCTTTGGTGAAGGATTTTTCAAAGCTGGCTGGCTCTTGATCCAGCAGCATCTGCATTTCCGGATTCTTCCCGGCTTTCTTTTTCATCTCACGCTGGATGCCGCCGATGATGCGGCGGCGGTCTTCGGCGGGTAGTTTTTCCAGACCCTTCATCACTGCCTTGAAGTTTTCTTCCACCGTGCGGTTCACGTATTCGCCCTTTTCCTCATCGGTCAGTGATTTGAAAAATCGGTCCATGGTTTCCAGGCCGTCTTCACGCATGGAACTGCGCTGGCTGAAGTCGAGCCGGATGACGGAGCTGATGACCTTGTCGAGATACGTTTTGCGCGGCTTGGCGGCAACATCTTCATCCTTAAACCAGGGCGCATCCTGCATGAGCGCGAGCGTCTTTTCCGGCGAAAACACCGAGTCCTCAGTGACCCACATGACCAAGCCGACCCCCGCCCACACTAGGACAAGAAAGGCGGCAATCTGGAACCAGAAGCGTTGGAGCGGCATGGCCGTTACCTTTTGCCAAAGCGACGGCCTAGCAATGACAGAAATTCGCCAGCTTCCTCCACCTTGAGCTTCTTGGTGACGGCGAAATACGCAGCCGCTGCGACACTGATGCTGACGCCGAGTCCCGCGCAGCGCAGCATGAAGCTCAGGTGCGCCCAGTCAGCCATGATCGTGTACTTTGCCACGAGACAAACGGCAGACATAGCGGCTATGCCGGCGATGAGTTTGATAAGCGCTTGCACCAGCGAACCTGTTTCGAGGCCCGCAGCAAACTTGCGCATGTAGAGGTAGAGCGTGAGAAAATTGAGCGAGAGGCCGACCGCTGTGGCCCAGGCGAGCGCGGTGTGGTCCCAATGGAAAACGAAGACAGTGATGGAGTTCACCGTGGCCGTGAAGACAATGACACCCAGACTGACCATCATCGGAATGAAGCGGCGGTTGATGGTGTAGAACGCGGGCTGCAGCACCTTGATGGCGGCGTAGAAGATCAGCCCAAAGGCATAGGCCTGCAGCGGTGCTGCCGTGTTTTGCACGTCTGAGGCATTGAATTTGCCATGCTCGAAAATGACGGAGATGATTTCCTGCGCCAGCAAGGTCAGGCCGACCGCGCACGGCAGCGTGAGGAAGAGCACCAGCCGCAGGCCCTTAGCCAACGCGCTACGAAAGGCGGGACTCATGCCTTCGGTGGCGAGGCGGGAGAGCATCGGCAGCGTGACAGTGGCCACGGCGACGCCAAACAGGCCGAGCGGGAGTTGTTGGAGGCGCTGCGCATTGGCGAGCCAGGCGAGCGACTTTTCATGCCCCTCGGTGTAGGAGGCGAAAATCGAATTGAGCATCACCGCAACTTGAGTGCCGCTGGCGGCAAGCATGGAGGGCCACATCAAATGCAGCACCTCTTTCACCGCCGGGTCCTTACAGCCGAAGTCGAAGCGAAAGCGAAAGCCCACGCGATGAAGTGCAGGCAGTTGCACGGCGAGCTGCATCACACCACCGATCAAGGTGCCGATGGCGAAAGCCGTCAGGCCTTTTTCAGTGACATGCCCATGGCGGAAACCAGGATCAATGAACCAAGCGATCACGACCCCGCCGACGATGCAGCCGAGATTGAAGAATGCCGAAGCCACAGCAGGAATGAAGAACACCTTCTTCGAGTTCAGCATGCCCATGACCAGTGCGGTGACGGACACCAGCGCGATGAAGGGATACATGATCTGCGCCAGCCAGACTCCGAGCACCTTGGCCTCTTCACTGAGACCCGGCGTCAAAATGCGAAACAGAATCGGCGAGAGCAACACTCCCGCAATGGCCACGATGCTCATGAACCACATTGAGAGCGAGATCATCTTGCGCCCGAGCACCCAGGCGGCCTCATCGCCCTCGGTCTTCATCTTCTTCGAGAAGGTGGTGACGAAGGCCGTGGAGAGCGCGCCTTCAGCAAACAGATCACGCAGCATGTTCGGCGTGCGGAAGGCGGCGGTAAAAATGCCGGTGAAGGCGGAGCCGAAGAATCCGTTCAGCATCTGATCCCGCACCAGCCCGAGCACGCGGCTGCAGAGGATGGCAATGGAGACGATCCCGGTGGACCGTGCCTGGGAGTTGGAGTCTTTTTTTTCTTCGCTCATGAGGAGTAGCGGCCACTGGCGCGCCGCAATTTGTCCATCATGGCGATTCCCATGCCATGTTCATGCAACGGTTCTGCAATGATTTCGTCCACGCCGAGCTTGTCGAGCGCGCGCAGGACGTAAAAGAAGCGCACGGCGGCTTCAGGCAGCTTGCCGTTGCCGGGGCTGAGCATCATCACTTCCTCCCATTCGCAGAGGTTGAGATAGCCGTCCTTTTCTTCGCCACGATAGCTCATGAGGGCATAACGTTTGCCTTCTTCAGGGATGAAATCCTGGGGGCGCTCAAGCAGGCGCAGCGGCGTCTTGGGCGCGTAGTGCGAAGCAAGCTGTCCAGGGGCCGCAGTAGCTTCATCCACGACACTACGCGAGGCATAGCGTACCTTTCCATACGCTTTCAAATCTTCCGCCGTGATGGGGCCCGGGCGCACGATGGTGATGAACATCTTCGGGCTGCCGGGCTCGATCTTGATGATGGTGGACTCTAGACCGTACATGCACGCGCCGGCATCCACGATGAGATGGATGCGGCCATCCAGCTCGGCAAGCACCGCACTGGCGGACGTCGGGCTGATGGAGCCGAAACGATTCGCGCTGGGTGCTGCGATGGGTTTGTCGAGCGTGCTGATGACGCGGCGGAAAATGGCGTTGGAACTGACGCGCACAGCCACCGTCTGCAGCCCTGCGGTCACGAGATCGGGAACGATCGGCTTCTTGGGCAGCAGAATCGTGAGGGGGCCGGGCCAGAAGCGCTCGACCATTTTCTTCAGCGTCAGGGCGATCTCCGGCGGCACGTCGGCCACGAGATCAATCTGCTCCTTGCTGGCGAGATGAACGATGAGCGGGTCAAAGGTGGGGCGTTCCTTGGCTTCAAAGATCTTCGCGACGGCTTCAGCATCGAGTGCATTCGCCGCGAGGCCATAGACGGTCTCGGTGGGCAGGGCGACGACTTCACCTTCACGCAAAAGACGGACGGCCTCCTCGACCGCCTGGTGCATCAGCGGTGGCTGGTCGGTGGGCAGAACGGCGGTGACGTAACTCATGATGGCGATGTGTGGCTTTCAATCACCGCCCATGCGTTGTGATTGTGGATGGATTCGTAATTCTCTGCTTCAACGCGGAACCAAGTGATGCGCGGGTGCGCTTTGGCTTTCACCGCGATGTTGCGCACGAGGTCTTCGACGAAGACAGGATTGTCGTAGGCGGCTTCGGTGACGAACTTTTCGTCGGGACGTTTGAGGACGCTGTACAATTCGCTGCTGGCGCTTTGCTCAACGAGCTCAAGGAGGTCTTCGATCCAGACGGGTTCCTTGAAACGAATGGCGAGAGTGACGGTGCCGCGCTGATTGTGCGCGCCACGGGCGCTGATGGCCTTGGAGCAGGGGCAGAGCGTGGTCACAGGCACTTCGACGGTGAGCACGAAGTCGGTCTTCTCTTTGTCCGCGTTCACTTCAAAGACCACGCCGTAATCGAGCAGACCTTCAGCGCCGGAGACGGGGGCCTTCTTGGCGCGGAAATACGGGAAGCGCATTTCGACGTGCGCTTTGTCGGCATGGAGCTTTTTCATCAGCTCACGCGGCATGGCCACGATGTTGGAGACGGTCAGTTCTTTGCCGTGTGAGTGCAGCACCTCGACAAAGCGGCTCATATGAGTGCCTTTGAACTGATGCGGCAGATCAACGGCCAGAGAAACGGTGGCGACAGTGTGCTGCACGGCGGCATCGCGGTCCCGGATGCTCAGAGGGAAGCGCAAGCTGCGCACGCCCACGCGGTCGATGGGCAGACGGCGATCATCGCGTTCGTTTTGCGTGTCGGTAAGGGCGGACATGGGCTAGGCTGGAAATGAAACTTCCCACTGCCGCGCAATGCAACAGTGGGAAGCAGATCAAAAGGGACCCTTCACGGGCAGACCCTGCAAATCAAGGCATGAGGTTCACAGCGCGGGAGCGCTTGATCTCACGGACGACCACGCGGTGCAGCCAGGCTGGAAGACCAGTGATGCGGCGGGGGATGAGCTTGCCTGACTCCGTGGTGAAACGGGCGAGCAGTTCAGGATTGGTGTAGGAAATCTTTTCCACCGGGATGTCCACACGACGACGCGGCATCTTGCGATTGGCGCGACGGAAATTGGACATGCGTTCTTTGGTCTTCGGTTGCATGGCAGTCTTGGGTAAAAATTAGCGGGTTTCGCGGTGAAGAGTGCGCTTCTTCATGAAGTGATTAAACTTCACCTTCTCAAGACGACCGGGGGTGCGGACGCTCTTCTTGTTGCGCGTGGTCACGTAGCGGGAGGGCGGCATACCTGCGGCTTTCGCTTCGGTGCATTCAAGGGTGATGATTTCTCGCGGCATAAATTTGGGGGGCGGATGCTAGGTCACTCTTTGGAGAAGTCAAGCGATTCGCCAGAGTTGTTGCTGGAAGAGGCCGGAGCGGTGTCATCATCGTCCTTGTCGTCGTCGGAGGCGTCGTCGGCATTGTCGAGTCCGAAGAGGGAGTGTACTGGGCGGCTCCAGCGGCCGCTCATCTGGCTGCGCTCCAGTTTTTCCTGGTAGGTGACGGAGAAACGGGCGAAGGGCATGGCCTCCAGGCGCTCTTCGGGAATGCGGACACCAGTGCCTTCGCACAGGCCGTAAGTGCCGGTTTCGATGCGCTTGAGCGCCTCATTGATTTCGTACAGGGCGTCCTGTTCCTTGCCCAGCAGGCTGAGAGCGAAGTCGCGGTCATAGGCATCGCTGCCAGCATCGGCCTGATGCATGCCGAAGGCGGAGGCGTCACCGTTTTCATTGCGGATGGTCTCACTGGCCACGCCTTCGATGGAGTTCAGGTAGGCGTCGCGCAGTTCCACCAGGCGCTGCTTCTGCTTCTTCAGGAAGGGGGTCATCTTCACCGGCCCTTTGGCGATGTCGATGGTGATGCCTTCTTCTTCACGATTGATGCGTGAGCGCGGGGTGCCGGTGGTGGAAACGGAAGTGCGGCCTTTGGGAACCAGCGGAGCTGGGGTGTTCTTGGAAGGCTTGGTGGCTTTGGCGGGAGCCGGAGCAGCCACAGGTGCTGGAGCAGGGGCAGGCGCGGCTTTGGCAGCAGGCTTTTCAGCCTTCACTGGGGTGGCTGGGACCTTTGCGGCGGCTTTCTTGGCAGGAGGAGCAGCTTTGGCGGCAGCTTTCTTAGCAGGAGCGGGTGTCTTGGCGGGAGCTTTTTTCGGGGCGGGTTTCTTCACAGGCTTGGGGGAGGTTTTCTT
>TBL_comb48_EPIDRAFT_1003499_pt1 | contig 10425 bp, 10 predicted proteins | sample TroBogEpilimnion_37_FD_10681 | JGI IMG/M metagenome (IMG submission 10681)
GTGGGAGATGATGGGCTTGAATCAGTTCGGACCCATTGTGGATGTGGACATCAGCGCTCCGCCCTTTCAAAACACCCGCCGTCTCATCACCAACGCTGATGTGAAAGGCGACGACAAACGCGCTCACAGCTCCGTGACCCCCGGTGGCGCGGCCGTGAAAGACAAGGACGGCAAATTCATCCACGAAGCCGTCTGGCAGTATCTCTTCAATCATCCCGTCGATCAAACCGGCACTCCAACACCCGCCGATCCAGACTGCGTGAAGGATCAGCGCAAATCATCCCGTTAAGTTCCGCTCAATTCAATCCTCCAACTCCGCTCACTTATGCTGCTCTCGCTTCGTCCCCTCACTATCGCCGCCGTGTTCAGTCTCGGCTCTCTTTTGAATGCTGCTGAGAATCCTTTCATCGGCCGCTGGGCGCTGACGATTCCCGGCGGTGGCGCAGGTTGGCTTGGCGTGGAGTCCAAAGACGGTGCTCTCAGCTCCAGCGTGCTCTGGGGCGGTGGTAGCGTGGTGCCGACCACCAGCACCAAGGTCGATGGCGACACCCTGTTCGTGACGCGTGAGCAGAAGAACAAGGAAGGCAAAATAGCGACGGTTGAAACCATCACCGCGAAGATCGAAGGCGAAAATTTGAAGCTGACGACCTCCCGAATAAATGCGGAAGGCAAAGAGGTCGGCAAAGCGCAGGATTTCTCCGGCAAACGTATCGCTGATGTGCCGCCCACTCCTGACCTCACGAAGGTAAAATTTGGCGAGCCCATCCAGCTCCTGAATGGCAAGGACCTCACCGGCTGGCGCCTTCTCAATGAAGGAGCCGACAACGGCTGGAGCGTCGTCGATGGCAAGGCAGCAACAGCGGCATCTACCTGCGCGGCATTTATGAAGTGCAGGTCATGGAAAGCTTTGGCAAGCCGCTTGATTCACACCACATGGGTGCGCTTTACAGCCGCATCACCCCGAGCGTGGCTGCCGAAAAGCCGATAGGTGAATGGCAGACGCTCGACATCACCCTGGTGGACCGCCACCTCACCGTGATCCTCAATGGCAAGACCATCATCGACAACGCTCCCGTGCTCGGCTGCACCGGCGGTGCTATGAGCAGTGATGAATTCAAGCCCGGCCCAATCTACCTCCAGGGCGATCACACCAACGTGGACTACCGCAACATGGTGCTGACTCCGGTGGTGAAGTAAGGCAGCCTGACGCCTTTCCGGGTGTGAGACGAATCAGGTGATTCGTCTCACGTCCCCAGACGTTCCTTCACGGTCTTGATGGCCTTGTGCCGATTATCCACCGCGAGCTTTTTGAAAATGTGCTCGTTGTGTCGGTTCACCGTGTGCAGTGTGACGTCCAGTATCTGCGCGATTTCAGGGTTGTTCTTGCCCTCGCAGACCCAGTACATCACCTCAGCCTCGCGCTCGGTGAGACCGAGGCTTTGCAGATGCTCGGTGGAGATCTTGAATGATTCCACCCGACCCAGCAGGTAGAAGCGGTCATCCTTGCAACGCGCGAGCGAGAGCACGATGCGGTAGCCCTCCTGCTCCATCTCCAACGGCCGAAAGATTTTCTCATTCTCGTCGGCCAGTTGCTGCAGCCACTGGCGGACAGGTGGTGGTAGAAAATAATGTGGGGCACCAGGAGTGCGCTCCAGGGTCTTGCCAAAGAACCAGTGCGCCGCCTTGTCCCCTTCCAAAACCTCGCCCTTTTCCGAGACGATGAGCAGCTCACACGCAGCAGCGGCGAGGGGGGCATCACTCAAGGTGCGGGGTGCCAGCTCCGTGGTCTTGCCCATGATGGAGCTGTGGTGTGGAGCGGACTGCGCCGCGTTGTAAAAAATGAGGCGCTGACTGGCGATGCGGATTTCATCGCCATCGCGCAGCCGACGCGCGCTGTTCTGGCGCAGGCCGTTGACAATGACGCCGTTGCGGCTGCCCAGGTCATTGATCCACCAGTCATCGTTCAAATTCATCAGCACCGCGTGGCGTCGTGAAGCCTGCACATTGTTGATCGGAATGTCGTTGTCTGATCGACGGCCAATGAAACAGGGGGCCGCAAGAGTATATACTCCGCCGCTCCATTTCAAACAGGCTGGTTGGTCGCTCGGACCTGCATTCACTGGCATGCAGATCATTGTGCGCAGAAGTGACAGAAGTGCAACGTGGGCAAAAAAAAGTTCACGTATTGGCAGGTCTGCCAATAGCGCGTTTTTAGGTTCCGCTCGAAGCATGGGCCGCTACACCCCCGCACTCATGAAAACCGATCTTTTGGAACCCCTACAGGCATGCTCTACGCGTGCGTGTTCTGTATCCAACAGTGCTGCCAAGAGGGCTGCAGGCACTCCCGGCGTGAAGAGCACGCAGCGCCCGTTCTGCATGCTCTGTGTCCATTGCCCCAAGTGCCTGGAGAATCCGCAAACCGTCAGTTGTGAGCTATGCGCCGAGTGCCGGGCCTGCTCCTTGTATGGGCGGGCCAGTTGAAATTTGGAGAGTTTTGTCAGAAGGCAGGTGGGCGGTTCGTTGTACTTAACAACCATCCAACCTATGAACACGATCCCTGAACCTCAACGAGGACAGGCGGCCTCGTTTCAGCAAGCCGCCAGTGCCCACAACGCCGAAGCGCGTTTCGTTACCCGCAATCTCCATCGCGTCTGGCAGTTTCGCCGGATGCAGGCCACCTTCCTGCGGCCCTTTCGGCAGGCGCTGCGCCCCCTGCTCGTCTGGCTGCGCCAGGAGCATGTTTTTGTCAAAAGCGGCATGCACGGCACGCCTCCAGTCGGCCTCAAGCTGAAGCAGTTCAGTTGGGAGACCATCGCGCTGGGCCTTGTGCTTGCACCGCTGGCCTTCATCATGCTGCTGCCGCTGCCGTTGCGGCTGCGCTGCAGACCGACGCGGAGGATATGGAACACCACACGCTGACCTGGCACGCGATGCATTGAGCCTGCTGCTTCAGCCGTTCTGCTTCTGCTTCTTCATCACGCGATAGACCAGCCATGCGGCGATATTGATCACCGCCATGGCGGCGAGGAGCTGTGTTAACGTCGTCGCGAGGCTGCCTTTGCCCAATCCGCTTCCTACCAGACTGAAGGCCACATTCAGCGGCAGGTAGCCTAACATCGTGCCAAGCAGGAAACGGGTGTGCTTCACGGGCGTCATGCCCAGCAGCACGTTCAAGACCAGCCCGGGCACCATGAGCTGACGCACCCAGAACACCCGCATGACGGATGGCTTCTTCAGCAGCTTCTTCAGCCACGGCCATTTCTCCGCCCGCGATTCCGCCGCACGGCGGAAGCCATGGCGCGATAGCACAAAAGCACCATACGACCCAAGGGTCGAAGCCACCAGCGAGAGCACCAGCCCTTCACCAAAACCAAAGACCAGACCGGCGGCGGCGCACAATGGCAGGCGCGGCACGCCCAGCATCACCGACACGGCACAGGCGGCCATGAAGATCGCATGCGCACCCCAGCCAAAATCATGCACCAGGGCTTTCCACGTCTGCACATTCGTGATCCACGCTTTCAGCGGGGTGAAGTGTGCCAGCGCCATGAAAGCGGCCACCAGCAGCACGGCAAACAGCACCTGCCGCGTCTCTTTTCCTAACGCACGCGACGTCTCCTGCTCCACCTCGTTAGCGGTGGAGGCGTCCAGCTCTTCGGGTTCCTGGGCAGGCTCGTCGGTGGTCGCCATTATTGCAGCTTCCAGAGTTTGGCGTCGCTGCGCACATAGAGCGCACCCCCGGAGATCGCGGGTGTCGTAAGCACGGTCTCCTTCAGCTCAATCTCCTGCACCACCTTGCCCCCAGGCGCATTGGGATCAATCGCTTGGAAAATGCCGCGCTCATTCACGATGTAGATGTGCTTGCCAGCCGCCACGGGCGAGCCACTGAAGGGGCCTTTCATCCGCAGCTTCCACGCTTCGTCACCATTTTTGACGCTCGCTTTGATCAGCACGCCCGCGCCATTCACCACATAGATGGAGTCACCCAGCACCAGCGGACTCGCCGTGCCGGAATTCAGCTTCTCATTGCGCCACAACTGCGTCACCGCGCCCTTCTCCGGTGCCAGCGCTGTGATGCCATGAGACACCGCATACAGCGTCTCGCCCGACCCCACGCTCGACGGGATCGTGCTCGCCCCATCACTGTAATCCCACACCGTCTTTCCCGTCGCCGGTTCCACCGCCAGGATGCCCTTGCTCGACTGCAGGGCCACCGTGTTCTTCCACAGCGTGGCACTCGTCCAGTTCGCCGCTTTCGGACGATCCAGCTTCCACTTGTTGCGGCCCGTGGCCACATCCAGACCCGCCACGAAGGACTCGCTGTCATTCTCGCTCTGCACCACCAGCGTGCCATCCATCACCACCGGCGACTGCGACATCCCCAGGCTGTTGCTCGCATTCGCGTAATCAAACGTCAGACCGCGCAGCCACAGCAGATTGCCATCGAGATCAAAGGCAAACAGATCGTTCGAGGAAAACAGCGCAAACACCCGCTCCCCGTCGCTGCACGGCGTGTTGGCCGCCACGCTGGTCTTGGGGTGCGTCATCGTGCGCCCCGTCGTACGCATCGCACGCTCCCAGCGCTTCGATCCATCCGCCGCATTGAAACAAAACACATGCAGCGTCTCCTGCCCCGGCCCGCTGGAGCAGGTCACAAACACACGATCTCCCACCACAATCGGTGCTGAAAGCCCGCGCCCTGGCAGATCCGCCGTCCACGCGATCTTCAACTCGTCCGCCGGTGCCTTCGCCTCAGTGGAAACCGCCGAGGCATTCGGGCCACGGAACTGTAGCCAGTCAGCGTGTGCTACACTCGCTAACAAGGAAATTGAAAAGCAAATCGATAAGGTTTTCGTCGTCGTCATTTTGAGAAGTTTAGTCCTCCAGTCGAAGTTTGGAACGTTTGTTTTCTAAGTTTTGGAGATGTGTTCGATAGCGGGCCACGTCGCGTCCACAACTAGCAACCAGCCTGTCACAGGCAAAGCAAGGGCTTCAGGGAGGAGCTTCCACGGCTGGGCGGTAGAGTGCAGCCAGCCCATGAAATGTGCCGTCAGCACGGCCAGCGCAAAAAGCCCTGCCAGCAGACACGCCCAGCCAAATAACAACTGGAGGCTGGCTGTCCTAAAAACGCAAACCCACGAAACCCGAATGCCCATGCCGACGATGCCAGCAGCCATCAACCAGCCAGTCCATGTGAAATCATGTTTCTGCAGTTCTCGCAGAGCATACTGCAGCATCAGCACGCACAACCCTGCAAAGGCAATGCCCAGCTTCAAGGTTGGCTGCTGGCTAGGAGTCGTCGTCATTTTGAGAAGTTTAGTCCTCAAGTCGCAGCTTGGAACGTTTGTCTTCTAGGTTTCTAAGATGTGTTCGATAACGGGCCACGTCGCGATCCACAACTAGCAACCAGCCTGTCACAGGCAAAGCAAGGGCTTCAGGCAGAAATGCCCAGGCGGGCTCTCGCCAATGTGTTGCGATCATGACCACTACGAGAAGTCCTAATATCAGACACGCCCAACCCCAGATCAGTTGGAGTCCAGCTGTCCGAAAAATGCCAGTCCAGGAAATCCAAATCCCAGAGCCGCAGATGAGGATAGTCATCAACCAGCCGGACCATGCGAAATCATGTTCCTGCAGTTCTCTCAGAGCATTCTGAAGGAACAGTACGGACGTCCCAGCAAAGGCAATGCCCAGCTTCAAGGTTGGCCGCTCGCTGAGAGTCGTCATCATGGATGTGGCCAGAAAAATTATTTCGCAGCCAGGATCGCCGTGCCCGTCGCATCGCACACACGCAGTTGGAATTCCCACTCCACCGTCCACTGCTCCGTCTGCTCGTTCTGGCAGCACTTCACNAGGATCGTGTTNTTNCCCTTCTTNAGNTGNCACGGCANCTTGTACTGATCCAGCTTCGCGCCNCGNTGGTANTCATCACGCGCAAACAGCAGCTCGCCGTTCAGCCACACNTTCCAGCCGTTCTTGCAGCCGATGCGGATNTCCGCCGGGCGGTCTTCCGTGCTGAAAAAATCCGTCGCNGCATAGCCNACNACNCTCTTCTCCATGCCGAAGGGCTTGTTGAAGTCGATCTTGCCGTACTCNTCGGTGCTNGTGNAGTCCNCCCACTTGGNCTCCTTGGTCTTGCCTTCGTAGCTCGCATCAAACTTCAGCTCCTTCTCTGGCGGNTACACCGTGTCAAAACCAGNGCGATCCGCGTTGCTGAACGGCGCGATCATCTTCCAGCTCATCAGGAAACCGAAGTGCTTCGGCAGGTCCACCTTTTGGTTCAGATCGCGCAGCTTCTTCGCCAGCACCTTGATCTGGTCCTCATCCCGCGCCGCGCCCAATCCTTTGCCGTAAGCCACGATTGCCGCCGCGTTGTCTTTCTTATCCTGCGCCGCATTTCCGGCATCGATCAGCTTCGCCACCGGATGCCGCCGCAGGTCCGCGCTCGGGTCTTCCAGCAGCGTCGGCGTCAACTCCTCTGCCAGCTTCTCGTTGGCCCGATGGATCAGATCAAACGCCACCACTCGCGCGCCGGGGCTGTTTTGCGTATTCTTCAAAAACGTCACCAAAGCCTCCACCGGCAACTTCTTCGCCTTCAGCGCCTCATCGGCGAGTACTCCTACCGCCGCCCGCAGCCAGTTTTCCGCCAGCGGATTCGCCCCGTTCATGCCCTTCAGCACCTCCGGCAAAGTGGCCGCATCCGCCTTCACGATCTCCTGCCACGCCTTCGCCGCCGCCTCATTCCCCTGGCCCTCCTTCTGCACCGCGCGCAGCACTTCGATGGGTTGGGACAAATCCGCCGCCGCAGACACGGTGGCAAGGGCCAACAAACAGACGAGACTCAATTTCATAGGGCAGGCAAGCTTTCACAAAGAACGCTCCGCGCCAAGCATGAGTTTCGCCATCTTCCGATGACGTCACCCTTGAAACAAGGACATTCAGGTGGAGAGGGCCGCCTCACCGCGCCGCCAAATCATAGCAAAAGATCTGGTCCTGCGCTCGGATGATCAGCTTCTTGTCATGAATGCTCGGATGCGGCCAGCTCGGGCCTTTGACGGCGGGCAGTTTGAAAGTGCCCTGCAATTTGTAGCCAGTCGGCGTCGCTTCGATGAGGCCCATCGTGCCGTCTTGCCAGCGGAAGTACAGCTCACCTTCCGCGCTGACGACCGCCGCGCTTTCGCGGCCGGGACGCTCGCTCTGCTCCCACACGATTTTTCCGGTCTTCCATTCGAGACAAACCGGAATGCCGTTGTTGTGACCGCTGCCGGCATAAATGTAGTCGCCGATGCGCACCATGCCGCCGTGGTGATTCTGAAACGTACCCGGCTTGAGGAAATACTTCTCTTCGGCGGTGACGCCGTCGCCGTCCTTCTTGAGCTGAAGCAGCGCTGCACCTGTGCCGTAGCCGGAGGACGTGAACACATAATCATCCCATACCAGCGGCGTGGGGATGTTTGCGGTGCCATTGGCCACGGGATTGTAGGTCCACAAAGTTTTGCCATCGCTGGCGCGCACGCTGACCAGTCCGCGGCCCACGAGCGTGATGTACTGCTTCACACCACCGCCATTGGAAATCACCACGCCGGTGTAGCCCGCGCCATCCTTGCCGCGCGCGCCCACATCGGCTGGCAGCGCGGACTTCCACTTCACCTCGCCAGTTTTCTTGTCCATCGCGGCTAAGATGCTGTCATTGCCGCCCGGCACGCCGATCAAGAGATCGCCATCGACGAGTGGTGATTCGCTGAACCCCCAGCCGCTCATGATCAGGCCGCCCAGATCCGCCGTGTAGCTCTTGCGCCACAGCAGCTCGCCGCTCTCTGCATCGCAGCAGGACAGGATGCCGTCCTTGCTCACGGAATACAGCCGTTCGCCGTCAAACGTCGGCGCGCCATTCGGCTGGTCACGCTTGTCACTGACCACCGTGCTCCACAGTTCCTTCTGCGTCGCCAGATCGAATGCCGTCAGCGACACGCCTTCCTTGCGATTACCCACCACAAACACGCGCCCCTTTCCCACCGTCACGGATCCCATGCCGCCACCCGCGCCCTTGATCTCCCACAGCAGCTTTGGTCCTTCCGCAGGCCAGGTTTTGAGCAAACCGGTCTCCGTCGAGATGCCATCACGATTCGGCCCGCGAAACTGATGCCAGCCGGGTGTCGGGGCGATGGAGTCTGCCGAAAACGCCATGCCCGCTGAAAGCGAGCCCAATAATGCGATGAAAAGCCGGGAAGTGTGCATGCTGGGTAGCCAAACGTCCGCCGCAGCCATCTTTATCGCTTTTCCGCCAACGGCCGTCCGCCTTGCCTACGCCCTCGACACTGCGCAATTCAACGCCACAGTGCGCGCCCCCTTTCCCTCATGCTCTCCGTTTCCAATGTCAGCAAAACCTACGCCGGCCGCACTTTGTTCAGCCAGGTGTCGTTTCACATCAACCGTGGCGAAAAAATCGGTCTGATCGGCCCCAATGGCGCCGGCAAATCGACGCTCTTTTCCCTGCTGCTGCGTGACACGGTCCCAGACGATGGCCAAGTGGTCATGGAGCGCGGCATCACCTTTGGCTTCCTGCCGCAGGAGAGCGCCCCCATTGAAGATGTCACTGTGCTGGAACTCGCCACCGGCCATGTGGATGAACACCAGCGCTGGGAAGTCGAGCCCAAGGCCAAGCGCATCCTCAGCGGCCTCGCCTTTCGTGAATCCGACTTCGAGCGCAATGCCCGCACCCTCAGCGGTGGCTGGGTCATGCGCGCGCATCTGGCGCGCCTGCTCGTGCAGGAGCCGGATTTGCTGCTGCTGGATGAGCCGACCAACCATCTCGACCTCGAATCCCTCATCTGGTTCCAGAGCTACCTCCAGAGCTATCCGGGCGCCATCCTCATGATTTCGCATGACCGCGAATTCCTCAATGCCTTGTGCGACAGCATCCTCGAAGTCGCCCACAGCAAGATCACCCGCTACACCGGCAACTACGACGACTACACCCGCGAAAAAGCCGCCCGCATGGAGCAGCTCCAGGGCGCCTACGACAACCAGCAGCGCGAGCTCGCCAAAATGCAGGCCTGGGTGGACAAGTTCAAAGCCAAGGCCAACTTCGCCTCCCGCGCGCAGGACAAGGCCAAGATGATCGACCGCATCGAAAAAGTCGATGCACCCGTGGCCGATGCCAAGACGGTCAAGTTCCGCTTCCCGCAGCCACCGCGCAGTGGCCAGCGCGTCATCCGCGTGAAGGACGTCGATTTCGCCTACGGCACGCAGCCCGTTTACACCGGTCTCAATCTAGAATTTGAACGCGGCCAACGCACCGTGCTCGTCGGCCCGAACGGTGCTGGCAAATCCACCCTCCTCAAGCTGCTTGCCGGAGCGCTCACACCCCAGGCGGGTGCCTGCGAGCTGGGGCACAATGTCAAACTCGGCTACTTCGCCCAGTATCGTGGCGATGTGCTCAACATGCGCCACACCGTGCTGCAGTCCGCCATGGACCTGCCAAGCCGTCCTGGTGAAAACATGTGCCGCACCCTGCTCGGCTCCTTCCTGTTTCATGGCGATGATGTCTTCAAGCCCGTCGGCGTCCTCAGCGGGGGGGAGAAATCACGCCTCGTGCTCGTGCGCCTGCTGCTCGACCCGCCCAACTTCCTCCTCATGGACGAGCCCACCACCCATCTCGACATAGGCAGCATCGACGCCCTCATCGGCGCGCTCGAACAATACGAAGGCACGCTCGTCTTCATCAGCCATGACGTTCACTTCATTCGTCAGATGGCCCAGCAGGTCCTGCACGTCAGCGCCGGCGTTATCACCCCCTATGCGGGCGACTACCAGTACTACCTCGACAAGTCCAAAGCTGGCTCCGCTCGTGAGGCCCTCACCGCCACGCTGCACAACGCCCAGCCCACCACGTTCAATAGCGCTCCCGCACCGAAAGAGACCAAGAGCAAGCAGCAGCGCCGCCTCGAAGCGGATGCCCGCAATGCCTACAGCAAAGCCAAGAAGGAGCTCGATCTCCGCATCTTCAAAATCGAGCAGGAGCTCGCCACCCTCGACAAGCGCAAGCACGAGATCGTTAACCTCCTCCAGGAAGAAGCCACCTACGCAGACGCCGCCCAGTTCCGCGTCCTCAGTGCCGAACTCGAAGCCGTCGAAACCAAGATCCCCAAATTCACCACCGAGTGGGAGAAAGCCACGGAGGAACTGGAAAAGCTGGTGCCAGTGGATGCAAAGTAGCCAGGTACCACACACGCTGCCGCGAAATCGGTTGCGAGCATCAGGGGGCTGTGTTTTACCCGGCAGCGTGAACTCGTCATCCCATGAACATTGTCTGCATCGTGGTGCTGTGCGCTGCGTGCTGCTGCTGCTGCTGCTGGTGTCGGTCAGCCTGATGTCGTGCTCAAATGTCGTCGAAGTCCGCCATCCGATTCCCGGCACGGGTGC
>TBL_comb48_EPIDRAFT_1003505_pt1 | contig 10421 bp, 9 predicted proteins | sample TroBogEpilimnion_37_FD_10681 | JGI IMG/M metagenome (IMG submission 10681)
GCCGCAGCGGCTATTGCCGGACATTTTGTCGATATACGACAAATTTATGACATCTAAAAGAGACACAATTATTTTAGAAATGTCACTAAAAATAATTAATAATTATTAATCATAAAAATCTCGATTGCTCTGTCTCTCATATCTATATTCTTTTATAAAATAAATTATGCAAGCTTTCAATCAATTAACTAGCTTAGTCGCCCCTTTAGATCGCGCTAATGTCGATACTGATGCGATTATTCCTAAACAATTCCTAAAATCTATCAAAAGAGCTGGTTTTGGTCCTTATCTATTTGACGAATGGCGATATCTGGATCATGGCGAACCCGATATGGATTGTAGCTTTCGACCAATTAATACCGATTTTGTTTTGAATAAACCAGAATATTCAGGCGCACAAATTTTATTAACTCGAGAAAATTTTGGCTGTGGTTCTTCGCGTGAACACGCTCCTTGGGCATTAGAAGATTATGGATTCAGAGCGATTATTGCTCCTAGCTTTGCAGATATTTTTTACAATAACTGCTTTAAAAACGGTCTATTACCCATTACCCTTAATAACAAAGAAATTGACAATTTGTTTAATGAATTAACTTTAGGCTATCAATTAACTATTGATTTAGCTGAGCAAAAAATCATCACACCCAAAGCTCATGTTATTAAATTTGAAATAGATCCAGCACGTAAATATCGGTTACTAAATGGATTAGATGATATTGGATTATCATTACAGCTGATTGATAAAATTCAAGCTTACGAAAAAGATAGACAAAAAAGAGCTCCTTGGCTATTTGCTAATTAATGCTGTTGTAACAGAATAAATAGGTTTTAAATGACAAAAAAAATTGCAGTTTTACCTGGTGATGGTATAGGACCAGAAATTGTTGCTGAAGCGATTAAAGTTCTGGGATGTTTGAATATCGAAATGAACTTGGACATTGACTTTGAATATGCGCTAATTGGTGGTGCTGGCTACGACAGCTACGGGACTCCATTTCCTGAAAATACTTTAAATTTAGCAAAACAAGCTGATGCTATCTTATTTGGTGCTGTTGGCGGTCCTCAGTGGGAATCTCTTGATATTTCCTTACGACCTGAAAAAGGTTTGCTAGGGTTACGCTCTGAATTGCAATTGTTTGCTAACCTTAGACCCGCTGTTTTATATCCACAATTAGTCCATGCCTCAACTTTAAAACCAGAGGTAGTCTCAGGTCTGGATATTATGATTGTCCGAGAATTAACAGGGGGAATTTATTTCGGTCAACCTAGAGGTGTCCGGTTATTAGAAAACGGAGAAAGACAGGGTTTTAATACTTTAGTTTATAGTGAATCAGAAATTCGCCGCATCGCTCATTCAGCTTTCCAGATTGCACAAAAAAGAAATCGTCGTTTATGTTCAGTAGATAAAGCTAACGTACTGGAATGCACCGAATTATGGCGTGAAATCGTCACTGAAGTCGGTCAACAATATCAGGATGTGCAATTAAGTCATCTTTATGTTGATAACGCCGCTATGCAACTAGTACGAGCCCCTAAACAGTTTGATGTTATGGTAACCAGCAATATGTTTGGAGATATATTATCCGACGCAGCAGCAATGCTGACAGGATCAATTGGTATGTTACCATCAGCTTCTCTAGATTCGTTTAATAAAGGAATGTATGAACCCATCCATGGTTCAGCACCAGATATTGCTGGAAAAAGTATTGCTAACCCGTTAGCCACTATTTTATCGGCTGCGATGATGTTGCGTCATACATTTAACCAAACTGATGCGGCTGATCGTATTGAAAAGGCTGTTAATCAAGCTCTTGATTTAAACATTCGTACTGCAGATATTTATTCTGAAGGTATGAAAAAAGTGAATACGGCTCAAATGGGAGATGCTGTGGTAACTGCTTTACAAGAAGGATTTAACTCATGAAAAAGCTTTACAATGTTGCTGTAGTTGGTGCCACTGGTGCTGTCGGAGAAGCTATGCTGGCTATTCTTGAAGAACGGAATTTTCCAGTTGGAGAAGTTTATGCTTTAGCTAGCAGCAAATCTGTTGGGAAGCGTATCCCGTTTAAAGAAGGCTCATTGATAGTTCAGGACTTAGCAACATTTGATTTTGCTAAGGCACAAATCGGTTTATTTTCACCAGGTGCTTCAGTTTCAGCTGAATACGCCCCTATAGCAGCTGCAGCCGGCTGTATTGTCATTGATAATACTTCCCAATTCCGTTATGACGATGATATTCCTTTAATTGTTCCAGAAGTTAACCCTGAAAAAATTATCGACTATAAAAATCGCGGTATTATTGCTAATCCAAATTGTTCAACCATTCAAATGTTGGTAGCGCTCAAACCTATTTATGATGCTGTCGGTATTGAGAGAATTAACGTATGTACATATCAAGCAGTATCAGGAACAGGTAAAGAAGCTATTGATGAATTGGCATTGCAAACAGCTAATTTATTGAATGCTAAAACAATTACCTCATCTATTTATCCTAAACAAATTGCTTTTAATGTATTACCACAGATCGACATTTTCATGGATAACGGCTACACCAAAGAAGAAATGAAAATGGTTTGGGAAACCAGAAAAATTATGGGTGATGATAATATCATGGTTAATCCAACAGCGGTCCGTGTGCCGGTTTTTTATGGACATTCAGAAGCTGTGCATATTGAAACTAGAGAAAAAATAGATGTAGCTACTGTTCGAGCATTATTATCTTCAGCACCAGGCATTAAAGTGCTAGATGAGCACATTAATGGCGGTTATCCAACCGCTGTGACTGAATCATCAGGACATGATGAGGTTTTTGTTGGCCGTATCCGTGAAGATATATCGCACCCACGAGGCATAGATTTATGGGTAGTCAGTGATAATGTCCGCAAAGGCGCAGCATTAAATAGTGTTCAAATTGCTGAAGAATTAATTAAACATTATCTATAAAAGTCTTTGATGCTAAAGATTGTCGTTATGGGCACTTTCTACAAAGTGCCCAATATAAAGAATCTTAGTTAATTATTATTACACAATATTGGCGTAATCTTGCTCCAATTGTTGGAAGTTTAACGATGTCATAAAACGACTGAAACTCATCCACGCCGACAGTCCCATTAAATCTTTAAATTGTGGCGGTAAAAAATGAGGCGGATTCACTGTTCCATCTTCAACTAAATCACTCATTACTTTCATATCTTCAATCATTGTTTTACCGCAAAACAATAAAGGAATCCGATCAGGTCTACCTTTATTGACAGCAAGACGAATAAAGTTGTAAGTCAACACAAAACCTTTAATATAGGTTAAATCTTTAGTAAAGGGCATTCCTGTTGAACTGCTCCCCCTAAATACTCGACTACTTAAAGTGTAGCTGTCTTCTTTATCGAGTCCCTTACCTCTAAAAAAAGCAAAAATATCCATAAAGTCAGCTCCGTCTTCCGCCAAAGTAATTGCTCGTACCCGATTAATTAAGGTCATTAACCGATGAGGTGTTGAACTAAAGGTGAGAATTTCCATGAGAACAGCCAAACCCTCTTGAGTTACTGTCGCTGAAGGTGGACCTTTACCCAGAAAAGTACAATAAGGTTGTGACATACCATTTAGGGTAGTACCTAAATGCACCCAAATTTCATGAACTTCTAATACCCGCAAATCACGCATATTAAATAACGCATCTGCTCTAAGTTTAATATAGTCAGTTCCAGCAGCAGCATCAGAAATAATACCGTCACTAAGCATAGCTCTGAGACCGTCATTGGGAAAAACGTTTTCAATTTTTTCGTTGAGAATAGCAACCGCATCGACTGCTTTGATTGTTTTAGGCTCTTCTGTTAAAAAATCTAGCTGTAATAATTGTGCTAGAGTTTCTTCCATCATACTTCCTAAGTCAGCAATTGTGGGATCGCCAACATGAAATACATCTAAAGAAGATCCGTACAACTCTTGGGAAATATTCGAAAATGTCTCTGTACCTCGCGCTTCCAACATACAAACAACATCTTGATATTCCTTACAAATACGACGCATGATAACGCTAAGTGGATTCAGTTGCCCCAATTTTCTGACTAAATCACGCTCTATTTCATGAAACTCTCGTTTTTTTTCATCCGGATTAAAACCTAATGGTCGCTTTTGATAATACTCGACATCCACAGTTGGCAGTTCTTTGCAATCACTGTTTAAAAAAGCAGCTTTGATATTATCGTCCCATTTAATGGCATCCAAAATACGTATCGGCTGTTGAGCCTTAACTATTCGATCAGAAAGCGATTTAACCTCATTAAGATAAGCACTTGATTTTATAATATTCTTACGCATGACAGCCATCCAATTCATGTTGCGTTTACTTAATTTGTATTCAGTATATCAAGTCAATACATTAATAAATAGCCGTAGGTTGTTGCTAATTTGTTTAATCAATGTGTAAAAATTAGTAGCTAAAAAATCTATAAGATTTGCGAAAAACCTAGTTTTTTAAGATTTCTTTAAGTTTGTTAAGTGACAATATAAGAAAACTGATCATGAACATACTATGAACAGATCTAAATTATTACCACCTGACACAATTGAAGGAAAGTTAAACCCATCAAGACGCCGTTTCTTAAAACAGTTGGGAGGTTTTTCATTATTAGCTTTTAGTAGCTGCAATAACACATCACTAGCCAGTAGAATAGTTCATAATAGCGCTAAAACTATTGCATTGAATAATATCAATACTGGCGATAAATTGAAATTGACATATTTTGAACACGGACGATACATCGAAGATGCTTTACAAGAAATTAGTTTTTTGTTTCGTGATTTTCGCAGTGGTGATATTCATCATGTTGATCCTTTATTAATTGATCAACTGTATCATGTTAAACAAATTCTAGAAATCGATAAAGCTTTTGAAGTCATTTGTGGTTATCGTTCCCCTAATACTAACGCCAGTTTACATAAACAAAACCATCGAGTAGCCGAACATAGTTTGCATATGGAAGGTCGTGCCATTGATATTCGTATCAGCGGGCTAGAAACTCTAAACCTTAGAAATGCAGCTATGTCAATTCGTAGTGGCGGAGTCGGCTATTACCCACGTGAGAATTTTGTCCATTTAGATACTGGTAACATAAGAACCTGGTAGGTTCTTCTTATTTTGCTTCTATTTTAGCTACATCGTTGTCTTGTATATTTATTTTGGTAAACAAATCTTCATCAGAAATATCCAATGGGGTTTTTAATGCCTCTAATAAAATGGCATCATGATCATATATATCAGGATAGAAAATCAGTTGATCGTTTTCATCAAAAAAAGCAGTCACATAAAAAAACAATACTGGAATATTCTTTTTTAACATAACTCGTTGCATTTTTTCTGACTTCATGGCTTGTGCAATAGCATCTTTATCCCATCTTCCTTGATCTTTTAAAACAAACTCGACTAGTTTTTGAGGTTCCTCTACCCTAACACAACCATGACTAAAATCTCGTCGTGCTCTACTAAACAAGCTATTAGCGGGTGTGTCGTGCAAATAAACATCTTTTTTGTTGGGAAATAAAAACTTGACTCGACCCAATGCATTCTTTTTACCGGGACGTTGCCTTATTCTTAATTCACCCTGTTTAAGCTGAGCAATGGTTGATTCGGAAAATGGGATCACACCGGAACTAGATACCAATTCCATATTTTCGTGACTCAAGAATCCAGGGTTTTTTAAAAGTTTAGGAATAATCTCATCTTTAACAATCTGATATGGAACATTCCAATAAGGCATAAAGTCTATATAGCTCATCTCCGCCATTAATACCGGCGTTTGATTTTTAAATGCTTTACCCACTACAACTCNCATATTAGTTATTTTAGGTTCTGGAGCATTNATGTTATCAAATGCCCAAAGTTTGAAAGCNGGAATATTGACAATAATAGAAGGCGAACTACTGAACTCAGGCAACCAACGTAAACGCTCCATTGCCAACCCAATTTGTTTAATTCGTTGTGCTATCGGAATATTAAGCTCAACGACTGTTGATTTACCAATAACACCATCAGCTGTCAAACCATGACGGTACTGAAAATTCTTTATCCCCTTAACTAATAAACCAGAATAGCGATTAGAAACTAATGTTTGATCGTTTTCAATTGTCGGTAAATCACCTGTCTGAATTAAATAGCGTTGTAATTCTCTAGCTTGAGGCAAATTTTCTTCAGGTTTGACTGGCTGAAAAAAAGGTAGATGCATCGTTACAGTTGATTTTTCAAGACTTTGATAACTCGCTAAAGCGGCTTTAAGCTGTTGATATTGTTTTAATTTCGGCTCAACCAGACTAGGTAACTGCATTATAGATGCTTGATCTAAATTTGTTTTAATTAAAAAAGGTAGATCGATGAGTTTTTTTTGTCTTGGTTTGAGATCGAAATTAATAACTTGTGGATTGACACGACCATAATGTAAATCATGTAAAAATCTGAGTAGCGACAAACTTAATGCTGTATCAAGCTGGACTAAATCGCTAGCCGAGGACTCATTGAAATTTTTTATTGAAACAAGTTTAGATTTGAGAATATCAACATCATAATGTTCAGCTGTTAATCCTTGTTGGGATACATTGGCTAAAAGCGTTATTAAATCATTAATATTTTTTTCGGTTTTGTCACTTCCCAACCATAATAATTGATAATTGGCTAATTGGTATAGAGCATCGAGATCAGAGCTTCGATTAGTAAAATCAGCCCTATTTAAGTAAGGATGTCGTTTGGCAGCAACTATCCTACTTAATTCAATACTGATTTCAGATACCGTCTCAACAGATTGCTCAGCATTGACAGGGAAACATCCCAACAAAAAAAATAAAACAGCCAACCAGTAACAAACTGCTTTTTTAAGAGAATAACAAATATTTTGATATATAAGAAAACCAATGTTTTCACTCACTAAAAACTGTTCTCCATATACATATTGTGAGACTATTTTCTGTTGCATATCAATAGACATTTGTTAAAAATGATTAAAAAAAATCTATGCTAACTATAAAACTGAACGATGTAATATGTTCATGTAATTAGTCTAGCTAGACATTATTTTACTATTTTTCATAGACTTAATAGGCATCATTGTACACTATCTTATAGGTAAATACCGATGGTAAAAAAGATACTATTTCCAGATGATAGACTGTTTCCCAGTGCTAAACAGGAAGCCAGTCAAGTTTCCAATCGTTTAGGCACACCTCAAAGTGATTCACCTTCTTATCGGCTAGCTTATGATGATTTAGATTTCATGATGCTCGATGAATTAAGAGCTGTACGCTTACAACTTGAATTTCTTAAACCTGAGATTATTCAGCAACAACATAATATTCAAGCAACAGTCGTTATTTTTGGTAGTGCACGCATTGCTAGTCATGAAACAGCCAGTCTATGGCTACAACAGTGCAAACAAAATTTAGAAAACGAACCAGAAAATGAAGTCTACGCAGAACAATTAATAAGTGCTCAACAATTGCTACATAAAAGTCATTATTATGAAAAAGCGCAAAAATTAGCAATGCTCATTACAGAAGAATCAAAAAAACTTCATAAATCATTGACTATTGTCACCGGTGGTGGTCCTGGGCATTATGGAAGCGGCTAATCAAGGTGCTTTAGATGCAAAAGGAAAAAGTATGGGGTTCAATATTATTCTTCCCAGTGAACAAAAGCCCAATGACTATGTTACGCCTGAACTGTGTTTTCAATTTCATTATTTCGCAATACGAAAAATGCATTTTTTAATGCGGGCAATTGCACTTGTTATATTTCCGGGCGGTTATGGAACGCTAGACGAACTTTTTGAAGCATTGACTTTAATCCAAACAAAAAAAATTAGACCAATTCCCTTGATTTTATTCGGTAAACCATATTGGGATCATATTATAAATTTTGACGCAATGGTTTCGGAAGGAACTATAAGCAAATGTGATCGAGATTTAATAATCTACGCTGATAGTGCGGAACAGGCATGGCAGATTATTGTAGATCATTATCTTATCGACGACATAAGCGATTAAATCATAATAATTTATTGATGATAGTTAATTGTTCTAACATCCTGTAAATGCCAGGATTCATCATCAATCGTTGCCTCCAAGCTATTCTCAAAGTTATCGTCCAATTCCGAAAAAAAATCTAGCCCAGTCACATTTTCGATATCATCTATACGAGTAACATATTGATGTAATGAGTCTTCTCCTTGTGCCGATTGAGGCACTAAAAAAGCTAAAGCCTCCCATTTACCGGACTCAGATTGAGCCATGTATATTTTATAAAAAGCATCGGGAATTTCTACAGCATGGTTAGATTTTAAGTACTCGATATGACTATCAAATACTGGACCTGTTATAACCATTATCTGTTGAAATTGACGAGTAAAATCATAGAGTTCAACTGATTCTAAATGATACCACCATTGCCTATTTAAATTTGCTTTCTGTGGAACAATATTAGTCATCAAAAAACTATCAGCTTGAGCTTGGGCACCATATAATTTACTCATTGCTGCATTAGGAGCCATATGACCTCTGTCATAACCGCTACCTGCATAACTTGCATCAGTTACTTGGTTAGTTACACGTATATCTGTTTTAAAATTATGGGGTCTTTTTAGGAAAGGGGCTTTATCAGACAATTGATGTAAAAAGTAATTTACCCATATTGGATTACCTCTAAAATCTGAGTAGCCAATAGTAAAACCATGATTACTGAGTACTTGATAGTGATTTTTTAGTTGCCAGCCAACGCTTTCAATGCTTTTTGGTACACTTTGTAGGACGATTGTCGAGCTTGGAATGATTACGTTGCTATAACAGCCAACAACATTCAATATTAATAATAGCAGTAATCTCTTACCCCAAAAGATTAACATTATTTCGTATTAATAAAATTAACCGATTATAGTTTTTAGGGTAAATGTAGGTTTCTTTTTTTTAGTGAAAGAGCTGCTTCGTGAAGTGCTTCAGATAAAGAAGGGTGGATGTGTATCGTTCGAGCTAAATCTTCACTGCTAGCAGAGAACTCCATAGCTAAAACAGCTTCTGCAATCAGTTCAGAAGCTCCGGCACCTATAATATGAACACCCAATATACTGTCGTTATCCGCATTGCTGATAATTTTAACCATCCCTTCTGTTTTACTGACGGCTTGAGCACGAGCAACTGCGCTAAATGGAAATATTCCCGTTTTAACAGTAATTCCCATTGCTTTTAATGCCTGTTCGGTTTGTCCAACCCATGCAATCTCTGGATCTGTATAAATAACACTAGGTATTGTTTCGTAATTAATAGCACAATGTAACCCTGCAATCTGCTCGGCTACAAAAACACCTTCCTCTATACCTTTATGTGCTAGCATTGGACCCAGCAAAGTCAAATCTCCGATAGCATAGACGCCAGGTAGATTGGTACGGCAATTTTCATCTACATGGACGCAACCATTTTCATCCAGTAATAAATTAGCCTCAGGAAACGCTAAATTTTCGGTGTTAGGTTTACGCCCTGAAGCTACAATCAATTTATCAACACGTAAAGAATGACATCCTTCTTGATCTTGATATTCGACAACAATTTTCTTGGCACCTTTTTTAGCGGAAATCACTCGCGCACCCAATCGCAAATCCAGCCCTTGTCGACTAAATATGCGATAAGCTTCACGAGAAATTTGCTGGTCTGGGAAAGGTAGAAAAGTTTCTTGAGCATCTAACAATATGGTTTCTGCCCCTAATCGATTCCAAATACTCGCTAATTCTAAACCAATAACACCTGCGCCAATAATCGCCAATTTTTTTGGTAATTCATTAAGATTTAATGCAGCAAATGAGTCAATAATGAATTCATTATCGACTTTCGCACAAGGTAATTGGATCGGTGAAGACCCCGTTGCTAACACAACGTGCTTCCCTGTTAGTTTTGTAGGTATAGAGCTAGCGTGTAAAGAAAAATCAGTTCGGGTCAGCGCGACTTCTTTATTCTTAAGAAGTTGCGCTTTAGCACAAATATGATCAATCTTGTGATGAACAAATAAGTCACTAATTTTTCGACTCATTTTATCAATAATCTGATTTTTTCGCGCCATCATCTGAGGAATGTCAGCACGAATATTATCGGCATAAATACCATGCTTCTGGATTTCATTTTGTAAACTATGAAAAACTTTCGCTGATTCCAACAAGGTTATAGAAGCTAAACAACCAGCATTAAGATGCGCGCCTCCCAAGGGAAAATGTCCTTGTCTAGTCTGCCAGTTATCAACGCACACGGTTTTTAAACCCAGCTGAGCCGCCCGAACTGCACAAGAATATCCGGCTGGACCAGCACCTATAACAATAACATCATAATGATTGCTCTTATCCTTCATAATCAGATATTTAGAAGTAAATGGGCGGGGGCTTCCAAGCATTCTTTAATAGTCA
>TBL_comb48_EPIDRAFT_1003506_pt1 | contig 10420 bp, 9 predicted proteins | sample TroBogEpilimnion_37_FD_10681 | JGI IMG/M metagenome (IMG submission 10681)
TTTGCGTCACCGGTGGCGCGCAAGCAAAAATCGGTATTTTAAAAAGTGCGAAGCGCCTGCCACTGGCGGGTCATACGGCGCTCGCTTCCATGCCTGAAATTTATAAAGCGATTACTGCGCATCATATGACGCTCGTCTTCGTCAACACCCGCATGCAAGCCGAATTTGTTTTTCAGGAATTATGGAAATTAAACGACGCCTCGCTTCCAATCGCATTGCATCATGGCTCGCTCGATGTCGGTCAACGCCGCAAGGTTGAAGCAGCCATGGTTTCCGGCACCTTACGCGCGATCGTATGTACGGCAACGCTTGATCTCGGCATTGACTGGGGAGACGTCGATCTGGTGATCAATGTCGGCGCTCCCAAAGGCGCAAGCCGTCTTATGCAACGCATCGGGCGCTCGAACCATCGCTTTGATGAGCCGTCCCAAGCGCTTTTGGTTCCGGCTAATCGCTTTGAAGCCCTTGAATGCCAAGCGGCATTGGGTGCCGTTGAAGCCGCCGCCCAAGATACGCCCGATGCGCGGATCGGCGCGCTTGATGTGCTCGCTCAGCACATTCTAGGCATGGCATGTGCCGATGGGTTTAACACGGATGAATTATACGACGAGATCTGTACCGCTGCGCCCTATGCGACACTGACACGGGAAGATTTTGATCGCACATTGGATTTTGCCGCCACCGGCGGCTACTCCCTTAGGGCTTACGAGCATTTCGCCAAAATTAGACAGGGCCGCGATGGCATTTGGCGGATCGCAACGCCGCGCGCGGCTCAGCACTATCGTATGAACATCGGTACGATTGTTGAATCGACCATGCTCAAGGTTCGCCTTGGGCGGATGACCAAAGCAGGCACCCCGCAACGCGGGGGGCGTGTGCTGGGAGAGGTCGAAGATTATTTCGCGGAAGGATTGGTCTTAGGCGATACGTTTATCTTTGCGGGCGAGGTCCTTCGTTTCGAAGGGCTCATCGGCAATGAAGTCATTGTGACGCGGGCAGCGAAGGGCATTGATCCTAAAATTCCGGCCTATGCGGGTGGCAAATTTCCGCTTTCAACTTTTCTGGCCGAACGCGTTCGAGCCATGCTGGCCTATGAAAAGGAATGGAAGATTTTACCGCCCGAAGTACGCGAATGGCTTGAATGGCAAAAAGAAAAATCCGCATTGCCTAAGAAGGGCGAATTATTGGTTGAAAGCTTTCCAAGCGGTGACCGCTTTTATCTCGCACTTTATCCATTTGAAGGCCGTCTGGCCCATCAAACGCTCGGTGTTCTTCTAACGAAACGGCTAGAGCGAGCGCGGATGAAGCCGCTTGGTTTTGTATGCAATGATTATGGGATTTGTGTTTGGGCCTTATGCGATCTTGGTGAAGCGATGCGAAATAATAGCTTATCGCTTGATGATTTACTGCACGAAGACATGTTGGGTGACGATCTGGAAGAATGGCTTTCTGACAGTTCAATTATGAAACGGGCCTTCCGCTATTGCGCTGTTATATCAGGCCTCATTGAACGCCGACATCCGGGGCAAGAAAAATCAGGCCGGCAAGTCACGGTCTCAACTGATTTGGTTTATGATGTTTTACGCCGACATGAACCGGACCATATCCTGTTAAAGGCCGCACGCGCCGATGCTGCATCGGGGCTCTTAGATCTTAAGCGTTTGGGCGATATGTTAAAGCGTATCCGAGGTCATGTTGTATTCAAAGCGCTTGAAAAAGTGTCGCCTTTGTCGGTAGCCGTTCTTCTCGAAATCGGCCGTGAATCGGTCTATGGCGAAGCAGCAGAAGATTTATTAGCGGATGCAGAGCGATCACTGCTCGAAGAGGCGATCGGATGAACAAAGAAAGCGCGCAACAATCCGCTATCTTATCCATTGGTGGTTTACGTCTTACTCCAGACGCATCAGGCGTTCTCTATGAGTCTCAAGAAAAATTGCTTATCGTATCCGATTTGCATCTTGAAAAGGCATCCTCCTTGGCGCGTCGTGGTTCATTGCTGCCGCCCTATGACACGCTTGATACATTACGGCGCTTATCATTGGCGATTGACCGACTTCGCCCTCAAACGATCATTTCTCTGGGTGATACGTGGCATGACACGCATGGCCCTTCGCGAATGAGCGATGATAACGCTGCACTTTTTTCAGCGTTGCGGAAGAATATGGATTGGATTTTTATAACGGGAAATCATGATCCCGATCCGCCGCATTTTTCATCGGCACGGGTAATGGATGAAATCCAGATGGGTGGTGTTTATTTCCGACATGAGCCAAAAGCAAAAATTACAGAGCCCGAAATTGCAGGCCATTTGCACCCTGCCGCTAAACTACGCGCGAAGGGCCGATCCATTCGCCGAAAATGTTTTATCAGTAATTCCACCCGCTGTATTTTACCTGCCTTTGGCAGTTTAACAGGTGGGCTAAATGTTCTCGATCAAGCGTTTAATGCGCTTTTTCCGGAGCAAAAATTTCTAACGCATATTGTGAGTTCAGACCAATTGTTTACCGTTGGCCCCCAGTCGCTCGTATCCGATTAGGTCTCATTGCGCCAAGAGAGCACCGAGCAGGCTGGTCACGGCAATTGCTGTTAATCCAACACGAAGCTTTCCGTACCAACGCGGTGCTCCGCCTGCCAATACGAGCCCGATATCGGAAACCCCGAGCGCTAAAACCGTACCAATCAACATCATCAAATCATAAGGCCGTGGGGTCGCCAAAGCGAGCCATGCAACCAGCGAAGGCATAACGGCGATGACAAATTCGCGTCGATGGTGCTCAGGCGTCGCTAACGCATTGCCCCAACGAACACCGCCAAGAAAAGATGCGATTAAGGCGGCATATGTCACCAGTGCCATATGCAAGAGGCCACTTCCTAGACCTAAAAAATCCGGCGCCACTAAAAGGCAAGCCGCCGTACCGACAAAGGGAATGAGCCCCGCAACCCCTAACACAAGTACCGGTACCGGAATGGATTGATCCGTTATCGTTGTTTGATTATTTGTCATCAGTACGACGCCTTTTTTCCACTAAACACGACCGAAGATGCGCGCACCTAAAAACCCACACAATAGGGCAGCGCAGGCGGTCGATAATCCATAAACGGCACTGTTGCCACTCGCTTGCAGGGCAATCCAGTTTTCCCATGCCGGGAGCGCCGAAAGCGAAACCTGCAAGGGGTGCGCTGTTTCGCTTAAGCCCAAAGCGGCCATGATAAGGCCAATCAGAAAGCGGGCTGCAACCATTAAAATCAAGAGCGCAAGTGCAAGACGAAACGTTGCGCCGCTAACGATACGGGCGGCAAGCGTACCGAGATGCGATCCGAAGACGCCGCCCAATATTAAGGGTGCCGCAAGGACCACATCAATGGCGTGATTATAAACAGCATGGAGGATCGTTGCCGCAACCATTGTCACTAAAATCTGGACTTGCGATGCAACAACCGCGGATCGTGTCGGCAAGCGAAAAAAATAGATCAACGCTGGTACAAACATAAAGCCGCCACCAACGCCAAGAACTGTACCTATGGTTCCGATGATTATGGAAATTCCGATGAGCGGAACGAGACTGATCGATAATCCGATATTGGAAAAATGATATTGAAAGCCTAACTGGGAGAGCCAGCGCTGAAGGCCATTTTCGGACGGCGCTTGGTCATGCGCGATAGACGGCATCCGAATAGCGGTAACGCTTTCTTTCAGCATCAGCCCGCCGACAATGCCCAAAAGGACGACATAAGAAACGCCCACAACAATATCGAGACTTCCTATCCGACTGAGTACATTAAAGACGCCGATACCGATGAGCGTTCCGGTCAAAGCGCCACCAATGAGAAAGGCTGATAATTGAGGATCGATCAATCTCTGACGCGCTGCAACGGTGGTGCTAAAAGTGGCAGAAGCCACAAGCTGCGCCGAGCCTGTTGCAACGGCAATTGANGGCGGTACGCCTAAGAAGATGAGGATCGGCGTCATTAAAAAACCGCCCCCAACGCCGAAAAGGCCGGAGACAAATCCGATCAGCAAACCAACACAGGCCACCGCGCCAAGGTTGATCCAAACGCCGGCGATCGGAAGCAACAAATCAAACATACTGAACTCTCAATGGGTCCGAAGCTGAAGTCGTCCCGCTACCCAGCTCCCGATGATCAAAGCGATCACGAATAAAAAGACTTTCCATTCACCCGTTCCAAGCGACGCAATCGCCGGACCGGGGCAGAAGCCGGACAAACCCCAACCAATGCCGAAAAGCGCACTGCCCAATACAAGGCGAAGATCAATCGATTTTAAATCATCGAGCATAATAACGCGGCCAAACAAGCTAAACTCTCTTTGTTTGGCTCCGCGAAACGCAAGAAAGGAGATGATAACGGCACCGCCCATCACGAAGGCTAAGGATGGATCCCATACGCCGAAGAAGTCGAGAAAGCCGATGACTTTGCTCGGGTTGGTCATGCCGCCGAAAATGAGCCCTACACCAAAGATAAGGCCTGCCAGATATTCGCTGATCCGTCGAACAAGATGGTTCATCTCTTATCCTCCGAAGCCAGAATGATGCACAACCCAAACCGTCATGACGCCAGTTGCCATAAAAGTAAGTGTCGCCGTGATGGAGCGGGGGGATAGACGCGCAATGCCGCAAACCCCGTGGCCACTCGTACAGCCAGAGCCTAAATTGGTTCCGAAGCCGACGAGAAGTCCGGCAATTATGAGCTGGATGGGCGACGCATTGATTTCCACAGCAGGCATAAGGCCCAGCACCTTAGCCCCTATAGGCGCGGATATAAGGCCCGAAAGGAAGATGATCCGCCAGGCGATATCACCCTTTAGGGGCCGAATCAGTCCGCCTAAAATGCCGCTGACCCCCATTATTCGGCCATGAAACAGAATAAAAATCGAGGCAGCTAATCCAACCAGCAAGCCGCCAAGGCTTGACCAAAGCGGTGTGAAATGGGCCCAATCAATCGTCATTGATCATCGATCCTTTGGCTTAAATGGCGCTCTCAGCCCGCCATCGATGCCAGAAATGCGGCATGCGCCGCAAGCAAAACCCGTTGGTCCAGACAGCGGTCTATCAATCGGATTTAAGCGGCCGCAAAAATCGATTTCCAGAATCGATTTGACTTTGAAGTCTTGCCCGAAGGTTTGGGCGTTGTTTCGCGTGAGCCTTCCTCTGGGGTTACATCCGATGGGTTAAGGGCGACCATTTGCGAATCGGCTAAGGCGCGCGCCGCCGCGGCGCGGGCGGCAACCAGAAGCGGTCGAGGGTCGATGGGGGTAGGATCAGATGCAACCGCCACGGCCTTAAGTTCCGGGCCATCGGGTTCGCTTGCTTTAGGCCTCATTGATAAAAGCAATTCTTCAATGCGACCCATGCGCTCCGATAGACGTTGAATGGCCGAATAATGCACCGCGGTCGACGCATGAAGTTTCCGATTTTCGGCCTCGGCATTTTTCTTCAAAAGCCGCGATGTTTCGAGAATTTCGAGGACGACCGGATCAAGCGGGCCGGCCGACTGGGCCGTTTGACGAGTAGGCGCGGGTTCCCTTGTTGCGGACGGGGTTGGCAGGTCGACCGTGACATGAAGGAGCGATTCCATTTCCTTTTGAAGGCGATCGATGAAATGGCCAATCCCGGGAGCCTGATCGAGTTTAATATGCCCCAATTGGCGCTCATCAATGCTCTTTTCCAGCGCCAATATGGAAAAGCTGAGGCGAAAGGCTTTTTCACTGGCCGGCGCGTGGCCGTGAAGTGTCACAATGCGCTCTTTAAGATCGGTGATGGCCTTCCGAACGCTTAGCGAGCCGGATGCTGCATCGGCCAAGTCCTTGCTGCCGCAAGGCAAGGCGGCAACCTGAGCGGCGCTAAGCGTATTTATAGGAGACTTCCGTTTCGATACCATCCCGCAACGTGAACCTTTAAGAGCCTAGAACCATTCAAACACGCCGCTTTTGTATTTGAATATTGAAAAATCGCTGTAATAGCCTCGAAAAATAAGATTAAATTTTCATGAATTTTCGTTTATTTTTCCGCTGACCAGCGTCGGCTCGAGCCGTTAAAGATAAATAATTTATATAAAAACTGTGAAATTACAGTAGTTTAACGGATTTATTTTGAACTATGAAATATTTATATTTTTTTAGTTGACGATTTGACCGATTACGTAGATTTATTACCATAATTAATAAAGTTGTTTGTTTTTCCGTGGCGTAAATCGGAGTTGGGTTGTGGCGAAATCATTAGTAAACGTAAAACGTGTATCCTCTACTGCGCAAAGCTCCGGCCGCGGTCGGCCAAAAGCAGGCGCGGGAGATAGTGACTATGTCCACACCATTGGTGACCTAGCGCAAGAGTTCGGCGTAACCTTACGGACGCTGCGCTTCTACGAGGACCGTGGCCTGATCAAGCCAAAGCGGCAGGGTTTAACCCGGCTTTACAGCGATGCCTCGAAGGCCCGCTTGAAAGAAATTATCAAAGCAACCAATCTCGGCTTCACTCTGACCGAAATCCGCGCATTGCTTGGCGTAGATGGTTCGGCCAAAGCCTCTCCGGCTTTGAAATTGAATAAAACCCAAATCGCCGAACAACTTGCGCATTTGGAAAAGCAAAAGGCCGACATTGAAAAGGCCATTGCCGATTTGAAATCGATGCAGAAATTGGCCGCTTAAGCATCTGCGTCGGATCATTGATCCAAACCCACGCTCGGCCTAAGGTGCATCGCGTCATCGGCACGAGGGTGGGTTTAAATGTCTGAAGCATATATTTATGATCACGCTCGCACGCCGCGCGGACGTGGCAAGCCCGATGGCGCGTTACACGAAGTAACCGCCCTCGCTTTGGCCGCAGCGCCATTGCGCGCCTTGAAACAGCGCAACAATCTTGATCCCGCTCTTGTCGACGATGTGGTGCTCGGTTGCGTTGACCCCGTTGGTGAGGCCGGCGGCAATATCGGACGGGCGGCCGCCCTTGTTGCGGGTTATGGCATTGGTGTACCAGGCCTCCAAATCAATCGCTTTTGTGCGTCGGGATTAGATGCCGTCAATTTTGCAGCCGCCCAAATCATGGCAGGGCAGCAACAAATGGCGCTGGCCGGCGGTGCCGAATCCATGAGCCGGATCGGGTTGGGCGCGTCGGGTGGGGCATGGGCGAGCGACCCTTCCATCGCGATCCCGGCCTATTTCATGCCGCAAGGCATTTCCGCCGATCTCATCGCCACCAAATACGGTTTTTCTCGCGCTGACGTTGATGCCTACGCCGTCGAAAGCCAAAGGCGCGCGGCTAATGCATGGGCCAATGGATATTTTAAAGCGTCGGTTGAGGCGGTCAAAGATATTAACGGCCTCACCCTTCTGGCCCATGACGAACATATGCGGCCAGCAACAAGCCTCGAATCACTGAGCGCTCTCAAGCCCTCCTTCGCGGTCATGGCCGAGCATGGCGGGTTTGGGGCGGTTGCCCTTCAGGCCCATCCGGAGATCGAGGCGATCCGCCATGTCCACCATGCGGGTAATTCATCCGGTATCGTCGATGGCGCAGCGGCCGTTCTTTTAGGGTCAAAGGCTGCGGGGCAGTCCGCAGGCCTTAAACCGCGGGCGCGCATCCGAGCTTTCGCGAATATCGGATCGGACCCCGCTTTAATGCTCACAGGTCCCGTTGATGTAACCAAAAAGCTTTTAAAAAATGCCGGCATGAGCATCAAGGATATTGATCTCTTTGAGGTCAACGAAGCCTTTGCCGCCGTTGTTCTACGCTTCATTCAAGCGTTCAATGTTGATCCAGCCTTGGTTAACCCCAATGGCGGAGCTATTGCGATGGGCCACCCCCTTGGTGCCACGGGCGCGATGATCTTAGGCGCGGCTTTGGATGAGCTTGAGCGAACCAATAAAAACCTTGCCCTGATCACGCTCTGCATTGGTGCTGGCATGGGCACGGCAACCATCATTGAACGGGTGTGAGGAATTAAAACCATGACCAGCACTCTGTCTGATTTTACCTTCACAAACGATAGCGATGGCGTTGCAACGCTGACATGGGATGCGCCTGGCAAATCGATGAATGTATTCACCGATCAAACCATGGACGAACTCGATCAGACGATCGATAAAATCGTCGCCGACACGTCGATCAAAGGCTGCATCATTGTTTCCGGAAAGCCCGATAGCTTCTCCGGTGGCGCGGATATCCGCATGCTCGCAGGATTAGTTGAACGCTCGAAAGAAAATGAAAGCAAGCTCGGCGCCGATGAAGCGACCCGTATTTTCTTTGAGGAATCACGCAAGCTCTCACTCCTGTTTCGTAAGCTCGAGACATGCGGCAAACCCTTTGTTGCTGCTATCAACGGCATATGCCTAGGCGGCGCGTTTGAGCTCGCTTTGGCATGCCACCATCGTATCGTATCGGATGACGCGAAAACGCGATTGGGTTTACCTGAGATTAAAATCGGAATTTTTCCCGGTGCCGGTGGCACACAGCGCGTCGCTCGTTTGGCCCACACGGCTGATGCCCTCATTTTTATGATGAAGGGTGAAGCGCTCAAACCAAATGCCGCGCTGAAATTAAACTTGGTTCACGCCGTTGCGCCAAAAGAAGAGATCGTTAAACGCGCGAAAGAATGGATACTGTCCGTCGGTACCGCCGTTCAACCTTGGGATGTTGAAGGGTTCAAACTCCCCTCAGGGCCTGTCTATTCAAAAGCAGGCATGATGGTATGGCCGCCTGCGAGCGCGCTGCTGCGCAAGGATACGAACGACAATTACCCCGCCGCTAAAGCCTTGCTGCAATCGGTCTATGAGGGGCTCCAATTACCGATGGATGCTGCCTTACGGGTTGAAAGTCGTTATTTCGCGAATATCCTCAAAGGCCAAGTCGCCCATGCGATGATACGGACGCTGTTTGTTTCCATGCAGGCGCTGAACAAAGGTGCACGGCGGCCGCCAAACGAGCCGGCAACCAGCATTAAGCGGATCGGCGTCATCGGCGCCGGCTTTATGGGCTCTGGCATCGCAACCGTTGCCGCTCTGGCCGATATCGAAGTGGTTTTGATTGACCGAGATCAAACCTCAGCCGATCGGGGCAAAGCGAATGCCGATAAGGTGATGAGCAACAATGTTGCAAAAGGCCGCGCGACAGAGAGCGAACACAAAGCGTTTCTTGCACGCATTACGCCGACGGACGATTTCACTCTTCTTAAAGATGTCGATCTTGTGGTTGAGGCGGTGTTTGAAGATCCTTCTGTGAAAGCCGAGACAATCCAAAAAGCCGAAGCAGCGATGCCATCCTCTGTCATCTTTGCATCCAACACGTCGACACTACCCATTTCCGATTTAGCGCACCATTTCTCGCGTCCGGTTGATTTTATCGGCATTCATTTTTTCTCTCCCGTTGACCGGATGCAATTGGTCGAAATCATTGTTGGCCAACAAACAGGCACAAAAGCGCTCGCCATGGCTTTTGATTTTGTTCGCAAGATCGGCAAGACGCCAATTGTCGTCAACGATGCCCGAGGCTTTTTCGCCAATCGTTGTGTTTTAAATTATCTTCTTGAAGGGCATTTAATGCTTCACGAAGGTGTGCCTCCGGCCATGATTGAAAACGCGGCTCGAATGGCCGGAATGCCGGTTGGCCCATTGGCCCTTTCCGACGAAATCGCGATCGATCTGATCTATAAAATTCTCAAAGCAACAAAGGCTGCTTTGGGCCCTCATTCCGTTAATCCCATTCAAGAGTCGATTTTAAACAGCATGGTTGGCATCCATCATCGATTGGGCCGCAAAAGCGGTGGCGGATTTTATGACTACCCGAAAGACGCGCCTAAGCACCTATGGTCAGGCCTAGCCGAGTTTCAAACGACAAAGCTTGATCCAGAAACGATCAGCATCGGTGATTTGAAACATCGACTGCTTGTCACGCAAGCATTGGAAGCCGCGCGCTCCATCGAAGAAGGCATCGTTACCGACCCACGCGAAGCAGACGTTGGTGCTATCTTAGGATTTGGATTTGCGCCTTATACGGGTGGCCCGATCTCCATGATTGATGGCATCGGTCCTAATCGCTTCGTTGCCTTATGCGAAGCGTTAGCCAATCACTATGGTGATCGTTTCCTGCCCAATGCATTGCTGAAAAAAATGGCGGCAAAGGGCGAGTATTTTTACTCATAAACGCGCCGCGCGCCATTGCGCCAACAAGGCACGCAGAGCCGCCGGTTTGAGCGGCTTATGCAAGACGACGACGCCGTCGGCCTCGGCATCCTCGCGCACCGCCTGCGTGCGGTCGGCTGTTATGAGGATCGCAGACAGCTCTGAGCGTATCTGATCGCGCAATATCTTAATGGCATCCAGCCCAGTGCCCGTATCCAGATGGTAATCGGCAATAACGGCATCTAAGGGTGATGTAATACCATCCAATTCGGAAAGGCTCGAAAACGC
>TBL_comb48_EPIDRAFT_1003516_pt1 | contig 10407 bp, 7 predicted proteins | sample TroBogEpilimnion_37_FD_10681 | JGI IMG/M metagenome (IMG submission 10681)
AAACGCAGGAGTTAGAACAGCAGGTAAAGCACTTGCAGGGCATGATTTTCCAGGATCAAAGTTACCAGGAGAAAAGGATCACGATTATCACAAAGGCCAATGCTGACTTTAATCAACTGGCGGCTGCCGGATATGGACAGCAAGCTGCCCAGGTAGCACAAAACACCCAAAAGGAATTGACTGCGCTTGATGTGGAAGCTTTTGAAAAGCAGGGCAGATACAAGCAGCTTTTTGAAAATATTGATAAGCTTTCGTCCGACAGCGCATTATCAATGATCGCCGATGCTGAGGCCCAGGCCAAAGCTGAATTTATTTCGGGGGCGATGACTGCGGAGGCTTATCAGAAAGTAATTGATGCGCTTGCAAAACTTCAACAGGCGATTGCAGATAAAAACGCTGCCATCATTGGTGATGTGGGAGCATCCTTAAGTAAAATAGGTAAAGGGTTCACTGACATAAACAGTGGCGTGGGGTCGTTTATCTCCGGGTTGGGACAAATGGCCACAGGTTTGGCAGGCGTGATGAAGCAAATGGCGCAGCTACAATCTGACAAGGACAATGGATTAAACACTACCGGGGATTATATAGGCCTCGCCACTACGGCGGCGTCGAGCCTTGAAACTATTATAAGCGGCATTACGTCAGCGTACGCGGCCAATAAACAGGCCGCCTTAGATTATTATAACTCTGTTATCGCGTTTCAAAACGCTTATAATGATGCGCTGATACAGCAGCAGCTTATCCAGTATAAAACGGATGGCAATTTGTTCATCGCAAATTATTCAGAGCAATTTGCTGATGCTGCAAAGGCCTATAATCAGGCTACTACAGCTTTGCAGGGAGCTGAGGCGGCGCTGGCAAAAGGGCAGGCTATTGTAGGCACCAAAAAGGTGGTTAATGGTACCGCGGTTTTAGAGGATGCCGGTGCAGGCGCAATAATAGGCGCTGAGGTTGGCGGCTGGATAGGCGCCGCAGTGGGAGCAGCAGCGGGTGCGTTAATAGGAATATTTGCCCAGAAAAAGACAGTAAACGTTCTCGCGCCCCTTTTGCAGACATTCCCTCAATTAATTGATCAGTCGGGCAAATTCAATGCGACCATGGCTCAACAGTTGATCGCTACCAATAAGGTAACAGATGCGACAAAGGTTTTGCTTCAAAATGCCATTAACTATTATAATACGCAGACGGCAGCGATTGACCAGATAACACAAGCATTAACTACACTTGCCGGGAACCTGGGCACAAGCCTTGACAATGCACTGGTAACTGCTTTTGAAAACGGGACCAGCGCCGCGGATGCCTTCGGCAAAGCGGTTAGTGATGTGATCGGCAATATTGTGCAGCAATTTTTGTTTGAGAATATTTTCGGGGATAAGTTTAATACATTGAATAACGAGCTTAAGGCGACTGTTTTGGCAGGGGGCGGGCAAGCGGCAATTACCGCCGACTTTGTGGATTTCTTTAAAACGGCCGGGCCGTTGGTGCAGACATTTAACTCGGAGTTAACAGCGGCGCAGCAGGCAGCAGCGGCGGCAGGCATAAATATTTTGGGACCTACGTCTTCCACTTCAACAGGGGTTTCGAGCACTACGCTTACCGGGCAGGTCGGAGGCATGACAGCTAATGAAGCGAATGCACTTGAGGGCGCTATCAATGGCCTCCGGCTTACCAATTTGCTTACCAATGATATATTGACCGCTAATAGCAAAACCATGGGTGACCAGTTGAGCGAAATGCGGAGCCAAACGCTAATACAAATGCAGATAGCAGCAAATACATTGCGCAGCGCTAACAACAGCGATACGATGGTGTCATCACTAAAAAATATTGACGGCAATACGAGCAGCAGCAGCTTGACTAATGTGCTAAGGGCGGCGGGGAAAGTGTAAGGAAGTCCGAAAGTCAGGAAGTCCGAAAGTCCGAAAGACAGGCACAAATGAACTAATGAACTATTGAACCAATGAACACACTAAACGGACATGATTTAAAAGGGCTTTACGGGTTGGTGATCAGTAACGGCACGGTTCAGTTTTTGGCTTTGCCTGCGAGAAAGGCGAGTGTTAACCATGACTGGCCGGAAGAAACGGGGCTGGACATTGATTTGGCTAATCCGAATTTTAGCGCCAGGGAGTTTACGCTGAGCTGTGCGGTGATTGCCGATAGCAGGGATGACTTTATGTCGAAATACAATGGCCTGTTTACCGAGTTGAGCGGCCTTGATACCCATGCGCTCTACCTGGAGGAGTTGGGGCAAACCTACCAGATTTATTACAAGAGTCAGGCGAATTTAACCAAGCTGAGTAAGATCAATAATACCACAAAGGTTGGTGTGAAGTTCGACCTGGTATTCGGGGAGCGGGACCCGGCGGATAACATGGAACCTGTTTACCTGGTGGATGAGAACGCCAATTTTATTATTTGTTAAGCCTCACCCAACCCTCTCCAAAGGAGAGGGCTTAAAATGACTGATGACTAATGACCAGTGACTAAATGAAATGAGCCAGTTGATTACGATATATAAAAAAGGAACTTTAGACATACGGGCAGTTGTTGACCCGGATGACAAGAGCCAGCAGTCGGTAGGGATCATGCGCGGCGATATTGTTACGCTTACCTTTTCGGTCGCCGAGGCCATTCTTTTTGGCATTGGCGATTACTGCACTATTTATGGCAACAACTACCAGATCAATGCGCCGGTTGCCTTTAAGAAATCGGGGTCCCGCAATTTTGATTATACTGTTACGCTGGAGGGGGATCAGTACGATTTGACCAAATGCGCCTACCTATTTTTAAATTCATCCAATCATTTTACCGACGGGCAATTCACCATTTTAGGCAAGCCCATTGATTTTATGAACCTGGTGATCTATAACCTTAACCGGCTTTATCCCGGCGCAGGATGGACACTCGGTGCCGTGGATGACGCACCCTATCAAAATATTACGTTTCAATCGCAAAACTGCATGCAGGTGCTGAGCACCCTGGCACAAAACTTTTTAACCGAGTATATTTTTGAAGGCAAAAAGATCAGCCTTACCGTTAAGCAGCCGCCGAGCGGTGTTACGCTTGAATACGGCAAAGGGCAGGCATTATACAGCCTGAACCGGGCTAACCAAAGCACGAGCGGCACCATGAATATGTTTACCCGCCTGTATGCTTATGGGAGTAATAAAAACATTGGCGCCAATTACAGAGGCGGTGCAAAATACCTGCGGATGGCGGCGGGGCTGTATATAGAAAACAATGTTGATACGCTCGGCGTATTTGAAAACACGGTGTTTTTTGACGGGCAGCAGCTTTTGCCGGAGATATACCCGCAGCGAACCGGATTTGTGACCGGGGTAACCTCGGAATTTATTTTTACCGATGCCGATATTGATTTTAACGTAACGGATTACCTGATATTGGGGACGACCGCCCAGGTAACCTTTAACACCGGTCAGTTGGGTGGCTATACTTTTCAAATAGCGGATTTTAACTGGCTCACCAAAACGTTTACCATTAATTCCAATACCAGCGATCAAACGCTGATCATTCCGTCTGATCTGTTGAAGCCTGCCATTGGCGATACCTATGTGATCACAAATATTACGATGCCTTTAAGCTATACCGAAGATGCCGAGGCGCAGCTTGCCAAAGCAGCCCATTTTTATCTCGACAACTACGGCCCGGCAAAAATGACATTTACAACTGAATGCAATCCGTTTTATTTTAAAGCGAATAATGTGGCTTTGCAGCTTGGCTTTACCTACAGGCTGATCAGCGCAGAGTCAAACATTGACCGGCAGATACGCCTGGTGAATTATACCCGCAATTTAAGGAATCCATTTTTATACACCATTGACCTGGCTGATAAGGTAATCCCGCAGCCGGTGATCATTAAACTTATTAACTCGTTATAATGGGAAATTTAAAGATACCTCAACTGCCCCCATTAGGGCGCGTTGCCGCCGACGGCGACAAGCTGGCCGCCTGGGATAATGTGTTGAGTAAAACAGTATATGTTGATATAGCGGAGTTGCCTTTCGGTCCCGGAGGCGGAGGGCCTGCGCCTGTTGCGTTGGGATCACCATTTAAAGTCCGGAATAATTCGGCCTCTTATAATGGCGCTGGCGGCAATGTGGTGGTTACCGATGTAAGGTTGCTTGGTAAAAGCGATTATGTAGTGACCACCACACAAATGCAGGTGGAGTTTGACGACGACCAGATCACTTATAACCCTGTTGCAGGAAGTTTTACGATTACAGGGTTTCAGTTGCAGGATAGCAGCCATATCACCGTCTATGCCGATGGCGTGGTGAGTGAATCGGCCTCGGAACTTTACACCGCGCTGGAGGCTCAAATATTATTGATCCAGCAAATGATCGCGCCATTTGCTACAACAGCCTACGGGGCTAATGGCGGCAAAGTATGGTGGATTGGCACAGCAGACACCATACCGGCAGGATGGCGGGAGTGCGTGGCGATGCGGGGCTATTTGCCGATAGCGCAAAAACCGGCTGATATTTATGATGCGGTTACAAACCCTGACGGCTTAAGCAGGCCGATTTTGACACCGGGCGGCTCAAAGAGCCACACTATCGTTATCGGCGAAATACCACCGCATATTCATACCCTGCAAACTTCCGATTCAAGGCAGAGCGGCAACGATGGCGCTGACCCCGTTCGGTCGACCGAAGGTGGTGACGTTAACTCACAGGGGCGCGTGAATTCCATCGGATCAACCGGAGGGACGCCTGATCCTATAACAGGCGTTCCGGCGGCAGCGTCATTCAGTATTATGAACCCTTACCTGATTGGGATATGGATAGAATTTATCGGCGTTTAAAAAGCATTTAAAGAACAAATAAAATACAATGAAAAAAGCAATTTTAATTTTAACCCTAAGCCTCCTGGCCATAGTGGCTATTGCCCAGGAGAAAGCTGATTACCCGAGGACGCGGGTCGGTCAGGTATTGAGCGATTGGAGCGTTAAGGCGCTTAAGTCGCTGACAATTCCCTCGGGACCGACACCTTTCTTCCCTGCATGGATAGCAGATACTTCGAAGTGCGGGGCATTATTCTACAAGATCACCAGTGGCGATACTACACTTTGCGTGTACAACTGCCAGTCGGCAAGTTGGGATGAGTACGTAAGCAAGAAACAACAGGCGGCGTATGTAGCAGCCGCTTTAAGCGGTTATATCCACACTGGATTATCAGTAGGAGGAGATTTAACAGGCACGCTTCCCAATCCAATAGTTAATACCGTAAATGGTATAACCAAGGGTTATTATGACCCAACGAGTTCCATCCAAGCGCAGTTAAATAGCAAACAGGCAACTTTAGTGAGCGGCACGATAAAAACGGTTAATTCTACTTCTCTGTTAGGAAGCGGAAACCTTGCAATCACCACAGCCAATACTGACACTTCATCGGCGGGTTTCGCTACAAACCAAAAGTTAGGCACCTATCAAACGAAGGCGCAGGCCTTAGCTACCTTCTTTACATTATCGGGAAATAATTCAATATCGGGAACAAACGGGATCAGCGGTCCGTGGACATTTAATACAAGTCCTATTCTTGCCACCGGGAATAATTACCGCATCAAAAGTGCTTATGCATCCGGCAACGACTACTTTATAATGCATAATAATGAGGGCGGCTATACGGGAAGCCCTGCGTTACAAATTTACGGTGCGTTCGGAAATGGCATACAGATTTTTGGCGATACACTGCGAAATAGTTTAGGCGGCCAATTCGCGTTGAAGTCTGATATAACGAGCGCGCTTGCAAGTTATCCTCTCAGTTCAACTGTCGTTTTAAAAGCAAACAATCTTTCGGACGTAAGCAATCCGGCAACGGCATTAATAAATTTAAACGGCGTGCCTTACTATACCGGAAGCGGCCCGCTAACGGTAAAAAAAGACCATGTGATTTACACCATTGGGGATAGCATAACGCAGCGGGGGTATTATCAAAGTACGCTGACATCTGATTTAAGCAATGTTTTTACGATAATAAACCTTGGAATTTCTGGTGGAAAGACTAATTACATGGTTTCCCGGTTTGGTGAGGTTACTAACGGAAGGGGTGAATATGTAATTTTTTGGGGCGGCGTAAATGATATAATACAAGGGTCAACGGCGGCGCAGATCATTGCTAATATCCAATCTGTTGTAACCTCTGCAAATGCCTATGGCATACCACTTATAGTTAACACCATTTCGCCTTTCGGAAATAACGTAAACTGGACAAGTGCATTTGAAGCCATAAGGACAACTGTAAATACTGCTATTACCGGGCATACGATCACAGGCACTTATACAGCTATAGATGCATCAACGGTATTACAAGACCCCTCCAACCACCAAAATTTAAACCCAATATGGGATAGCGGTGACGGGTTACACTATAACACAACAGGTGGTACCGTATTAGGAAATTACATTTATGCAAATTACAGCTTCACCGCATCTTCATCAACTCACAGAGTTGAATTTGCCGGTGATCTTTATTTTGACCAAAGTTTAGGGACGTTCAGCACACCATTCTTTCAGAAAGTCAATACAAATACCTTAAATGTGATCGGCGTAAACACCGCAGCAAGCCCAGCAATTACCGCTGTTACCGGAACTGATGCGCAGTTGGGTATGACAATAACAGCCAACTCAACAACACAAAGCGCCGCCTTCTTTCAAACCTTAACGCCTTCGGCTTATCCAATTCACTCATTAGGTGCTAACGGAAGTTACACGGGTAATTTACAGGCTGATAACGCAGTCGGTATTAGTGTAAAATTAAATTCAGCAACATCTGCCGGCAATTTTTTAAGCCTTAATAATAGTTTAGGTTTTGCGGTAGCGTTTATCACTCCGACCGGGCAAATAAATACGACCGGCGGAATTGCTATGAATACGGCACTTACGGCAGCGGCTGGCGGTAGTCAATACCTTAATGACATTTACCCAACAATTACCGGCGACCCGGGAGGTACTACGGGGTACACAGTTGGAATACAACAGTCTATTTGGGGTGGTGGTAATAATATCGCAAACGGAACTAACCAGCTTTTTACGTCGAATAACTCAATGACAGGAGGGTCGGTTGCTGTTCAGACCAACGACCAACATACATTCATTTTAAACGGAGCTGGCAATACCAGTACGGGCTACAACTCTAATTATTCCCTAAGCGTTGCGTCGACAGGTGGAATAACAGGAACGTTTTCTCACATAAATATAAATACCCCTACAACCACAGGAGGCGGGACGATTGGAACTATTTACGGCGTTAATATCGCTTCTCAAAAAACATCGCTAATAACCAATGCTTACGCTTTTTATCAGAGCGGGTTGAGCGATAAAAATTACTTTGGCGGTCAAAGCGGATTTGGAATGTCCAGCCCTACAGCACTGGCGCAATTTTCGCAATCATCAACAGGTACGGGCACTATTAGCGTTACTTCCACGGTTGGCACCGTGACAGGTACGGGGACTACATTTACCACAACTTTTGCGGTAGGACAGACGATCACGGCAAACGGCGAAACCCGTACAGTTGCAGGTATAACAAATAATACGTTAATGACAACGGACGCGTGGACTAATACCTTTAACGGAGCTTACACCTTACCGAGCCGGAATGTTTTGTTTGTGAATGGTAACGGTACGTTGAATGCATCTCAATATACAACAGTCGGTGGTATATTGTATTCATCGAATAGTTCAGGACTGCTTACCCAGACTGCGCAGGGGCCTGCCAACACTATTTTACATGGAAATGGAACATCTGGGCCCGCTTTTTCAGCGGTTGCAACCGGGGATATATCTAATAATGCTGTGACCTATGCAAAAATACAGGCAGTTACTACCAATCGTTTGTTAGGAAGCGGAGCCGGAACTGCTGTTGCAGAAATAACACCAGGGACTGGCTTAAGTTTTTCCGGATCAACCTTAAATGCTGTGGGATTTGCGAATCCAATGACGACAAATCAGGATTTAATTATAGGGGGAACAAGCGGCTCTGCGACAAGATTAGCTCTCGGGGCAAATAATTCAATTTTAAAGGTAAATGGAAGCGGTAATATAGCGTGGATAGTGCAGTTAGGCAATGTTGCGCCTACTATAGTGAGCGGCAGCACCAGTGGGACTGCATCATTTAATATGCCGGACCAGGATACGTATCGAAAAAAAGTAATTATTTACTGCTCGGCGCTCAACGGGACAGCATCCTACACATTTCCTATTGCATTTACCTATGTTCCGCAGGTAACAACCGGCGCTGCAATCAGTACTACGATAAACACAACTTCAGTCACTGTTTCAGGAACGACCCAAACCGGGTTTATCGTTTTAGAAGGATATTAATTAAAATATGAAGCCAATAACTGACCCCTTTAAAAAAAACTATCTCGAAAGGCCCGTCACACAGCAGGACTGGGATAACCCCGAATTACGGAAAGCGCTTGCGGAAAACGGCCATGAGATCGGAACAGTGGTGCGGTTTTCCAACATCTGTAAACTTAAAAATAAGAAAAAAAGATAATTAATAATAAAAACTAAAAATGGAAACATCAAAACAAATGAGCCTCGACCTGTTTGACACAGGCAAAGGTGTGGTAGTAGCAGCCGGGGGTGCTGTTATATCGGGTATTTACACTGTGGTTGAATCGGGCTTGTCAACCGGGCATATTGTGATTAACTGGAGCGTAGTGGGTATTTCTGCGCTGGCGGCAGGCTTATCTTATCTGAACAAGAATTTCTTCACAAAAGGCGCCACAATAACACCAAACGAATAAGAGATGGCAATTACAAAATTAGATGCCGCAGGCATCGCAATGATGATCGCCTTTGAGGGATGTATTTTGCATCCTTATCGTGATCAGGTCGGAATACCGACTATCGGTATCGGATGTACTTATTATGAAAATGGCGTTAAAGTAACGATGGATGACCCGGCAATAACACAGGAACGGGCTAATGAGCTATTTACAAATATCGGTACAGTTTACTCGAATCCTGTTCACTTTTGGACAGTGCCGATACTTAATCAAAACCAGTTCAATGCCCTATTTTCGTTCTGTTATAACGTAGGAACGGGAGGATTTAAAGGATCGTCCGTACTAAGGCTTGTCAATCAAAATATTACTGATGAGCGTCTCCAGGCAGCATTTTTATTATGGGATAAAGCCGACGGAAGGGTAATTGACGATCTGGTTAACCGGAGAAAAAAGGAATACGAAATATTTATTTCGTAGAAAGACAACCTTATTAGGGGTAAACAAAGCGATATACACCTCTAATTATTAAAAATGTCTAACGTGAAAATGAAAACGCCGGTGAGCTATTACGGCGGTAAACAAAAATTAGCAACAAAAATTTGTTCTTTGATACCTGAGCATACGCTCTACAGTGAGCCTTTCATCGGAGGTGGCGCAATCTTCTTTGCAAAAGAGCCATCGCCGGTTGAGGTTTTAAACGATACCAATAAAGAGCTGATGAACTTTTACAAAGTAGTGTAAAACGACTTTGTGTGCCTTGAGAAGGAGGTCAGAATAACCCTCCACAGTCGCGATCTGCACCGCAAAGCTTCAGTGATCTACAATAACCCGGATATGTTCAGCGACATCAAACGCGCCTGGGCGGTCTGGCTGCTGAGCAGTCAAAGCTTTTGTTCGCAGTTGGACGGCTCATTCGGATATGATAAGTCTAAAAATACCACCACAAAGAAGATCATCAATAAACGCGACAGCTTTACGGAAGGCCTCGCGATAAGGCTGCAAAACGTTCAACTGGAATGCGCCGATGCCTTGTATGTCATCCGAAGCAGGGATGGCTTAAATAGCTTCTTTTACTGCGATCCGCCCTATTTCAACAGCGACTGCGGACACTATAACGGCTACACCGCACAAGACTTTGAAAATCTGCTGATCACACTGAGTAAAATTGCAGGGAAGTTTCTTTTGTCTTCCTATCCGTCTGACTTGCTGATGAAGTATGCAAAGCAACATGGCTGGCATATATGGTCGGTTGAGCAAAATGTAACAGTAAATAACCGCAGCGGGTATATGAAAAAGAAAGTTGAAGTATTAACGGCAAACTATCCGATAAGTTAAAAAAAAAGCCCGGACAGATAAAGGCGCCAACCATTCATCATAACAGAAGCAGCCCGAAAGCTGCCTTGCGTCCGGGCTGTACCTATAATGGGCAAACAAAGCCGTTTTCGGACGTTACGATGAATGGTTGGCGTTGCAAATGTAAATAAAAACGGCTTTTAAAGATGATTTAAAAGCCGTTTAATTGATATATAATTGTGGTGGATATTACAGTAGTGTGTTTGCGAAAAAAGTTAAAAAAGTGCAGCTTTGGTTTTGGCTATGTGTAGGTTTGGTTTTTGCGATTATACAGNCAAACAAATAAATAGAGG
>TBL_comb48_EPIDRAFT_1003532_pt1 | contig 10380 bp, 14 predicted proteins | sample TroBogEpilimnion_37_FD_10681 | JGI IMG/M metagenome (IMG submission 10681)
TCCAATACCGTCTGGAGTAAATCCTTGTGATATTAAAAGAGCAACTGGTTATGACCGTATTTGGGATGTTAATAATAATATTTATCAAAATTTAATTACTAATCAAATTGACGGTTCTTTCTTTTGTAATGCTTCTGTTCATACTTTACCTTTTATTCAACAATTACCAGGACTAACTTCTATTCCTCAAACTGGTTCTGGTACTTCTACTTTAACTAGTACTTGTTTAGATTCTAATGGTGTAATGCAAACTGATACTTCTCTATGTAATTCAAATACCCAAGATTCACCATCTACCAGCTGCGGTTTTTCTGCTTTAGATCCTACATCTTGGCTATATTGTCTCTTTGTTCCACAAGATTTAAATAAACCAAAAACTACTATTTTTAATTCTTTAAATCTTTCTTATTTAGGTGTTGCTTATACTTTTATTAATGGTTTAGTTTCGCCTTTATCAAATTGGAATAATATTCCTGATACTTGTGACGGTCCTACTGTTGTTATTCCTATTCAATATGCTATTCCAGGTTTTTCTGATATATCTTTTCATCCATTTAGTAGTTGTAACCCTGTTCTTTCTCATTGGCTTTCTTATTATATTGATTTTGTATCTGTTTTTATTTATTTAGCTACATTTTTCAAGATAATTTCTATAATTATGAAGTCTTTTGGTTTAGATTTTAATCTTTTTAATAATAGCGATAAAGGTCCTGATTTATAATGCTTACTCAAACTATCTTAAATGCTTTTGCTTCTTTATTATCATCAGTAATTAATTTATTTCCAAAAATCAATGCCAATACTTACACTTCATTTTATAACAATGTTATAGGTCATTGGACAGATTTTATAGTATCTGCAAAAGATTTTTCTCATTATTTTCCTTTACAAGCTTTATATAATTGTTTTGAACTTTTATTAGCTGCTTTTTTTGCAACAACTGTAATTAAAGTTATTAGAATTATTATTTCTAATATTTCTGGTGGAGGTGGTGCAGTATCATGATATTAAATCAATATAACCCTATTGAGATTAATAATAATTGGAATACCATTTATATAACCTTTTTTATAATAATTATTTATTTTATATTTTTTGGTAAATCTTTTATTAAAATTTTATCAATTTCTGATGAATTGGATTCCTTAAATTGATTATTTTGTTATCTCTTTTTCTATTATTTTTTATCTTCTTATTTAAAAGATTAAAAAGAAAAAAGAATGTTGATTTAATGCTTTCAAAACCTTATACGTATGAATCTGATTCTAGGAGAACTAGATATCGTTATAGGGGTGGTTTTTAATGTTTAAAAATTTTTCTTGGCATAATTTTTTCTTTCCACAAGATAGATTAAAATCTTCTTCTAGATTAAGAAGAAGGTCTGTACCTATTCATGCTTATATTGGACCTAATGGTTCCGGTAAGAGCTTATTGATGGTATATGACACAATACCTAGTTTAGAATCTGGTCGTAAAGTTTTAAGTACTGTAAGAATTTTAGATTATAAAAACCCAAGATTATGTGACGATATACATTGCAAATCTGAAGCTCATGGAGAGCACATGGCAGCTCATCCTAATTACATTCCTTTAACTAATTGGAAGCAATTACTTAATTTTAGAGATGGTGATGTTCTTTTAGATGAAGTTCAAGGTGTTTTGTCATCTAGAGAATTTTCTAGTCTTCCTGCTCCTATAGCCACAATGTTGCTTCAATTGCGTAGAAGAAACGTTGCTCTTAGATGGACTGCTCCAAATTTTGCTCGTGCTGACAAACTTTTAAGGGAAGTTACTTTGTCTGTTACCGTTTGCGAACCATTTTTAGCTAAAAAGAAAAAATCTAAACCTGGTCAGCCTGACGCAATATGGTTTGAACGCTCTGCTGTTTTAGCTATGACTTATAAAGCGGAACTAGTTGATGAAATTGACGCTAGAAAATTATCCTTAGGTGAAGAAACTCCTATAATTAGACAATTTCTTTTTAGAAAAAAGTTTAGATGGACTAATTTAACATGTAAAGCTTATGATACTTATGACTCTATAACATCTATTTCAACCCCAGATTCTTCTGGTGCATGTTTAGAATGCGGTGGTTCTGTTACTAGAATGAAATGTCTTTGTTCTAAACATTAAGAAGCCCCCCGCCTGCTCTGCAGGGGGGCTTCATGATTTTAATTAATCGCTCCGAATTGTATGTAAAGGCATTTGCCTAAAAATAGAATAGGAGATATAAATGATTTATATATATAGGTTTAAGTTAGCTTTAAAAGTTTTAAAAATTTCAAATATTTATGTAACATATTTTCAAAGAATAGTTTATTTTCCAAATGGTGGTTTTTCACTAGTTGTTAAATTGTTACCAGGTTCTTCATTTTTTGATTTTGAAAAATCAAAAAAGTTTTTATCTGTTTCATTAAAATTTGATAATGTTACAATGGATTTATTATCATCTAATAAAGTCAAGATTAGTTTTTTTAATAATGTATCTCAAGAACTTATTCCATTTGATAATAAATTTTTCCTTGATGTAGTTAATTCTAAGTTTTCAGTAAAAGTTGGTCAAGATAAGTCTGGTTTAGATGTTTATTTTCCTCTTATTTCTGATGTCGGTTCTACAGTTTCTATTATTGCTGGTACTCCCGGCAGTGGTAAGAGTTCTTTGATTAAAAATATTGTTACTAATTTAATTAATTCAAATTCTATTATTATTTGGTTTGACCCTAAAGGTGGTTTTGACGCTATTCAGTTTTCTGACCGTGTTCAGGTTTTTTCAGATAATAGAAATTATTCATTATATTTAAAAGAATTAACTAAACTCCAATCTATTATCGATTATAGAAACAATATGTTAGCTAGAGGATTATCTTTAGAAAATTCTTTACCAATTTTATTGATAGTTGATGAATGGGCATTAATAGCTAATATAGGTGATAACTCATATAAGAAAGATTTTGAAGTTATTTTAAGGTCAATAGTCGCTACTTGTAGAACTGCAAATGTTTCAGTTATTTTATCTACTCAAAGACCTACTAAAGATTCCATTGATGTTACAACCAGAGAATTAGCCACTCAAAGAATATGCTTATCCATAGAAGATAAATTTGCTAATGAAGCTATTTTAGGTGTTTCTCCTGATGTATTTTCAGCTATATCTTTACCTAAAGGTCATTTTATATTTAAAATTAATGGTAAGTTTGAATATGTTATTGGTTATGAAAATTATGCTTCTTTTTCTTTAATGTGTAAAAAATATTCTGATTTAAATAAATCGTTAGAAAATGCTTTTGATATTGATGAATTTTTGAACCATATTCGTTCATTTTCTTTATAAAAATGAATCATTTTTGATGTTTTTAAAAAAACTTATTAAAACTGGGTTATTCATTAGGGTAATCCATTTTCTATATGGATTTATCCATTCTCAGAGTGTCCCAGGCCGGATTAGAGCACTTATTTAATGGATTTATCCATGATACTATAAACCATGCCTAAAAAGCCTAAATCTTTAGAAGAAGCTATAAATTCTTTTGAATTACCTTCTTTTTCTAATAAATCATTAAATAAAAATATCAAAAAATTAGATTCAAAAAATTACAATTTAGATTTACCTTTTTCAAAGACATATTTGCAAAATGATATATGGTCTGTTTTATCATGTAAGATAAATAATAAATATATTTCAATGATTAAAATGGCAAATGAAATTAATCTTAAACCTGGTATTGATTTATCATGTGTAATTATTAAAAAACCTAATTCTGTATTAGCTAGAGCTTCTAATTATAAAGTTATCGGTACTGATTTAGAATATAAACATATTGATGATTATGAATTATTTTTTGATTCTAAATTTAGGTTAAAACTTAATAATTCGTTTTTACATCATTTGTCTTTAAATAATACCGATAATGTTTTAGTTTTTTATAAAAAATTAATCAAAAAGAATTCTCCTTTTATTATTCAGTTTTTTAACCCAATGGAATTCATTAATAATGATGTTGAGGATTTATTACAATGGTAAAAAAAATAACTATTGATAAACATATTGAAATCGTTAAAAAAGGTATTTCAAAAAATACACTAAGAGGTCATTCAACTTATTTTAATTCTGTTTCGGATTATTTTAAAGGTCGTTATTATGATGATGTTTATTTGGATGAATTGAAAAATTTAGTAAATATTACTGGTGAAAATTCTATAAGAAGAGCTATTACAAAAAATGGAGCTGGTGCTCAAGAAAGTATAATTTATGCTTTAAGAAGAATATGGACTTCCGCTGTAACTGATGGTTTAACAAATAGAAATATAGCTTTAGAATTAAAAAGACCTCCTAAGAGTAGAGCCAGAAATCGAAGAGGTTTAAATGAAAAAGAATTGAAGCTTTTACAAAAATGTTTAGCTACTAAAACTAAAGACCCAGAATTATCTTTATTAGTTTTAAGATTAGCCCTAGAAACTGGTGCTAGGCGTGGTGAGTTATTGGCTATTAAATTTGGTGATATTCAAAGAGAATCCGGTTGTATTAATTTATTAACTGATACTAAAAAGAATTCTATTGCTTTACAACCTATTACAAAATCTTTAATGCAAGCTTTAGATTTATTTATTAAAAATCGAATAGGTAATCATCCTTCAAAAAATGATTTTATCTTAGTTGATAAGTTAGGTAATAAAATAGGACGTAGATGGTTTGAATTAACTTCCGAATTAGTTAGAAATAATGTTAAAGAACTTTCTGGTTCTTCTGAGGTTTGGTTTTCATGGCATTTAACTAGGCACACTATGGCTACTTTAATAGAACGTTCTTCAGGTTATTCTATTGCTGCCAGGTATTTAAGACACAATTTATCTAATTTATCTACTGTTACAGGTATTTATACCTCTGTAACTTTAGATGAGTTGAAATATGCTTTATCGTTATTATGGAAAGAAGACATGTCTTAATCTTTTAAATTTTTTGCACATATAATTAATTCTTTATATGTTAAATCCCAACCATCATCTATTAGAACTTCTATAATTTCTATTAATCCATTATTTTTCCATTCTAAATAATTATTATCTTTTAATAATTCATAATATAAGAACTCTCTTTTTAGTTGTACTCTTGCCATAGCTATCGCTATTTCTGTGTTAGTGCCGTTTGGTAATATCATTATTTCTCCTTTTTTTTATTAATTCTTATTAATATTCAAAAATCTATTATTTATAAACAATTTTTATTGATAATTCCAAAACCCTTGGTAATACACGAAATATACTTCACCTCCCTAAAAATTTTAATTTTTCTTATATGCCTTAACTGTCTTTCTTCGAGAGAAGAGAGGGAAATATGGGTTTAGTTTTAAGTCCAGAACAACTAAAAAAGAGCAGTCAAAATTCTAGAGAAGCACGATATTCCAGCCGTTTTTGGCTTAACATAAATTCCAATATTAAAAGAGTTAGAGGTTGCGGTACTTGTTCTGCTAATAATCAGGTTACTTTGTATGTTAATCAAAGTAAAAAAAGTTTTGAAAGAAGTGCTGGCTTTTCAGATTTAATTACTTGTGGTTCTTTATGGGCATGCCCTGTATGTAGTTCAAAAATTACGACTAAGAGAGCTTTAAAATTATCTGAAGAATTGAAAGTTTGGAATATAAAGAAAAAAGGTAATACTGCTTTTTTTACTTTAACAATGAGTCATACAAATAATGATAAATTATCTGATTTATTTCCCAATTTATCATCTGCATGGTTAGATATGACATCCGGAAAAGCATGGAAAAAATTTACTACTAAATATTCTGTTTTATCATCTTTACGAGCTACTGAATTAACTCACTCTTATGTTAATGGTTGGCATTTACATTATCATGGTGTTTTTTTAATAGCTCCTGGAAAAGAATTTAATATTGAAGAATTACAAAATGATTTATTTGATAAATGGTCCAAAGCTTTAAATAAATTTTCTTATAAAGCTTCTAAAAATTATGGCGTTGATGTTCGTAAAGGTTATGGTGAATCTGGTTTAGCTTCATATTTAACTAAGTATTCTGGCGCTGCTTGGGAGGTTTCAGGATTTTCTACTAAATTGGCTAAAGGTCAGTCTCGAACTCCTTTTGCTATTTTGAAAGATTTATCTAATTCTTTTTTTGCTGGCGATGTTGATAATGATGACTACAAAAGAGATTTAGCTATTTGGTTTGATTTTGAAAAGTTATCTAAAGGTCGTCGTCAATTTCAAACTGGTAAAAATTTTGCGGCTTTAGTTAAAGATGATAATCCAGATGAAATTGTAATTGAAGAATTTGATAGAGAAGAGGCTTATTTAGATTCTTATTATTTTAATTTATTTAATCGTTCTAATTTCAAAAATTCTAGTACTTTACTTTCTATTGCTGAAAATGAATCTCTTTTTAAAGCTTTAGATTTCTATTCTTCCGAAGTAATAAAGTTGTCTCCAAAATTAACACGACCATCTTATTCTTTTAAGAAGGTCACTAAATGACTAATAGATATTTAAATAATATTCGTGTTAATGATTATAAATTGAGAATGGGTTGTTCTTTATGTGATTTTAATGCTATTCATCCATCACAATTACATTTAGACCATTTAGATAGAAGCTTAAAATATAAAACCTCATCTGGTAAAAGAGTTTCTGTTTCTTATCTTATTCAGGCTGGATATTCTTGGGACATTGTTGCTAATGAATTATTGAAATGTCGTGTTTTATGCGCTAACTGTCACATTTTATATACCGTCACTGAGCAACAACCATCTAAAAAGGAGAATATATTGTGAGCCCAAAAATTTTAGGTTCTTTAATTGCTTTAGCTATATCTTTAATTGGTGGTTCTCAATTACTTTCTTCTACTCAACCTAATGCTGAATATTCTGTAGCTTATAATAATTTACATGGTGTTTTAGAATCTTCTTATTCTTTCTATTTGTTAAATAATAATGATTTAGTATCTGCTTATCAAAATGGTTGTAAAGAATCTTCTNCTTGTGGTTCTATCGATTCTGGCTCTTATGTTTCTTTTGATTCTACTTCTAATAATTTATTGTCTTGTGCTGGAACCACTTGTTTAAGGGGAGAAATCCAACACGGTCAATTAGTAATTTATCCAGCTTAATTTTTTTTGCGCCTACTGTTTCTATTAAATATAAATGAACGATTTATATCTATTAAAAGGAGTAAAAATTATGTATGTTAATTATATAGGTAAAGTTAGAAATGTTTCAGGCAGTATTTCAGAGCCAGACCCAGTTACGGGTATAGAAACTAAATTTATTTCAGTTTCTTTAGAGGGAGAAAATCAACCCTATTTATGGGGTTTTGCCAACGATTTTATTACACTTCCTGAAGTTGGACAGACTTTAAATTTATCTTTATTTGTTAAAGCTAAAGTCAAAGATGGTAAAGGTCGTTTATCATCTCGTTTGTTAAGTTTTGAGGTTGTTGGTTAAATCTCAAAAGGGTAAGCGCTATGTTTTTTTCTTCTCTCCAGTTCTTTAGGGGCATAGCGCTTATTTTAAAAAGCATTAAAGGTAAATCAAAGTATGAATTCATCAAGCGTTATTTCTGTTATTAATCCTTATGTACAAATCGTTGCTTTAGACGATAGACAATTCTTTCCTCTTTTATTTTGTTTATGTTTTATTTCCGGTCTTTTATTAATTACTTTTCTTTTGAAAAATTTTAGGTCAGTTTTTAGGAATTCTAATGAATCAGTCATTTAGTTGGGAATTATTATGGTGTTCTTTTTTAGTTCCAATTATGTTAATGCGTGTCATTAAATGGTTATTAGGAGTTTTGACTTTATAATGATTTTTCCTTTATCAAGTTCTTTGACAAATTCTGGTTCTCAACTTTTATCAGACCCAATGTTTTTTATTTATAACTCTATTTTGAGTGCTTTAGTTTTTGCTATTTTGTTATCTTTTTTTAACGGTAGCAGAAGGTTTTAAGAGAGGGGGTGATTAATAAATGTCAGTAGATTATAGCGTTTTTAACGATGTAGCTAATACAGCTACAAATGCAACTCTAGGAGCGGTTACACACCTTCTTCCAGTAGTCCTTCCAGTTCTTGCAGTTCTTTTCGGTATCCGTTGGATTATCGGAAAAATCAACGTACGCAAAGCAGCGTAATTTTGAATCAAGTTTTATCCCTGATTATCGAAAGGAGGTCTTTATGGATAAATTAAAAAAAGTTCTTAATCCACTTAAGATTTTCAGGGTTAAAACTTTTACTTTCTTATCAATTTTTGTTTTATTATTTTCTTTTATAGGAATAAATTTAAGTCCTGCTAATGCAGCTGTTTTAGACCCATCTTTACCTACTGGAATTACTGGTGGAGGTATTGATTCTCCAGGTTCTGGTTTTGCTGAATGGTATCCAGCATTAGATATGACACCTGCTGAATTAGGAAATGCTATAGGTATAGCTGCTGTTTCAGGCTACTATTTTTTAACACACATGGTTAATGTTCCTACAGTTAAACAAAATATACCCAATGGTTTTGGTTTATCTTATAACATGACATCAGCTCTAGATTATAACCCACCATTACAGGATTCTTATTTATCAAATGGAACAATATTAACTGCTGATTCCCCTTATATATCAAAATGGATAGGTGACCCTAATTCTACTTATACATTTGATATTTCAGCTTTAACATATAATTCTTCTTATTATTCTAATTTAAATTTGTATGAATATTCTGGTAATAATTTAATAGCTATAGTCAATGGTTCTTGGTCTAGTGATATTTCTTTTAACAATTTATCTATTGAAAGGACTTTAGCTTCTAATTCTCCTAATCGCATTACTGGCGTTGCTTTAGTTCGTACTACTCAAAATTCAGGATTTCGTGATTTTTGTCCAGGTGAAGTTGTTTTTTCCACATTAGGAGTTATACCATCTCGTACTTTAGATTCATCATGTGTTTTTGCACCTTATCCAGTTGTAACAAATCCTCCTTTTATGAAAGACCCTTGTTATCTTAATCCAGGTTGTACTTCTCATACCCCTCAACCTGTTATTCCTTATACATCACCATCTTTACCTGGAATCGTTACAACCCCTGGCATTAACCCTGTTTTATCTCCAAAATTAGACCCTATTCCTCCTACTGATACAGGTTATTCACCCAGTTCTACATTATTAGGAACGCAGGTTGAGACTCAACCTCATAATATGGCTTGTGAAACTTATTATTTAAATGATGGCACTTCTATTGAAGCAGGTTGTATTCCTATAACAGATTCACAATTTTTTGTAGGTCTTCCAATACCGTCTGGAGTAAATCCTTGTGATATTAAAAGAGCAACTGGTTATGACCGTATTTGGGATGTTAATAATAATATTTATCAAAATTTAATTACTAATCAAATTGACGGTTCTTTCTTTTGTAATGCTTCTGTTCATACTTTACCTTTTATTCAACAATTACCAGGACTAACTTCTATTCCTCAAACTGGTTCTGGTACTTCTACTTTAACTAGTACTTGTTTAGATTCTAATGGTGTAATGCAAACTGATACTTCTCTATGTAATTCAAATACCCAAGATTCACCATCTACCAGCTGCGGTTTTTCTGCTTTAGATCCTACATCTTGGCTATATTGTCTCTTTGTTCCACAAGATTTAAATAAACCAAAAACTACTATTTTTAATTCTTTAAATCTTTCTTATTTAGGTGTTGCTTATACTTTTATTAATGGTTTAGTTTCGCCTTTATCAAATTGGAATAATATTCCTGATACTTGTGACGGTCCTACTGTTGTTATTCCTATTCAATATGCTATTCCAGGTTTTTCTGATATATCTTTTCATCCATTTAGTAGTTGTAACCCTGTTCTTTCTCATTGGCTTTCTTATTATATTGATTTTGTATCTGTTTTTATTTATTTAGCTACATTTTTCAAGATAATTTCTATAATTATGAAGTCTTTTGGTTTAGATTTTAATCTTTTTAATAATAGCGATAAAGGTCCTGATTTATAATGCTTACTCAAACTATCTTAAATGCTTTTGCTTCTTTATTATCATCAGTAATTAATTTATTTCCAAAAATCAATGCCAATACTTACACTTCATTTTATAACAATGTTATAGGTCATTGGACAGATTTTATAGTATCTGCAAAAGATTTTTCTCATTATTTTCCTTTACAAGCTTTATATAATTGTTTTGAACTTTTATTAGCTGCTTTTTTTGCAACAACTGTAATTAAAGTTATTAGAATTATTATTTCTAATATTTCTGGTGGAGGTGGTGCAGTATCATGATATTAAATCAATATAACCCTATTGAGATTAATAATAATTGGAATACCATTTATATAACCTTTTTTATAATAATTATTTATTTTATATTTTTTGGTAAATCT
>TBL_comb48_EPIDRAFT_1003533_pt1 | contig 10380 bp, 12 predicted proteins | sample TroBogEpilimnion_37_FD_10681 | JGI IMG/M metagenome (IMG submission 10681)
AAAGCTCCAAATATTATGAGCCGTAAAAATTACATCCCACACTATAAAAATAATTGCGGTAGCCGTACATGCAATTATAAAGGGTAAAAAGAATTTATAAAAACGTATTAGCTTATGAAAAGAAAAAATAAGCGGCATGCTAAGGCATAACAAATCTACCAGGAGGTATGTATAATGTGGATTCAATTATTTTGCTTTAGCTTCTTTAAAATACTTTAAGGGCACCCATAGCATACCAAAACATTCACCATCTTCTTTATATAAATGTTTATGGTGCATTTTATGTGCTCTACGAATGGCGCGGAAATACCAATTATCGGTTTTGGTGAACCATTTGATGCGCTGATGTATAAAAACATCGTGCACCATGAAGTAGGCAAAGCCATAGATGGTGATACCCAAGCCACTAAAAAAGAGCAAATGCATATCGGGTTTAAAGGTGCCTAAAGCCAGCATAAGAATACCGGGGCAGGCAAAAATGAGAAAAAAATTATCGTTTTTTTCGAGCACAGCACGCGGATTTTTTTGATGGTGATCTTCGTGCAGTACCCAAAGCCAACCGTGCATTAGATATTTGTGTGCCAACCAGGCCACACCTTCCATAGCAACAAAAGTTAGTAAAGTAATTAAAAAGGGAATCATGTTATTAAAGCGTTTGGTATGTTTTTTTTTCTTGTAAAGTAAAGTTCGATGAAATACTGATATAATGCTTCATATAATCTGCAACAGCATCGTGTTTACCGTGCATTTGTTTTATGTAGTTGAATATTACAACTTTATCGGTGGTTAAATTGCTTTTGTAGCATAAAATTGCAGGAGCATTATCTTGAATGGTAAAGCGCAGGTAATGAATTTCGGCATTATTAGGTTCTTTATTGATGGCTGTTTCCATGAAGTGCTTTCCTTTATTAAAATGCATTAATTTTTCGGTAGGAAAGAAAACGTATTTGCAGCTCATGATTTCGGCCATGGCTTTATAGGCTAATAATAGCGCCGGGGAGGCCTCTGTATAATTATGGGTTTGTTGCAGCAATTGGTTATAAGCCACTTTACTTGAGTAAGAATTGTGCAAACTTTGCCTTAAAGCATCTAATTGAGATGCGCTTGGTAAAGTTGTTTGCAAACACCAAAATAATAAAAGCCCTTTCATATCATCATATTTATGCTGTGTCTGCAATAAGATGAAAACAGTAGACTTATTTTTTGATAATTTGGTATTCTGATGCGTTGCATTAAGATGGCTTTTGATGGCAGTGCTTGTATTTTTTGAAAAATGCGCCTATAGTATACATAGGCCACATACACGCCAAATATAGATTCTTTTGGCAGTTTTTTAATACCTTCTAATGCTGCATTAAAATCGCTTTCAATTTCTTGTTCGATTTGTTTTTTGGTATAGTCTTCAAAATGGTCCATATTAATACCCGGAAAGTACATACGGCCCAAGGTTTTGTAATCGTCTTTTAAATCTCGCAAGAAATTTACTTTTTGGAAAGCTGCCCCTAAGCGCATGGCTGCGGGCTTTAATTCGTTATACAGGTTTTTGTTGTTATTGGTAAATACATGTAAACACATCAGTCCTACTACCTCGGCAGAACCAAGGATGTACTCGTCGTATGAAGCACGGTCGTGGGTATTTTGCTGTAAATCCATTTGCATGCTATGCAAAAAGCAGTCTATAAGTTCCATTTCTATACCATAATGGTGTACCACCTGCTGAAAACTGTTTAGAATTGGGTTTAAACTTATTTTACGATCAATGGCCAATTTTGTTTCTCGAATAAATTCGTTGAGTAATAATTGTTTATCGTAGGAATGAAAACTATCTACAATTTCGTCGGCATAGCGAACAAAGCCATAAATACTATAAATATCGTTGTGCAGCGATTTGTGCAAGCAGTAAATACCCAACGAAAAACTGGTACTGTAAGCACGAGTGGTTAGTTTACTACATTCGTTAGATACTTTATCAAAAAGGCTCTTCATGCTTTGGAATTTTTTAAATAATTATTGGTGAGTTTAGCAGCAATGCTGCCGGATATAAGTGCCGGCGGCACACCCGGACCCGGCACAGTAAGTTGGCCGGTATAAAACAGGTTATCTAATTTTTTGTTTTTAATAGAAGGTTTAAGTATGGCTGTTTGTTTTAGCGTATTGGCTAAGCCATAGGCATTGCCTTTATAGGCATTATAATCGCTTATGAAATTGTTGAGGCAATAACTTTGTTTATAAACAATATGGTTTGCTATGGTTGTGCCGCAGCGGTTTTCTATACGCTGTAAAATTTTGGAAAAGTAAGCTTCCCGAAGTTCGGGAGTATCTTGCAGGCCTGTGGCTAATGGAATAAGAATGAACAGATTTTCCATACCGGCAGGTGCTACAGCAGCATCGGTTTTAGAGGGGCAACAAACATAGAACAAGGGATTGGATGGCCATACCGGATTGGTATAAATTTCGTTGGCATGGGTATTCATATCCGTATCGAAAAACAGATTGTGGTGAATGAGTTGGGGTATTTTTTTATTTACACCCAGGTAAAAAATGAGTGCAGAAGGTGCAAAAGTGCGCGACTCCCAATAGGCTTCGGTATAGTTGCGTTTGTTTTGGGGCAGTAGCGATTCCACATGATGATAATCGGCGCCGGCAATTAAGGCATCTACCTGAACTTGGGTATTATTTGAAGTTACAGCGCTTACCTTATTATTGAGGATATGGATGGTATCGATATTGAAATTGGGAATGATATTTACACCCTTTTCGATAGCTAATTGTTGCATTGCATTTACAATTTCGTACATGCCACCCCTAGGGTAGTAAGTACCTTGTACTAATGCGGAGTAGTTCATGATGCTGTAAAGGGCCGGTATTTTATTGGCCATTGCCCCTAAAAAAAGGACCGGGAACTCCATTAATGCAATAAGGCGTTCATCTTTAAAATAGCGCCTAACATATTTACTAAGCGAGGTAAACAAACTGGTTTTTAATGCATTTTTAATAATGGCCGGCTTCATAAATTCAAGCAAGGATAGGGCAGGTTGGTGCACCAAATTATTCATACTGATGCTGTACTTAAATGCTGCATCGGCCAAAAAAGCTTTTAATTTGTCGGCACTGCCTTTTTCAATCTGTTCGAATAGTTGGTAAATATCGTTAATGTTAGCCGGGATTTGCATGAGCTCTTGGCCCGGAAAGAATATTTGAAATCCGGGATCGAGCTTAATGAGCTTGTAGTAATCGGCGGGTGATTTATCGAAAGCTTTAAAGTAATTTTCGAAAACATCGGGCATCCAATACCAAGATGGGCCCATATCGAAAAAGAAGCCATTTGCGCTAAAGGCCCTTGCGCGCCCCCCTATATTGGCGTTTTTTTCGAACAAGCTAACACTGTGCCCTTGAGCAGCAGCATAAGTTGCGGCAGATAAACCGGAAAAGCCCGACCCGATAACTCCAATTTTCGACATTCGTTTTGTTCAATATTTATGTAAATATATTAAACAAAATGGATTTGCCTAATAGAAATTATAAATAGCTTAATAATTGTGCCGGGGATTTAAGTTGAATTACATTTTGGGGAACAGTTAAAGAATCGTTGTGATAGGAGATAAGAAAAGGAATATTTTGTTTTAGGTTGATGTATTCTAATTCCTTTACTATTTGCTCGGATTCCCTTCTTGCGGTATAAAAGGTGATTACATGTGTGATATTTCTTTTTTCAATAATATCGGCAATATCTATAAGCGGTACATTTTGGCCTAAATACAAAGTAAGGTAGGAGGCGTTACGGATAATATAATCTGCAAATATGAGGGCTATTTCGTGCCATTCGTTGGGTGGGAGGAAAAGCAGAAAAGATTTATCGGATTTTTGGGGGAAGGGGAGTTCGTTTATAGCGTTTAAGAGTTTTCGGCGTATAATTTGAGTAGCGAAATGTTCATGCGCCGGGGCCAATTCGTTCATGGCCCATAATAAACCCGCTTTTTGTAAAAAGGGGTAAATTACTTGTAAAACAGTATTGTACATGCCCAGCGAAGCTATTTCGGCTGTAAGAATTTGGTTGAATTGCAATTCATTCAGATCGATAGTAGCAATAACTAAATCGTTTATGATACCAAAATTATGCAGGTGCTCATCGGGTTGCTTTTTAGTGGCTTGTAAATGCACATTAAATTCGGCCTCGGATAAATTGGCGATTTTAGAAATTTTGGAGCCGGCTTCTAAGAGTGTACTGATGTTAAGCAGTTTTTTAACCTGCTCATCGTTATAATACCTAATGTTGGTATCGGTACGTTGGGGGATGAATAAGTTGTAGCGTTTTTCCCAAATACGGATGGTATGGGCTTTGATGCCACTTAGTCTTTCCAGGTCTGCAATATTGTAGCGATCCAATTTGTTTAGCTATTTTTGTGCAATATTAAACAAAATGTTAGATTTATTACACAAATTAAATAAATACCTAGCTCATGCCAATTATTTAAGCCGGCAAAAACATTAAGATATTGCTTTAAAAAGTCCGATTATTGAATAATGGGCAGGACTATTTTAGAAGGATGGTCCCTATCGTGAATGATGGCTATAGTAGTTTTTTTAAAATCTTCGGGTTTGGCATGATAAATATCTACAAAGTTTTGGGGATTTCTATCTACCAAAGGAAACCAGGAGCTTTGAATTTGAACCATGATGCGATGGCCCTTTTTAAAAGTGTGACAAACATCTGGTAATGAGTAGCTTACTTCGCTTATTTCATCGGGAACAAAAGGTATTGTTTGGGTTAAAGACCTTCTGTAGCGCCCCCGCATGACCTCGCCCCTAACCAGCATTTGGTAGCCACCCATTGGATACTTTTTAGTGCGGGCAGCATAGGAACTATCCGTATATTCGAAATCGTCGGGAAACACATCAATCAGCTTTACCACGAAATCCGCATCCGTAGTAGAAATATTTACAAACAAGTTGGCCATTAAGGGGCCGGCTAGCGCCATATCTTTTTCCAACACCGGACTTTCGTAACAGAGCACATCGGGTCTTTTTGATGCAAAACGTTGATCGTCAGTCATATAATTATTGCCACGTGAAGCACTTATTTCGGCAATATAGGGTACCGGTTTAGCAGGGTCGCTGAGGTAATAATCGTAGGCACCATAAATTTGCGGCTGCTGCAAAGAGAGCGAATTATGAACATCAAAGTACATATTGGTGTATGTAATATGTTGTAGGGTAGCGGTGGAAGTATCGGCCCAGCGATTGAAAGACTTCCAGTTATTATCGCCACTACTAAATGTATTGCATTCTTTTATGTCGCCTATCTCACCTTTTGCTTTAAGGTGATAATTGAAGAAAGGCAGTTCGAAATGAGTTTGATAATAGAGCGAAGTGGCTGTGCCGAACCACACATTGCCCAGGTGCAGACCCGAATCGCGGGCCCAGTAGCCATGTGCCCATGGACCTAATACCAAACGATTATCGTTATGCGCATGAGCCTCGATAGCTTTGTATAAATTGATGGCCCCATAGCAATCCTCGGCATCGAAGAAGCCGCCCACTACTAAAGTGGCGCAAGACTTAGGAATTAAGTGTACGAAATTTCGAGGATTACGAGCTTGCCAAAAACTATCGTAATTGGGGTGATTGCACAGCTCTTTCCAAAACTCGACACTATCACCCATGAGTTTAGATAGGCTGTCTATGGTATTAATATTCAAATACTTATTGTATGCATCTTGCGTATGTAAGTTATAACCCGAGGCAAATTTGGTAGTGAGCGCCGGGCGAGGTTTGCCAAAACCCGAATAAAAGCCAAAAGCATCCATGAGCATAAAAGCACCGTTGTGGTGAAAGTCATCGCCTGAAAACCAATCGGTTACAGGTGCTTGCGGACTTACTGCTTTAAGTGCCGGATGGCCGGAAAGGGCACACATGGTGGCATAAAAACCCGGGTAAGAGATGCCGAAAGCCCCAACCTTACCGTTATTATTAGTGGTATTTTTAATCAGCCAATCGATGGTATCGTAGGCATCGCTGGCCTCATCAATATCTGTTTTATTCCTTTTATGCTCTATAAAAGGCCTGACATCTACAAATTTACCTTCGCTCATGAAGCGGCCGCGCACATCTTGAACCACTATAATATAATGCTCGCGGAGGTAGTTCATCCAATGGGAGTACCACATGGGGCGGAAAGCTTGGCCATAGGGCGAGCAGGAATAAGGCGTGCGACAAATAAGAATGGGGTGTTTTTCGGATTTATCGGTAGGGGTATATATGGCGGTATATAATTTAACCCCATCGCGCATGGGGATATTGACCTCGGTTTTGGTGTATTGCTGCATGACCCATAGCGAATCGGGATTTTGGGCCTTTGCTAATATGGGAATAAGGGCTAAAAAAAGGAATAGCAGCAGCGATTTTATAGGAAATGCCTTCATAAAACTAAAGTATAAAAAAAATGGGAAAGTAAAAGTTTAGCGCACAGAATAACTGTTTAGGCAATTATGATTTGGGCGAATTGCGGCAAAGCCACTAACTTGAAAATCATTTAGCTATGGAGAGGAAATTTGGAAATGATCATGTTGCGCTATAATTGTATTTTATGTTCTTGTATAAACTTGCTGTTTTGTAAGTTTTTCAGTTACAAAACGAGCAAGTTAACATAAAATGATTATAGCGCACTTTGTGCAGTTGGCAAAATACCGCAATACGCAACATGATAATAGTTTAGTATATTTGTCAAGCCAAACTAAACAATTATGAAAGTTTAAAATAACCTCAAATTAATATGAAAATTAATTACAATTCTGCAACAATAGCCATAAATACATTATTACTTATTACTACTTTTTGTAGTGCAGTTTGGGGAACTACCGAAATTAAAGGTTTTAAAAAAGTAGCATCTGATATTGAAAAAATACAAAAAGAATATAATTATAATATTGAAAGGGAAAGAAATGGGAATAAAAATAAATTAATAAATGATGCCTTTTCTATAAAAAAGTTTACATCGCCTAAAATTGATTTGAATAAATATATTTACAATACGCATGATAGTTATTTAGGTGAATTGCAAGAAATATTTAAAAGAGAAATAGAAAACCCATATTTAAAAGATAATAAAGAAATTTCATTATTATGGCAAAATATGTATTCTGATATTTCATTGAAAATAAATGAAATAAACAACAACGGAGTAGAAGAATGGGAGTATAAAATGAAAAAGCAAATTATACTTATTAGCGATAGTACGAATAAATATTGCCAAACAAATAATTAACCTTTGTTTTTTTCTTTTTCTTCTTTTATATTTTTCAATACTGTGATTATATTGCTAATAGCAAAAAGAGCAAAACAAGACATAAGTCCATAAAATGCAAGCATATATTTTAAGTTTAGCCAAAACTTTAGTTATGTTAGATAGTAAATTTTATGTTTAAATAATTGATTATGGTAGATTGACCCAATTATGGTACATAAAATTTATTATCGTATTCCTTTTAAAGTTTTGGCGTTGTTAATAATTCATTCTAAAACATTGTAGCACAATTAGTAACGTATGCCTAAAATATAACAATAGTACCCGTTGCGCTATAATTTATATTATGTTAACTAGCAGAGTAAGAACAAGTACCCTACAATAAGGATAATAAAATTATTGGGTTGGGTTTAGGATGAGCTAAGGTGTTTGAAGTAAGTGGCTAAAAAGCTGTTGTGGCAGTTTTCGTAAATGAGGTTTAAGGAGCTACTTAATTCTTGCTCATTAAATTGATCTTTGCGTTGTTTAATAATTTCGTTGAGGCGAAATTTTCCTTTGTCCTCCAGCTCTTGCTCAAACATAAAAGATTGCTTGGTGTTTTGCACTTGCTCATCTAAGCTAAGCTGCCCCGTTTTCATTTTAGCGGCGTGTTTATTGTAAATGATAGATAGGAAAAATTCGTATTCTTTTAATTGTTGCTCCATAACAATGCTTGTTCATGCAAAGATACTCCATGAAACTTGTTAATGGCCTGTTAGCGGGATTTTAATAAGGAGTTAAGAACTGTGCGAAATTTCTGAGCATGTATTTCTCGTTGCATCTTTGCATTAACAAACAAACAAACAAAATACATATAGAGGGCGTATTCTTACGCCTTTTTTCTTTTTTATACCCTACAGGATGCAGGAGGCGATTTATAAAATGACAATTTGCTTTAGGAGGCTTCAGCTACAATTTCATACTCTTACGTAATACCACCAAGTAAGCTACAATAAGAACAATTAAAGCAAGTCCGCAATAATTTTGAAAGTTCATAAGTAAGAAGCAATTAATACTACCTCAAACTTATGAACTAACTATAATAAGCGAAAGCGTTAAATAACGGTATTTTACTATTTAAATAACCTGATTTTAGCATGCCCCATTTAGGGCAGCTTACTACTCTACTATATATTAACTTTTTACTGTTAGGATGTTGCCACTAAGCGTAGCTGTATATTTGGTTAAAGCACTTGGAGGCGGTCCGCTTAAAACGGCACCCGTGGTGCTATTAAAAGTGCCACCATGGCAAGGGCAAATTAAATGCGTGCTGGTAGCATCGTAACCAACGGTACAACCCTCATGTGTACAGGTAGACGACAAAGCTTGAAAAGTAGTTGCAGATTGCCTGATTATAATAATGCCTTGGCTGGTAACCATAGCGCCACCCACATTAGTTAATGCCGAATTAGCCGAATTGCTAAGATCTAATGTGAAGTTTACATTGCTGGGGCCGGCATAGCTTTGCTTGGTGCAGCTTTCGATAATTGCTGTTGGCAATAATGCCAAGCCACACATTGCCATAGATTTTTTGATAAACTCTTTACGTTCCATATTCAGGTTGTTTTTAGCTATTGCAATAATAACGTGTACATACATGCGTTATTGTGCAAATAAAGGTAAGTTTTTAAAAAACTTGAATTTAGACTGTAGGTAAGACTAAAAGATTAATGCTTAAATAGGTAAAAAGCAATGGGCACTACTACCAAAAAGCATAGAAAGAGCCGTCGTTAATTTTTGTAGAATCGGGGAAGGTGCAAGCAAAAGTACCTTGAACCATACCGGAAGTAATGGTGGTAATATTAACATAGCCGTATAATGCATACTGTGTAGCGCCTGCAGCATTTTTATAGGCAATAAGGCTGTAAGGAGAAAAATTTAAAGGATTTAGCATGGAAACAACCCCTACTTTACCCGTTTTATTGGCATAATTATAAAGGTCTAAAGATAAAAAAGAGCCCGAAGTTAAAACACCTGAAACAACCATTTGGCCAACCGTATCGTAAACACCAATCATGGTACCATTAGCCATAAAAGAAGTAGAGCCTATAGTGGCTTTTACATAATTGTTAGCTGTATTATCAACAATATTATTGTTGCTGGTACTTTTACAAGATTGCATTGAAAACAAAAACAATGCACTAACGATTAGGGTAAAAAATTTGTTCATTATAAAGCTGTTTCGGTAAAATTATTGCTAAAGATATAGATAGCAGCAAATATATACAATAGTTGTTTTGAAAATTAGCAGACTTGAATAAAAATAAATACTTTACATGTAATTATATTTAAATTTAAGTTCTGGTAAACCTGAATACCCTATTTCTATCGCTAAGATCAATATTCAGTTGGAAATTGGGGTCGGTAACCAGGATGCTTAAGTTAAGCACCTCGAAAGCAGTGGCGTTAATACATTTTATATAAGCATCGTGAGCCGTAAAGAAAGGAATATTGATTTGCCAAGTGGAGAGATGGTTATTCCATTGCAGTTTAAGTTGGGCAGGCTCTTGCACTACCCCATTCTCCAAGATGTTAAGTATTTTACTATCTACTATATTAAAAGATAGATCCAAATCGGTGCACTGCCAAGACCCTTGTAGTTGCGCAAGCACAGGATAAGGTTGCATAGTAGTTATATTGGATAAACCAAATATAACAAAAATTAGCCGTGATTAAAAATTTTGGCAATAAAGAAGGCAGCTGCTGCAGCAATGGAGCCGATAAGCATGACCCTGAATGCCCCGGCCCAAGGATTTTGGCCTGTTATTTTGGCTTTAAAGAAACCAAACACAAAGAGGCAGCATACCGTAATGAGGCAAGACCACTCCAATGCGTGAATGGGATTTGCAAAAATGAAATAGGGCGTTAAAGGCACCATACCCCCGGCGATGTAAGAGATACCAATATTCATGGCACTTTTGCGCGCCCGTTTTGGGTCGGGTTGTTCCAGTCCCAATTCGTAGCGCATCATAAAATCTACCCATTTATTTTTGTCATTAGCCATTTCATCGGCTATTACATCTTGGGTAGCTTTACTGATGCCCATTGTTGCAAAAACATCTCTCACCTCTTGCTTTTCCACTTCAGGTACTACCTCA
>TBL_comb48_EPIDRAFT_1003540_pt1 | contig 10369 bp, 10 predicted proteins | sample TroBogEpilimnion_37_FD_10681 | JGI IMG/M metagenome (IMG submission 10681)
ATATAAAAAACCAACCAGTGGATTATAAGCTTCCTTAAGATAAACGTATTGTCCACCTGCTTTTGGGAACATAGCACTTAATTCTCCATAACTTAATGCTGCTGTTATAGTCATGAAACCGGTAATAAGCCAAGCTGCAATCAGCCATCCACTACTACCAACATCTTTTAGCATATCGGCACTTACAATAAAAATGCCCGATCCTATCATGCTACCCGCTACTATCATGGTGGCATCCCATAAACCTAAGCTTTGTTTTAATGAATTATCCTGCATAAAAAAATCCCGTTTGGTTTATAACGGGATGATTAAAAATTAATTTGAATATATCTATTTCTTTTTATATAGCTCGTTAAGACCTTTAATAATATCATTGGTAATATTCAACGTGCTATCCTTATAATAAATCAATTCAGTAGAATTGGTAATGATATATGCATACCCTTTATCTTTATTATAATCCTTTAAATAGTCTTCAATTTTCTTTTTTACTTCATGAAGTTTCTTAAAACTTTCATCCTGCATTTCAGAAGCTTTCATTTGTTCTGCCATCTGATAATCACGATCTCTTTGAGCAAGATCTTGCTGCGCTTTTGCCATCTCAGCCTGACTCATTGAAGACCCTTTATCCTGGTATTCTTTTAGTTTAGTTACATTTTCGTTCTTCTTATTCATCAGTTCATTACGTTTCTTCTGCTCCGATTCAGTAAGTTCTTTGGCTACTTCCTTATAAAAGGCATAGTTTGATTGAACAGAATCCATATCNAAATAAGCTATTTTACAACCGGCTTTTGCAGCATTACCACCCGCTAAAACGGAAGATTGTTTACAGCTGTTGTTCTTACAATAAAAATGCAAAACGAATAATACAATTATAGCAATTACAACAAATGCGTTGAAAATTAGCGTCCCTTTTTTCATGAAAAAATATTTATGCAAAAGTATATTAACCAATCATCCGTATTTGTTAAATCAAATTCATTAATATTAACAATAATGAACTTGTTATCTACTGTAATTATTACATTTGTAAAAATTGCTAAGATGAAAATTGTTGATCAGTTTGCTGAATACTTGTTTATTAAAAAGAAGGACAACAAAGCCCCGAAAGATAAATGGATTGGTTACATGCATGGCATGAATAGAATATCCATTTTTGTGTTTTTAATTGGACTTATCGTCTTGATGTTTAAATTAGTAATACTACCAATGTTAAAATAGTACATACTATGCTTAAAATAGAAAACCTCACTTCTTTTTAGAAGCGAGGTTTTCTATTAAGGTAATAGAAACTTATTATAGTAGTCTGAAGTTATACAAAATCCTTAAGCCAAAATAATCATTATTTGCTTGATTTATTAGAGCATGTTTTAAGGTTCCTTGTGCAAAATAATCCTTACCATAACTAATGCTAAACTGCCAATGTTTTCCAATACCAGTTTCTAAATTAGCAACCATATAAGGAGTTGGGCCGTATACAGGGGTAGTTGTAGGTGCATCATAATAAAGACCAGGCTGAATCCAATATTTACCATGAGATTCGGTATAACGAATGCCAATACCATAATGTATTAAGCCATAACTATAATCAGCTTTTTGAATTTGGGTACCCGTAAAGTTCCAGTTACCATTTCTGCCAGTATATCCACCCGAAACTAATAGCTTTAAAGGAGAAGAATTTTCACCTAGTTTGAAAAATAAGTCGGCTTTTAAACCATAAGTATAATGAGTTCCTTGTTCTCCGCTTTTCATATTAAATCCATAACTGAAGAATGGGGACAATGCAAGGGATACACTTCTATTATTAAATAATCCTAATACTCCTCCAATTTGTATAAGTGGGTGAGATGTAAATCCGGTAAAAGACTTAATGGGTGCGCTATCTTGATTAATAATAAGAGGCAATTTATCCCAACCAACACCTGCTAAAAGCGAAAATGTTGTATTGGGCAATTCAATATTTGCAGATGGTTTCAATACTTCTGGTAATGTATTTTGTACAGTCGTTTTGATATTGTTGAGTTTTAATGCATTGAAGCTATCTGCCAATGAAAGATTTTGAGTCTTTAAATTAGTTAATACAGCGGATAGAGAATCTTGATTATGATTGTAAAGCTGTTTGTAATAACTAAGAGAATCAAACTTCAATTTAGGAAACGATGGGGCAGAAAAAGAGGTATTTAATTTGTCCGACACAATTTGTCTTGCGGAGGAGGTAGCAGAAGAAATGCTTGCATTAGTATTTGTATTTACTATATTGCTAGTACTAGAAGGAAGTGCAACAAATGAAGAGTCATTTAAAGTAGTAACATGAACGTTAGCAACGTATACCGTTTTAATTCTATTAATAAATTTGCTATATGGAAGTTTAGCATAACGAACTCCTTTACAATCTTCGGGTTTTACGACACTGGTTTGTCCATTTCCATTCTGAGAAAAATCAGAACCGTTAGATATCTGTCCTGGAGCAAGATTAACATTAAATTGACTAGCGACCTCATTTCCACAAACAGTTTTTGCAACTACAGTACCAGTAACATTTACAGACTGTATACCTGTGTTTTTTAAATAAACACTAAAACCTTGTCCACCAGTTAAACTATACTCATGACAACCAGTGTTCATGTACACTGTAGATATAGTTTTTGGTAAAAATTCTTTCCATGGACTATTGTCTTGGGAGTATACCAAGTTGGAAGAAATTAAGATAAAACCTGCAATAAAAAGCTTCAATAGAAATTTCATTTGAGTCTAATTTAAATTTATTTACTGCAAACTTAAGAGAATTTCTATGCCAAGAATACTATGATTGAATTAAAATCAAATTCATGTTGATTTAAGTAACAATTGGACCCGGCTTATGTAATATTTGTCACGATTCTTAAGTTAAAATCCGAAGTAAAATTTCTTTACAAGTTCTGTTTAAAATTTATATAGGTTTAATCTTTATAAAACAAATTCAATTCTTAATTATTCTTCACCGATATTTGCGGCAGTTCTTTGGGGCTGTATTGGTTTTGACAGCATAGGTTTTGGTAGGTGTAAGCATGCAGTGCGTTGGATAATTAGCACTTTAATATGAATATTCAAAACACAAAAGGCGAAACAACTTTCGCTATGGCTGCCTAATCAGAGATTAGTGTAGACATTATGGCCGCCTGAGCGGGTAGACTGATAACCAAGCTCCGCCGCCGAATCAAAAAGAATATCGGTTGCTGTAACAGAAGGCTGTGACTGTTACAAAAGACTATTCAGCTAAGGAAAGTGTTGGTTTGTCTGTTTCCGGCATTATCCCTACAATCAATACACAGAATAAGCATGTAGAAAGCTTATGAATATCGTGTTTGGACACCGGTTCGACTCCGGTCAGCTCCACCAAAGAAAAGAAAGAGGCTGTCTCAAAAGTATGAGGCAGCCTCTTTTTATTCGTATCTCTGATGGAGAATGATTGTCGTTTAAGCTATTCTCAAAGGCTTAATTTACTTTTGAAACAGCCTCTTTTATATTGCTGTATAATTATTTTATTTGTTCCAGATTTTCCAGTTCTCTTCAGCTTGAAATACTAACATGTTATAACCATTTTGAACAATAGCACCTTTGTCCTTAGCTAATGCTAGAAACATAGTTTCTGCTGGATTATAAACCAAGTCATAGAAATAATGATTACTAGTTATAGCCTCGTAAGGAAGAATAGGACAAGAGTCTATGTTAGGAAAAGTACCAAGTGGGGTGCAATTAATAACAATTTTAAACTCAGCCAATAATGTTGGTGTTATTTGATTGTAAGTTATAATATTTTGTTCTATTCTATAATTTCTTGAAACAAGCAAGTAAGGAATATTCAACTGTTTTAAAACATATTCAATACTTGCAGAGGCACCTCCTGTTCCTAAAACAAGAGCTTTGCTGTGATGTGGGAGTAAATATTTTTCAAAAGAAAGTTTGAATCCAAGTATGTCTGTATTATAACCAAATAATTTTCCATTTTCAATTCGTATACAATTACAAGCCCCAATTTCTTTAACAGCATTATCCTTCCAATGTAAAAAAGGAATTACATTTTTCTTGTGGGGAATTGTTATGCAAATCCCACTTATTTCTTTATTGTTATTTAATAGCGTTGGAAGAGTGTCTAAGTCCTTCAATTCGTATAAAGAAAAAGAAGCATTTTTTATTTGCTCCTTTTCAAATTTGTCGTCGAAATACTTTTTGGAAAATGAATGGCTTAAAGGAAACCCTATCAGACCATATTGCTTCATTTTTTATTATTTTTATCGAGGTAAAAGAAAAAACTATCCCCTCTTAGGCCAATTCTCATTGATTCTAAAGCAAGAATTTCATTAGGAGCAATATTACCCAAATTTACATTACAGCCAATTAGTTGCAAAAAGTATAGTTGTTGGGCTTTTTGTGGTGCTTCCCAGATAATCTTTTCTTCAGGTATTTTAGTCAATATTTCTTGTACTAATCCTTCTCTTACTTCTCCTGTACCACGGTAAATACCTACATTTCCGGCTTCTCTGGCTTCTGCTATAACATAAGTTGCACCTGCATTTAACTCAGCTTGCATCAATTCAATCCATTTGTAAGGTGGTATTATATGAGTAGCATCCTTACTACCTACTTCACTTAGAACAGTGCCATATTTGGTTAATTCTGATATATAATCNCACTTTTCTTTATGTGGAATTTCTATAGAACCATCACTCACTTCCATATAAGTAACCCCAAAATCCTGACAAAGCTTTATATAGTCCTTGAACTGATTNCTGATAACAAAAGCTTCAAACAAAGTGCCTCCGAAGTAGATTGGCATATTGTATGAATGATAAACATCAATTTTTTCTTTCAAATTGGGTGTGACATATGAAGTTCCAAAACCTAGTTTTACAATGTCGACGTGTGGTGCACCAATGCTCATGAAATTATGAACTTCATTAATGCTAAGTCCTTTATCCATTATCATGGTCAAACCACTTTTTCTTGGCTTTAGTATTCTGTCGGGTATCTGAGATAAGTGAAAATTCATATTTAGTTTATATCTTAAGTAGGCTACAAAAATAATGAAATTGATTTTTGGAATTCACGTGTTAACAAACTGTATGCAAATACACTACCTTTTACGTGGGTTTGTTTTCTTGTAATTACCTATTAAATCTACAAACAACGGGTTTCTAATCATTTCTGGGCTAAGGTTTAGCATTTTCTTTAAAAGCTTAACGTTACTGTTTAATGCATTTTCCAGTTCTGCCAAAGATTGTTTTGTTTTACCCAAAGCATACAGTAAAGCAGCTGAATAATAAATTAATAGAGGCCTTGGGCCAAGAATATTCAATGCAAGCATGCATTGGTCATATGCATCATGAAATTGTTCTGCCTTGAATAAACATCTAATTAAGGCTTCCCATCCTTGGATATTCTTACTTCTTTTGGTTACAATTTTGTTGAAAAAGAAACAAGCATCTTTGTATTGTAATAAATGCATTTTGCATTCACCCATAGCAATATTATACTCTACTGAATAATTATGAATACTTAACGCATCTTCAAGGAACTTAATTGCACTTTGCCATTGATTTTCAGCCATGTAGGTTACTGCTATCTTAAAATACAGTTTACTATCTTCTGGGTTTAAATGCGAAGCTTTTTTATAAAAGCTTCTAGCTTGTGTATTATTTCCAAGTCTTTGGTGACAATGGCCTATAGCTTCAAAAATTACATCCTCAGGCATTGATAATTCTGAAACTTTCTCTAAAACTTCAATTGCTTCTTTATACTTTCTAAGTCTTAAATATGCATCCCCCATATTTCGATAAGCATAATCAAATTTTTCATTGATTACCACTGCATATTGATAAGCATCTATTGCTTTTTCGTANAGCTTAAGACCTTGGTAAGCTGCAGCCANATTAAACCATGCTATTTCATTGTAAGGATGTTCGTCAATTATTGCATTATGAATTTTAATACTTTCTTCAAATCTTCCTGTGAAGTCTGTCCAGAAACATAACTTATAAAGTGCCTCTTCATTAGTAGGATTTTCTTCAACAATCAGTTTTAAACAATCAAATACTTTTTCAAATTCTTCAAAGTCATCAAAAACATCTGCAACTTCAAATAAAAATTCGGTTTTATCTTCCCCGTTAAGATTATTTAATGCTTCTAAAAAGATTACAATTGCATCTGTTTGTTTTTCCATCGCAAGATATATTTCAATCTTTAATACATATATGTCATTATCATTTTTATCGTATAGTTCTGCTTTTTCAACAATATCTAAAGCTTCTTCAAATTTTTGCATTGCTACTAGAATATCAGCTTTTTTTATCATCAGTTGAGAGGAGAAAGGAAATTGTTCTAATCCTAACTCAACAGCAGCATATGCTTCTTTTAAATTTTCTTTCTCATCATAAAACTGAATTATTTTTTCAAAAGAGTCTTCATCTAAAAAATAATGAGATTTTCCACTTTTTAGGTTTTGATAGGCATTAATCAGCTCGTTTAGTTCGTTTTCGTCACTTTGAAAGGAGGAATAACTCATAGTAGTACTTTGATTAGAATACTAAAGTAAACTTTTTTTTGAAAAAAATTTTGTTAATTAAAATAAAGTGCTAATTTTATCCCAAAATTGGAACACTAGTATTATAGCAAGCGCAGATTATAAACAAACATGAACTAAAACAATATATGAAAAATAACCAAAAAATGAAAGTCATTTTAGCATTACTGCTGGTAATGGTATTTGATGCTTCTATGGCATCATTTACTGTTAGCGGAGGGCTCTTCTCTGAAGGTGTCAATGCTAAAAAGTACTCTCTTAAATCCATTAATTCATATTCTCGAAAATCATCCTCACTTTCACTTGCAAGAATGAATATGGCATTGAAAGGAACAGTTACAAAAGGGGATAAATCTGGTAACTTTATTTACGAAAACTCAAACGAATCATATAACTTTAAATACAAGTTTAAAGTAGGTAAGTTCAAAACCCCTTCTTCAAACAATTATTAAAAACAATAATTAAGATAAACGCATTAAAAAAGGTTTCAATCGAAAGATTGAAACCTTTTTTAATGGAGCAATAATACTTTAAACGTATTATTTCAAATAGCCCAATATCTTCAACATGCTTTGTGCAGATTGTTCCTTAGCATAAAGCCAGTCTATAAGCTTTCCATTTTTATCATACTCAATTATCACATGCTTTGGTGAAGGGATTAAGCAGTGCTTTATTCCACCATATCCACTTATCTGATCCTGATAAGCACCAGTGTGAAAGAAGCCTACATATAATGGTTCTTTATTATCTTCCTCGTCCTTTTTGTTAGTAGACGTTAATTTAGGTAAGAATACTTCATTAATATGTTCCTCACTATCATAATAATCATGACTATCGCAAGTAATACCTCCAAGTACAACTCTGTGATATTCATTATCCCATTTATTGATAGGTAGCATCAGAAACTTTTCTCCAATACCCCAAGTGTCAGGAAGTGTGGTAATAAATGATGAATCTATCATATACCAGCACTCTCTATCATTTTGTATTTTCTCGCCTATTACACTATAAATGTGTGCCATGCTTTCTCCTACAGTAAAGCTTCCAAATTCTGTAAAAATATTTGGCATAGGAACTTTAGCCTTCTTGCAGGCTCTCTTTATATTACCAACTATCTCGTTGATCATAAACTGATAGTCGTATTCAAAACCTAAGGAATGTTTGATAGGGAATCCGCCTCCAATATTGATAGAATCTAATTCCGGACAAATTTTCTTTAGCTGACAATAAAGGTTAATGATTTTGTTTAATTCACTCCAATAGTAGATGTCATCTTTAATCCCTTTATTCAGGAATATGTGCAACATTTTTAACTGAAACTTATCTTCAAATCCTTCTATTTCATCTACATAGAATTCCAGAATGTCTTTTGCTCTAATTCCCAATCTGGAGGTATAAAAGGGGAAAGTAGGTTCTTCTTCTGCCGCAACTCTTATCCCAACTTTTAAAGGTAGTTTTACACTTCTTTTATATGCCTGTAATTCTTCTTTATTATCCAGTACAGGAATTACATTCTTAAAACCAGAATTAACCAGTTTTGCTATACGGGAAGTATAAGATTTTTGTTTATATCCATTACAGATAATAAAGGTTTCCTTATTAATCTTCTTCTTTAGGTATAGTTGATTTATAATTTCCAGATCATAAGCATAAGAAGTTTCCAGGTGGATATCATTCTTTAATGCCTCTTCAACTACAAAGGAAAAGTGTGAACTCTTAGTACAATAACAGTAATTGTAAGTCCCCTCGTATTTATGCTTTTTAAAAGCATTCGCAAACATTCCTTTCGCTCTTTGAATCTGTGAGCCAATCTTTGGTAGGTAGCTTATTTTCAAAGGAGTGCCGTACTTGTCTATCAGTTTCTTGATATCTAAATCATTGAACTGCAAATAACCGTCATCATTTCTATCAAAGCCGTCTTGAGGAAAGTGGAAAGTCTGGTCGACTAATGAAGTATAAGAATTATTCATTTTTAATTAAGGCAACTGTGGTTATGTACTTAAATAATGTTGGCGAAAATAGTTCATTGAACAATATAAAATAAAAAAAGTCAAAGGAATAAACCTTTGACTTAGTTAATATAGTTCCAATTTATCCTTTAATGGATATTATTTTACAGAATCGAGGATTGCTTTGAAACTTTCAGGGTTGTTCATTGCTAAATCAGCAAGTACTTTTCTGTTAAGTTCAATTCCTTTTTTGTTCAGTCTGTCGATAAACACACTGTAAGTCATTCCTTCTTCTCTAACTGCAGCGTTGATACGTGCAATCCAAAGTTGACGATATTCTCTTTTCTTTAATTTACGACCTACATAAGCGTAAGTTAAACCTTTTTCTACAACGTTTTTCGCAACGGTGTATACATTCTTTCTTTTACCAAAGAAACCTTTGGCCTGATTTAAGACTCTTTTTCTTCTTGCACGAGATGCAACTGCATTTTTTGAACGTGGCATGATTAATTATTTTTTGTATCAGCAATTACTTACTGCTACGATGATTAAATGTTGATTAATACTCTGGATTATCCTTTTAAACGTAATAATCTTAAAACGAAATCCTTGTTGGTACCACCAACGATACCTTTCATACGCATTGCTCTCTTGCGCTTAGTAGATTTCTTAGTTAAAATGTGGCGTTTGAAAGCCTTTTGAAATGTAATTTCTCCTGTGCCGGTTACTTTGAACCTTTTCTTGGCACTTGAATTTGTCTTTACCTTTGGCATATATAATCTTATATAGATTACTCCCTTCTGGCGTTCTCAAACTGATGAGAAACTTATTGAGCCTTGTGGGAAATGGAGCGCAAAAGTAGTAGTTTGAATCTAAATTGCCAATAAAATATACCAAAACGGCTTAAACTACTTTAAAATAACGGTTCCAAGCTGTTCCGTAATCTCTTTTTCAAGCATTTTTAACTGCTGATGTACTTTCATCATCGTCATTTGAGCTTCAAAATCAGCGGTTTCCATATCCTGCTGATTCTGGGTAGTCATTTTCTTAATCTTCCTTAATTTAAAATAACAGATACTCATTACCACCTCTATATTCGAATTGTCTTTAGGCAGATAATTAAGTCCCGATTTTTCATCGTACCAGCGCTCGTTTAGTTCGTATTTATCCAGACTGATATTGGCAGCAAAAGTCCTTAAACTCTCATCGGGGTGATATAGCAACCACTTTCCATCAGGAGTTTCTTGTTTATAAAAAGCTTCTTTATAAGATTCGTATATCTTTTCCAGATCCGGCAACTCAAAATTGAATTGCAGCAACTCATCAAAAATAAATTCTGCATAAGTCAGTGTTTCGTTGTAGGGTTTTAAGCCATACTCCAGCAACACTTTTATCAGATTCATTTCGGTTTCATGATCCTCGTCTTTTAAAACATTATCGGAAGGCAGTTGGATAGAAGTTTCCGATTCATGAGGTAGCAGAAAAGCAGCCTCATCATAGCCCATTTTCTTCTCCTCTTTTACCAGCTTATCTCTTTTATATTTATTGATAAGGTTGGTTAATGCCCCTTCCTCAATCTTTAAAAGAGCAGAACTTCTCTTTACATAATCGCTCAGTTTTAGAAAGTCTTCGGGCTTGGAAATCTTGCTAAGCGTTTCCGATATATGGTTTACAACATCGTTTCTTTTATTAATATCATTACCTGCATCGGCAAGCATTATTTCCAGCTGGAATATAATGAAGTCTTTCTTGTTTGCAGCTATAAATTCATTAAAAGCTTCTCTGCCTATTTTGTGTACATAGCTATCGGGATCTTCTTTGTCAGGAATCAATACCAGCTTTACATTCAACCCTTCTTCCA
>TBL_comb48_EPIDRAFT_1003541_pt1 | contig 10363 bp, 6 predicted proteins | sample TroBogEpilimnion_37_FD_10681 | JGI IMG/M metagenome (IMG submission 10681)
TGTCAAGTTTTGTTTGGATCTTCGTGAGTTCTTCGTGAAGCTTGTGCGATTCGGAAATTGCCTGCAGCTTCTTGATAGCAGAAGTGCTTGGGTTTTCGATTACCTGCTTAAGTCGTTCGATCTTAGCAGTAATCGATGCTTCCGTGATCTTCCTTCCACGCTTCTTTGGTTGCGTGCGGATGCTTTCAAGATAGCTACGAACTGCGGAGGATTGAATCCTGCCGAGTTGGAGAGCTTTCTTGTGATCTTCAGTTACTACTCTTTTAAGGGTAGTAACCTGTATTTCCGTAAGCACGTTAGTGCCTCGCTTCTCCCATCATAATCTTAAAAGGAATTTCCTTATAAGAGAACGTATATTCAATGGGGATATATATTCGAACATACAAATGCATATTCCCATTGAATAAATAACTAATCTGTTTGTTAAAAATCATTCTGGAGTCTCCTCAACAGAATTAAACATATTATATCAGAAAATACTGTAACTGTAAAGTTCTTGCGGATGGTTTGACGTATTTATTTTTTCAGTAATGCTAAATTTGTCGAAATGATGTCGTTTATAGTTTGCAGGGGCATACCGATAGTTGTTGCATACTCTGCAATGGTAGTATATTTTTTCTTCTGTAGATCCATGAACCAATCATTAGCCTCACCCAAGCTGTCAAAGTAGATATATGAACGTAAGTACTGAACCAGGGCTTTATATTCTTCTTCATGATCCTCTTGAAAATGCTTCAATTCTTCGCCTATTGTTTTATTTAGGGAATCCATTATCTGAGTGTAACGATCAAACTGCTCGTTTGATATTTTTTTGGCTTCAACTTCTTCGTTAACCACGGATTCGTCTTCAAAGTTAAGACCCTCGCCCGGCATTATTTTATCTATTACCTTAAGTAAGTTGCCTTTGTCTTCTTCAGTAATATTTTTTTTAATTAAAACTTCTGTCTGAAGGTCAATTTTCATCAATTTTGAATGTTCATCAATGCTTAAGTATTTGAAATATTCTTCGTTTTTATAATAATTATTCACATCATAGAGATTAATGGCTATATCGTACGAAAATGTCAATAACGAAGCTATTCGCAGGCTTCTTGGTGATCCGAATATTTGCATGAGTTGAATATTCCCCCTAACATTATCAGTGTAATCAGATAATTCAGGGCTATCTTGAATGATCATATCAAGAATTTCTTTTTGATATTCCGATCTTATAAGTTCTGCTTCCTCAAAGTCAGATGTTTGAAAAGCTTCTGAATAATTATTTTTTTCCATAAAATATACTAAACTCTTTTTTTGCTTATAAGTCAAGTTTTATGAAGTACCGCAACAATGGCAAACCGGCCATCTTCAGGCTGATTTCCCTTAAGAAAAGAGCTATGCGAATAGTAGTCTGGATGATTAGCTACATCAATACTTTCATCCTGAATTTTATTCTTTTTCACTCCTGCTTGCATAAATTGCTTCCGGGCAACTTCATTAAGACTTTGATTATTGTAGTTATGTAATGGGTAGGTTTCTTTCCCAACTGATGGACTCATCCATATAGATATATCTTCAGGCATAAGTGAATACTGTTCCATAAAAAACTGGACTGATTTAAATGCACCGTTTTGCTCAATACTATGTCGTCCTAGGTGAGACACCATAAGTGCGTGATTCCGTTCACTATATATGACTGCTCCGATGCAATCTGCAATAGGAAGAAAGAGTGCAGTTTCGTATTCATCAGTACAAAGCGCATCCGCAGTGATTGAAGAAGGTCTAGAGAAACCATCACCCCGATCGCTTGTTTTAACCGCTTTATATTTACAAAAGTCACTAGTTTCATAGATTATTTTAACGAGGATAGTGTTTTTGGGATCAATGCCATTCTTTTTCAAATATTTATCCCGGTTTTCCATAACAGATTGTCGAGTCTCATCATCAATAATTTTCATTGAACCGTCAGCAACAGTTGAAGTATATATTTGTAGTTTCATTTTTTAATTGTATCAAATCAGGATTATGTTTAATTGGTAATACCTTATTCTAAATTTTTAAAAACTATCCCTTTTTTTATTGCTAGTTATCTATACACAGAGCAAGAACCTATATGCAACTAAGAAAGTAATATAAGTTTTTGAAGAAGTTAGTTGATTTCTTTGCTTTAGACTAATTTTTACTTTTTATCTTGTATTGGTTGGATACACGCCTGAAGAATATAATGAATAAATCTTTTAGTGACACGAGGCTGTTTTTGATTATTGCATTTTCAAAAGTACCATTTGGAATTGGAGTCCAATCATTTATATGAATTGTTTTAATGGTTAGTTTGTTTTCGTGAGCAATTGTTAGTATTTCCATATCAAAGCCCCAGCCATTAATTTGTAACATTGAAAAACAAAGTTGGGTTGCTTCTTTAGTAAAAATTTTGAAACCGCATTGAGAATCGTCTATCCATAATCCTCCAAGAAGTCTGTAGAGCAGGTTTCCAATTGCAGTGACACTAATTCTCAACAAATTTGTACTATGTTTTTCGACTCCTCGAGAAGCTATTACGATATCGTTTCCTGAAGATATTTCATCATAGAATGTTTCAATGTGATGAAGAGGTGTCGCCAAATCAGCATCCATGAATAAGATATACTTGCCAGTGGCTTTAAGCATGCCAACTTTTACATCTCTTCCCTTACCAACCTTTGGGCCTGGTCGAAGAAGCATGAAATGCTTAAACTTATCTTTTTTATCGAGAGCTATTTTATCAGTACCGTCTCCTGCATCTGCTGCAACAACAATGACTTCGATAGACAGGCTTTTTAGTTTATGGGATGTTGTTAGAAAATCTGCTAACTGATCAAGTGTGAAACCAATTCGCTCAGCTTCTTTATAAGCTGGTATAACTATACTCAAGTCCCTAAGCGTTGAGCTATCCATTGATTTCTTTCGAGTTAAATACAACCTTTTTATACCAATTATAATTCCATAGCATGCTAAAGATCGTTGCGATAGCAGCACTACCATTGATACTAACAAAACTTGGAGAGATGGGAATATTTAACGAGTGTAATTGATGACTTATGCTAACGTCATAGGTGCGAAACGCATTGATTGAAAGCGCGTAGATTGTATTATTCAAAATTAAAGTACCGGAAATAGAAACTGCTAAAAAAAGCAAAAAGGGCTTAAACCAAGCTCCTTTATGCGCAAACACAAAATTTTTATTTAAAATAAAACTAATCACTAACGCCACTGATGTTGCAAAGATATTTGACCACACTTTAGTAAATCCTAAAAAATAAAAAGCCATATTTAATATGACAAAATTAATTGAAGTGTTGATTATACCTATAAAAATAAACCTGATTGTTCTATTTTTTAAATATTTATTTTTTAACTTCATTTTGGTATATTTGTAAATTCCTTGTTGATTATTATACATTATATGGCTGTTTTAAATATACAACTTCCCTACAAAGCTCATTTATAAAATTAAAGGAGAGGAGTAAGTCCATGGCGTTTGAGTTGCATTACATTACATGGGTTATTTTAACTATACATGTTCGTCACGATAGCTTACTGCAAGCTGTACGGTCATTTTTCAAATATAAATATTGACGGCGTAAGCCTAATAGGAGCTTTTTTGAATAGTTGTTTATATGAAAAATGTTGCCTTGATTGGGCATATGTTAGATTTGCTGAATCAACGGCTATGTAGCTGCCAGAAGGTAGATTATTTTTATACCACACCACAAACCTACTTGGATCAGTACCAAAATAGGCTTCTCTCACTCCTACTGCTCCAAATATGTCAAAATANAGATTCTTATCTGGATTAGCGCTCTGCCAGTTCTTAAGGGTTATGTAATCTTGACCCCAATCGTAATTAGAATCTTCTGCTACATTATACGCATTATACGTGCCGCCAACTGTTTCGTTATAATAGCTTAAATAATGGGGGTACGCTGTTATTGTTGAAATAATGCTCAGAATAATTAACACATAAAAAACAGTAGATACTTTCACTCTAAAAATTTTCTTACTCCAATTGTTATTGAAAATTATAGCTACGAACAAGGATAAGGTACCTTCAAGGGGCAGTAAATGTCGAATACCTAGTTTTAACTTAGAATATAGCGCCAAACTAAAATAGATTAATGCGTATATAAGCGCGAAAACTTCGTCTAAAAATTCGTTATCACGTTTCTTGAACATTACTCTAACAAACAACCAAATACCTGAAATAAATAAAAGAAGTTCTCCGATAGAATTTTTGGTTAAGAAAACAATTGGGAAATATTGTAATAAGTAACCAGTGTCATATGAATGACCCAAAAGCAAAACACCAGGTCGATTAAGTCCTACTTCAAGATTTGTGATAAACACACCGTCAATCCATACAGCTAGGGCTTTAGTAACAGCTGAAAATGATAGCAAAAAGTCAAGTAGTGGTTTTGAAAATAAGGTTAGATGCCCATACCAAATATTATATATTTGATAGTGTTCATCACTAGCTGAGATACCATAAGTAAACGGTAGATAAAGAGCTACTATAACGAGTATGACTGAAAATGAATAGAGTAGCAGTAGCTTGATTTTATGCATAAAATCGTGATTCCTAAATTGAATCAATGAATATACTAGATAGAAGACGGCAAAAAATAACACTAAGACAACTGATGAATATTTTGTAACTGATGCAACGCCACCGGCAAGCCCACTTAATAGCGCCCATTTAGCGTTATTATTCTTAAGTAATCCATAAAAGCATAATAATGCTACAAGTGTAGTGAGTAGCGAGGGAATATCGAACGTTACAAGTGAGGCATGAGCTAGTACATTTGGGTTAAAAACTAGCAGTGCCAGCATTATAAGTGATACTTTTTTGTTAAATAATTTAAACGCTAAAAAACACGCAAGAATCAAAAGGGATGTATTGATAAGCAGTACACTTAACCTTGCGGTAAATATAATTTCTGAACTTCTCGTAGGATTATTTTTAAATACTAAATCGTTAGCATAATCCCATTGATAGTCATTATTTGATGATATAAGGGTTTTATAGGTATATTTGGTCGGATTAATATTCATTAAATTAAGTGGAATACCGACAAGAGTCTTAATCAAAATTGGGTGCTCTGGGTTTAAAACCATTCTCATGTCATGATCGTATTCATATGAACTTGCTATATGAGCCATCTCGTCATAGGTTACTGATTCTGTAGTAGTGTTTATACCAAGAAAATGAATACCATTCGTAGACATAAATGTTAAGGAGAAGAAAAGAAAAATCAATATACTAGCTGCTATAACAAAATAATTTTTCTTTATAACTTTATAAATTTTATGCATCTCCACTATTATATATAACTTTCTCAATTATAATTATTAATCTTTAAAAGATTGCTAGTGCTAAACAAAAATCTTTTTTTAGACAAAAAAATAGGGTAGCATTTACAATCTTAAAAAATGCTTATAGTGCTGGCTGATCATTTACGATATCGGTTGCTTTTATAGGCAAGCGAAGAGAGAGTTATTCCAGTAATACTAAGTCCAAATGCTGTAAGTTAGCCGCTATTATATATTAGTTAGAAAACTTATAGACGTACAATGTATTTCCAACAAAATCAGCATTAAATATATTCCCAGATAAACTTATAGCCTTACCATCTACCGTATAATAATTACCAATTGGATTTTCTACTACCGCTGTTGAAAAACGAATTGCGAATGCAGTTAATGATCCAATTATTTATTGTGATACGGGAAATACTCTTTGTAGTCCGGCTAAATCATATGAACCTTGCCTCGGTCCTTTAGATGAATCTACATATACCTCAGGGGCTCTCATCTTTCTAGCTACTAATGTGTCAGGAGTAGGGCTTAGCTTGAATCCAGACGACAACTTAGCTTGCTGTTCTACCCCTTCAGCATCTTGAGATACTTTAGACACAAATAATGGTATTCCTCCCATATCAGTTGCCTTCTGGTTTGCTAATGATAGTATTAGATCGGTAATTATAGGACTAGGATTTTGTGAGTAAATTGTTTCTACATGCAAAGCGGGATCACCCTCGGTGTCTTCAAGAAGTCGGAATATGGTTCTAGCAATTATTCTTCCTTCTTCACGAACTACAATGATCTTAGTGTTCGGATCCGTATAGCCCAACAAGCATTCTCTATATTCTCCAGTAGCATAATTCTGACACGTGCCCACTGGGTTAGCTCCAATTTCAAGAGTAGTTTGTAGGTCGATAGTATCTTCGACCGATAGATTTTTAACGCCTTCATGGAGACTCGTATAACTATCTATTATCTGACCAATATTAATAACAGATAACTGAGTTTTTTGGTCCAAGCCCCTTTTGCTCATCAATTTCTTGATTCTGTCTAGAAGACTATCAACAGATTGGGTTTTAGCTCCCTTTTCATCAATAATACTTCTACTTATTATTTCCTCAGGCTTAAGATCTCCCACCTTCCTAAGAAGTTGTAGAAGTTGTCTTTTTTCAAGTTCAACTTCAGCAGTTTCAAGAGCAATCGTCAATTCTTGTGGTGTTTCTGGGCTGGACTGCAAAGATTCCTTCTTTTCTATTCTTAGTCTAGCTAGATCTTTACCGAGTTTAGCTATATCTGAATCAATTTTAGTAGGTTCAGCTGAAATTAAATCAAGGCTAAAATTCATCTGTGATAAATTATCAGCAATAATTGCACGGATAGCCCTTGATACATCTTCGCTTTCCATTACTAGTTGCTCTGAACGAACAATTGATATATCTTCACGCCACTTTCGATGTTGTTCTACGGTAATATTTGTAGGCATCAAGCCATTTGCTATAAGGTCCGGTAGATCAAGCTCAGAGCCCAATCGGAAGTCTCTGTAAGATTCTTCTGAACTACTAGATACTATAGAGCTTAATATGCTGAGATGTTCTGGTGAGCCCGAGAATGCCGATAGATAGGTTGCAAAAGAGTCAAGCGATCTCCTCATCTGCTCTCTGCCCTCGCCTTCAATACTTCTATGCAACAAGGATTCTATTGTTTGATAGACAGCATTGTCAATTGCTTCAACGCTTTCAGCTGCCAATGCAATACCCAGCGCTTCCGCGCTTCCATTGTCTGCTAAAAAAGCTAGCTTAGATAAAGTGGCTAATTGATCCGAACTTTTTGTGCTAATTTTTTTTACCGAAAAACCATCTCCCGTAAATTTTTGACGAATACTTGCTATATTTTTAAATGCAACTCCAGCTTTTGATTTCCAGATTGATCTATTTGATTCACTGCCCTTGCTAACCTTTTCGAAAAATAAATTAAACCAATCGGGCGCAAACTTAGTAAGTTCCGATGATTTAGCGGAGTTCATAATTTCTTCAGCATTCATGCTTGGCTTTTCTTCTTCGCTGCTAAAATATCCAGTTTCCAAATAGCTTAATAATGCTATAGGGTTAACTTCCAGTACGTTCTGAAAGATCATATCCAACTGAAACTTATCTATTACACCTTCGGAAAATAATCTGCTCGCGTTTTTAGCTGCATCAACAGGATCAATCACTATAATCTTTTCTAATAGACCTATTAGCTCATCTTTGCTTAGATTATTTTCTATAAGCTTAGTAAATCGTACTAAAGTTCTAGGATTAGACTCAGCTAAGGATAATATAAAATTTTTAGTATGTTCTGATGTAAAAATATCAGAGTGCTCTAAGATAGTCAGCGTTGTTGTAGGATTTTTTTCAAAACACATAATTGCCCAGGATCTGACCTGGTCCTCTCCGAAGAATTCAATCATCCTATCAACATTATATGTGCCTAAAAAAGAAGTTGTTTCGAGGGTTAACTGAGTTAACTCTAGAAGTTCGTCCTTGCTTAACAAGCTCGTAATTACTTCAAATGATAATTCCCCTTCATCAAAAATTATTTCTTCACTCAAGAAATCCATTGAATTACTTTTGAGGATTAAGCTTTTGACAAGATCCCTTTGTCCTTGTTGATCAAGTTCCATGATGGGCAACCATTCCTTGAGGCTACGAATTGCGTGTTTCGAAATTGATGAGGAAGAATTCAATAAAGATTTATTAATTATATCCTTGGCTTCATCAGGTAAAATCGCTATTAAGGCACCAATATCTACAAAGATATCTGATTGTTTTTTTGCAGCATTTCTGAGGGCAGTCCTTTTTTCTTCCGTAGATACAGTATTTTCTGGTAGTGATACTACGCACTTTATTAGTACACCATAATCAAGGTCGTTGGCATGAGCTATAAATATATCATGTAGCTCATTCGGAGGGATTAATTCACTTATTTGCGGTATAGCATAGCTAATTCTCGATGGTTGCTTTTCGATAAACTGTTTTGTAATTTCATTTTTTTCTTTGCTAGAAAAGAAATTCATTGAACTTAAACGAGTAATATTTATTCGACCATCAATTATGCCATCAGCTACATAAGTTTGTACATCAATTATTTTACCTGCACCTTGGATTAAGGATTCATAATCCTCCAAGCTTTCCCAGAAACTTTCGTTAATATAGGGATCATTCTCAACAATTGACATAATTCCGTCCACTACTTGAGCTTCAGTAATTTTGCCGGATTCGATAAGTGTTGCTATATAGGTTTTGTTTGGAACATTCGGATCAGAATTCCATATTAAAGCGGTATATGCGCTACTCTCTTTAGCAGTCTTTAAAACAAGCCCTTCGATTTGTTCCGGGTTAAGCATCTGGCTAAATGACTCTTCAGCGATAAGGTCATATGCATTGATCCTTGAACTTTCATCAGCAATAACCGCATCTACAGTTCGACCTATGATTTCTTGTGAATTTTCTTGTCCAATTGCCCCAACAATCCTTTTTGAGTAATTTAGAACTGTTACCGGGCTTATTTCAGCTTCTGTCTCTACTATCTTAACTGTTTCACTTACACCCTTTAATATTACTAGTTCTTCTAGTCCATTGAGCCTATTTCTTCCCTGCTCTGCGAGTACTTCGTCTAATACTAAAAATAATCCTTCTGTTGATCTAGACGCTTTGGTTAGCGACTCAATAGATAGAGGCTCTGGGCTGCTATAATTCATCGATTTATCGTGAAAATTTGCTAACAGTAAAAGAGACATTGGACTGAAATCTCCAGAAACCATTTCTGCTGAGCCAAACCTATCGCCTCTTAGTTGTCTAGGAAGATCAGACAGGTAGAATTCTTTTTTCCATTCTTCAATGAATTTGTCCTGACTTGCCCTTAGTGACAACCGTGAATCAAGAAATTCTTGATGACGAGGGCTTGACTCATTGATAGACTCTTCGGTTAATGCATCTAATCCATTAAGATATCTCTCAAGATTTATCACTGAAAGTTCTTGTAAACGAGGGTTTGTTTCGAGTCTAGATTCTTCAGTAGTTTGAGATTCTGGAGCTATTGTTAATAAGTCACGATTACCAGGATTTGAATCAATTATTTCTGGACCAGATGTTTGAAACTGTTTCATTTTATTATTTTATTTGTTACCAAATTATACCACAATAAATTAGATAAGGTTAGAGCTTTACCAGAACAGATGAAAAAAGCCTCTGAAGAGGCAATTTGTCTTGACTGGCAGGGGAGACAGGACTCGAACCTGCGACACCTGGTTTTGGAGACCAGTGCTCTACCAACTGAGCTACTCCCCTATAAATACATCTTCTAGTTTACGAAAAAAACTGAAAAATTACTACTAAGAGAATATATCCTCACCGAGGTGTTTCTTTAGCCTTTCTCTTATGCTGCCTTTGTGTCGCCCGAGTAACTTACTTAGCTGTTCAACCGTCTTCCCTTTCGTAAAAGATAAGACTAACTTTTTATCGTCCTTATCTTGCCATGGCTTATAGGCATTGGGATATTCTTCGCGCATCTTGTTAACTTTCTCCGCCCAATTAACTTTAGTTTTTGGTATAGGCTCGATAATTATTTCATCTTTTTTACTAAGAAAAGCATCAATAACGTCTTTGTTTTCGATTAATGTTTGCTCACTTTTATCTCTAAGTATTTTGTCTATGTGCTTGGCATCTTTGCTAACTCGAAGTGCAATACCATTTAGTCCATCAAGTGATAAATCTTTTAAACCCCTAACTCTAGATAATGCAACGTAGCCCATTCCTTCAACAAAGGCATTTCTAAGGTCAATTCTTGCTGAATCTAATGTCATTCCTTGGCTCTTATGAACAGTGATAGCCCATGCCAGACGGATAGGCAGTTGAGTTATAGCAGCTCGTCTTTTATCCCCATCAACCAGTTCCCATGTGTCTGGTTTAAGTACGATAAGTTTACCGTTGATCAGACGGATTTTTGGATAGTGATTAACCGGTTCGAAGTCTTCAATGATTCCAAGCGAGCCATTAACATATTTGCG
>TBL_comb48_EPIDRAFT_1003545_pt1 | contig 10354 bp, 15 predicted proteins | sample TroBogEpilimnion_37_FD_10681 | JGI IMG/M metagenome (IMG submission 10681)
GAAAACACCAAATCGTACTGACCCTTACCGGTATTAACTACACGGTAATTCCATTGCGTAGGATCGGGCAATTGAGCTTTGGCGCTACTAGGTAACAATAGGCCCCATGCGCAAAATGCTAAGTAAATAAAAAAACACCTCATGCCAGGGTAATTAGTTAAATTAATTCATCTGTGTAAATGCTTCCAAAATAAACTTACCATCTATATTACCAAGTATAGTATTACTTGCCCTTTCAGGGTGTGGCATCATACCAAACACATTGTGGCCGGCATTACAAATACCGGCAATATTGTAAATAGCACCATTAGGGTTGCTATCCAAATGTTCTTCGCCTTTATCATTACAATATTTAAAAACTATCTGTTTATTATCATGTAATTGCTTAAGTGTAGCTGCATCGGCATAGTAACGACCCTCGCCATGTGCAACAGGAATTTTTAAAATTTTATCACCTACATTGGCACCTATTAAATTAGAGCTGTGCTCGCTTTTGATGAACACATTTTTACATACAAATTTTTGATGATCGTTTTGTAATAAAACACCCGGCAATAAACCCGCCTCACATAAAATTTGAAATCCATTACACACACCCAATACCTTGCCACCCTTATTGGCAAATTCAATTACCTGTTCCATCATAGGGCTAAACCTTGCCAAAGCACCACAGCGCAAATAATCGCCATAAGAAAAACCACCCGGCAACACAATACAATCATTAGTAGAAAACATACTCAGGTCGTGATCTTTGTGCCAAAGCATAATAACCTCTTGTTGCAAGTCATCACGTAAAGCATGCATCATATCTCTATCGCAATTAGAACCCGGGAAAACAATAACTCCAAATTTCATATAAATATTAATTTATTGCCAATTGGCAAACCAAAATAAAAATCAAAGCAAAGTAAAACACAAAATTACTAAACCCTTTTATTTTTTCGTTAGAAAGACCCATAGCCATAATAAAAGCGGCGCAAGGTATTATTATTAGCCAGGCACTTTGCAGTGTAAAGCCCGAAAAGAAGGCAGTAATTACCGTAATAATAAAAGAAATAACAATAACCCCCCAATTACGGCGGTTATATATGGAACTTTTAGGCATTTGTAGGTTAGTAGCATATAGTCCACAGGATATAAGTAAGGCAAATCCTATTAAAACCCATATCACAAAGCCGGTCATACCGAAAAAACTATTTTTTGCAGCTATGAGGTGCAACCAAGGCCATATTAAAGGCATTTGGTCGGATAGATAAAGGGTAGAAACTAAAAAATAAAAAGGAGTTACAAAACCCATTACTGCCACCACTGTTTCAGCAAGATGAAATGGCCGAAGCATAAATATGGAAATGACAAGAATAAATGCAAAAAGTATTGCCGGAAAATGAATTAGCGCAGCAAGGCCCAATAAAAAGCCCGCATTAAATATATGCTTACGCGGGTGGGCACTTTGGCTAAAGCCCAAAATAACATCAAATGCACCCAGTAAGCACCAATTTACAAGTAAACTTGGGTTAAATTGGTTCCAAGGGCCATAAACAGATGACAGTAATAAATAAGCAAGTGCAGGAAAAAATGTAGACCTTGTAAAAAGCTTTCGGCGTATGCAAATGGAATTAAGGTATATAGCCTGAAAAAACATTAACAATACTGCACAAGCTGCAAAAGCAAAAGCATTATTATGAAATAAACCATTCAGCAAATGGTTTATAAATACAAAAAAGAAATCTGCATTATAGACTACAGGCATTACCGGATGCAGCAGCACCTTAACTTTAAGTAAAATGGCCAGTATCAATAAAATGATAACTGTAAAAGGACTATTATTTCGGAATAATGCTAACACTTACAGATTTTTGGCTAAAATACAACTTTAGCGAAGCATATCTGCCTTTTATGCAAGCAAGGTACTATTAAAGTTCTGGCTCCTATCTGTTTGGCAGTTCTAGGCAGCCAATCCGGGTATTCATTACCCTCTGCAGTAAAAGTATTGATATGCAAATTTCCCGAATTACTAATTGTAGCCAATTGGATGCGTGAATGCGTGCTATTAAAATCATTGAAAAGGAAAGCCAAGGTACCGCCACTATTTAACAACGAGAAGCTGGAAAAAAGACCACCATCCTCCTGAGAGTATTGTGTTTTAGGAATTACGGCATTCCATTCCTTAGTGCCATCCCCATTATAGGAAAGTACCAAAATATCATTATAATGAAATTCTTTAACATTTGCCGCCATGTAAGGGCTGTTGTAAGAAGAATAATAGCCAAAACCCGGCGCGTAACTATAGTGTGTATATACAAAGTAAGACTCCGCTACTAATACCAAACCGCCATCATTTTTTACAATAACATGCCTTATCTGAAAATCATCAAATAAGCGCCTTTTCCTTTTGGAATCCGAAGTGCTTTCCATCTGACCATCAAAATTCAGGAATTTGGCAGCTTGTAAAGAAGAGTCGCTTAAGTTATAATAAGTGTAGTATACACCTTCAAAGCTGCCTGCTTTTTTTGTGGAATAAAAAGCGGTGGTGTAAATTTTATTATTAAAATAATCCAACTTCATAAAAACCGAAGCAGCAAATTTTCCATTTAAAGGTAATTCTTTGGGTTGAAATCGATTATTACCCGGCTTTAATTTTAAAAGCCATATTTGATCGGTAAAATTTTTAGCTCCAAATGGCGTACTAACCGACAAGTATAAATTTCCATCCATAGCCAGCATGCCATCGCCAAGTGTCATATCATTATCGGTTTTAAAGGTGGCGCTGCTCCTATTCGTAATATTCAAATCCTCATCAATCCATTTGGCATTAAGGTCTAGTTGGCCATTTTTTATGGTTGATCCATATACAACAAAATTCTTTTTATCTAAGGTAATGGCAGAGGAAAAGTAATTTTTATTGGGTCCAAATATGCCCGTTTTAGCTTCATCCAGTTTCAAGGGTCCTTTTTTCAATCTTCCATTTTCATCTAATAATGCAGCGTATTGCACTACCTTATTTCCGTCTATAGCCTGATAAAGTACAATTATCTTATTGCTATAGGCAATAAATTGGGTCTGGTAAATTTTTTCAGGAAAGAAATCCAATACCACAGTAGCTAATTTAACCATGGAATCGTTGTAAGCATCCAAAAAAAAGCCTTCATTAGAGCCACGATAGGTATAAATTTTATCGTCAACCTTGCCAACTACCAAAAAATCGCTATTCTTCAAATCAAATTTTTGGTATGCTGTATACTTTACATTCTGTGCAAATACCGAATTGATTAAAGCAAAAAAAGCGAAACAAACTGTAACATATCTTTTGATACTCATATACCAAATGTAAGCTAGATAAGGTTAAAAAATGTATAATTATACCTCTTTATAAAAACGACCAGCCCAAGGACCATTGGGCAGTAAACACGCCTCCTGCTTGCCCCACCACGCATAACGATATCGTGATATTAAGCGATAAATAGGATTCAAAACAAAAAGCGGAAAAATTTTAAATAGCACTGCAATTTTCCATATTCCACCCATAAGTATAGCCGTTCTTATAACTGCATCTGCCCGCTGATAGTAGTTGTTTTTATGCCATAAAATAAGCGAATCGGGCTGCCTATTGTATGTATTGGCTAGCGCTGCTATAGCCGTTTTTCCGGCCTTACTTTGTAAGGTGGCAAATTGTATTGCATTGTTGGCACTATTTTTTAAAATAAACACTACACTTCGGTTGCATAAAATGCAATCTGCATCAAAAAAAAGAACCGGGCCTGTTGGCTGGGCCATGTATTATTATTTTGTTTTTTTAACCTTGGAGGAATCATTGGTCTGAACCTGCAATATCGAATCAGCTTTTACTTTTACTTCAATGGCGGTTCTATAATCTAAATCTTCCTTTGCCATTCGGTTAATATCAGGCAGTTTTGTCTTTACTATAGAATCTACCTTGGCATTAATATCTTGCTTAGTTAACGCTTCCTGCTTAGTCATACAAGATATTAAAAACAAAGGTGCAAAAAGTAAAAGAAAAATAAAATATTTCATTATAAGTAATAAAGTGTAATTACATTTTAATTAGCGCAAATGTAATGCCACTATTTTTTTATAGCTATAAAGTTTCATGTGGTATAACTAAATTTTAACACGAATAGTATATTTAATGTTATAAAAATTTAGTTTATATCCTATAAAAACATGAAATTTACCCTATAAATGAAACCAATTTTGCCCATATTAAAGCTGTTGGTGTTGAGCATCTTAATGCTGGGCAGCATACCTACTTGGGCGCAAATACAAAGGCATGGCAAAAATGATACCCTATTATTGGGTGCTGTAGTAGAAAACGGTGATACTATTGCTGTAGTTTTTTTACCTGAATTTGTAAAGACAGATAAAATACCCAGGCGTTTAGCCCGACAATTGGCCTATGACGCACAATTAAAATATAATGTTTATAAAACTTACCCCTATGCCTGTGCTGCAGCCGATATACTAAAAGATGTGGATGGCAATTTGGCCAAGTTAGAAGATAAGAAAGAGCGCAAGCACTATTTAAAGGGTATAGAAAAGCAATTAAATCAACGATTTAAAGGGGAGCTGGAGGATTTGACCATTACGCAAGGACAAATACTGGTGAGGCTTATAGACAGACAGTCGGGCAAAAACTGCTATAGCATTATTAAGGAACTTAAAGGTGGCTTCTCTGCCGTAGTGTGGCAGTCGGTGGCATTACTTTTTAGTAATAACCTAAAGAAAGAATACGATGGTATGGATAGAGACCGTGAAATTGAAGGTATTGTAAAAGAATTGGAAGCAAGTAATTATTATAAGTATAAACTTTACAGGCAGCAACTAAATTTGCAAGCCCAAAAATAATCTTTTCAAATAAATGAAACTACACCTATTAGCTATTGCAGCACATCCCGATGATGTGGAATTAAGTTGTGCCGGCACTTTAATAAAACATGCCCGTAAAGGCCAGGCAACAGGCATTTTAGACCTTACACAAGGCGAGTTGGGCACCAGGGGCACTGCCGCCACCAGGGCAGCAGAAGCAGCAGAAGCTGCCAAAATAATGGGTGTTAGCGTTAGAGAAAATTTAAAATTGGCAGATGGCTTTTTTCAAAATGATGTGGAGAGCCAATTAGCTATTATAAGATACATTAGAAAATACAAACCGGAAATTGTAATTGCAAATGCATTAGAAGATAGGCATCCTGACCATAGAAAAGGTGGGAGATTAATTGCTGACGCCTGTTTTTATGCGGGGTTACGTAAAATTGTAACTGTTTGGGATGGCCAAGAACAAGAAGCTTGGAGGCCTAAAAGGGTTTTTCACATGATACAGGACAGAATAAGCCTACCTACTTTTGTAGTAGATGTAAGTGAATACCATAGCGTGAAGATGGAAGCTATACAGGCATATAAAACCCAATTTCACGATCCAAATTCTAATGAGCCTATGACTTACATTAGCAGTTCGGGCTTTTTAAATAATATTATCAATCGCGATCAAGTGATGGGAAAAATGATAGGAAGTGCCTATGGTGAGGGGTATATTAGCGAAAATGTACCCGGAATTAGCGATTTAGACCAATTAAAATTGCCCGAAATGCCCTAAAAACAACGATTTAGAAATATTTTTAGTTTTTTTACTTTTTATTTTTCTTTTTTCATTACCTTTGCAGTCCTAAAAAAAAATAAAAATGGCACGTGTTTGTCAGGTAACCGGAAGAAAGCCGGTAACAGGTCACAAAGTATCTTTCTCGAATAAAAAGGCGAAACGCCGCTTTTTGCCCAATTTGCAAACCAAGCGCTTCTTCTTAGCGGAAGAAGATCGTTGGATTTCATTGAAATTAACTGCGGATGCAATTCGTACGATTAATAAGAATGGCTTATTGAGTATTGTTAAACAACTTCGTGAGCAAGGTCAAACCATATAATATTTAATACTACTAAAACAGATATAAAATGGCTAAAAAAGGAAACCGTGTTCAGGTAATATTAGAGTGCACCGAGCATAAAAACAGTGGCTTGGCCGGTACCAGCCGTTACATTACCACTAAAAATAAAAAGAACACTCCTGAGCGTATTGAATTGAAAAAATACAATCCGTTAATGAAGAAGGTGACTGTACACAAAGAAATTAAATAATTTTATAAACATAATTCGTCATGGCAAAAGCAGCTAAAACAGCGATTAAGACCAAAGACCAAAAAGCGGCAGCAGAAGCTAAAAACTATACAAAAGTTATTAAAGCTGTGCGTAGCCCTAAAAGCGGTGCTTATACCTTTAAAGAAGGTATTATACATAAAGACAAGATTAAAGATTTTCTTGCCGAAAAATAATAATGACCTTTTATTGCAGGCTTTTAAATAAGCTGCATCAAAAATCATATACACGCCATCCTTTTAGGATGGCTTTTTTTTATAAAATATTATTGTCTTAATTGCTTTCCTCTAAATTATTGTGCTCATCACCACCCAAACTGTAATAACTATTTTCCTCATCTTCCTCACCAATTTCTTCTAATAACTCCAAGGATTCCAAATCCGGTATATCCAAATCCTCGCCTGTAAGTAAGGCATCCGGCGAAGCTTCATTCCATTCATCGGTAGCTAATTGAGTATCCTTTATGGGTAAGTTGTCATCAGGATTTATTTCCGATAGCCTTTCTCCCTTAGCATATATATCTTCCGATTTAGGATACTGTGGATAGTCCGGGTATGTGGTATCTATTGGTTTTTGATTTTTTTTAGGTTTCATAATTAGCCGTTTTACACATGTGCTTCAAACAACATGACTAAAATAATAGAAACTAATTTTAATTTTAATGATATTGGTCAAACAAAAAGCAATAATAATTGTATACCACTATTGTATACGATGGTAGATATTTGCATAATTTATTGCGTCAAAAAAACCGTCATCATTATAATGCTTCTCAATCCATTCTCGCAGTTCTTTAGGGTTTGTGCCTTCAGGGCTTAATTTTTCATTTATCCAGCTTACCAACATGGTGTTTTTAGAGTTAGAGAAATCCAATTTAACAGGCATAAATTTATGATCATTAGTATCAACACTAAAAAGTACTAACCAAGGTTTATGATTTAATTGGGTATAGTAAGCATTGTAAAATGTTACCTGGTAACCTGCTTTGGATATTTGTTTGGTAGTGATTTTATAAGTGGTTTTATTCTTCTTAGCTATTACACATTCCATATAATCTTCTTGCTTTTCACTGCGCCATTTACCACAAATGCTAGAATCAATGGGATGCTGTTTGTCATCTAACGGATAATCGGTATTTAAAGGGCAACCATAAAGTAAAATGCAAAGCAGAAACAAAACACTTAAAGAAAAATAGCTTTTCATATATAAGAATATTTAGTTTGCCTATTAAAAGTAAACAATATTTAATAAAACAAATAAAGTAAAGTAATATTACACCATAAGCTATGAGGGCGTTTGATTTAACAATAACTTTTATAATTGTATTGCTTTGCGGGCCCTTTAATGCCGCAAATGCCCAAAAAGTTATGGAGTACGAGCTTTGCAGCCCGGATACCATAAAATATAGTATAAGCCAAGTTAAAATGGCAAATCATGAGCAACATGTAAGCATAGATTTAGGTTACTTTAATTATAACGACACTCCTGAAGTACACATTTGGGTAAAACCTGCAGGCATGCCTTTTATAGTAGATGAGGCAGTATGGACTATAGCCTATCTAAAACCCATTATCAACAAGCGCAAAAGAATAGATATAGGCACCTGGGGTGAAATCATATGCTATCGCTACCAAAACAAATACAATAAAATATTTCCGGCACACTTTACAGAAGAGCAAAAAGCACATAGCAGCCATGGCAATATTTACTTTAACATTAGTGGTACCCACTTGCCTAAATATATCAACATTTATCACTACCCTACTATCAATACAAATAAAACGGACAGTTTTGTTATTGAGAATAAGGGAGCTACTTGGTTAGAACTTGGCACTATTGCAGGCACACAAGCTGCTAAGCAACAAGTAAGCACCAAGCCTATATTAATTGCGCCAAAACAACATATAGCTTTTGCCGTAAAAGGTATATCAAATGCATCCCAAACACAAAAGCTGCAGCTTATTGTAAACTATAGGCAAAAAGGCCAACCCAAATGGCAAACAGCAAATTATACCAGCTTTATGCAGCCCTAAAAATGTAAATGGCTACTGTAATAGAATGTATTAATTTTGAGGTATGAACAAAGTAGGCTTAGTTACCACAATTTGTATGCTGTTTATTTTAAGTGCCTGCGAAGATGACACCTTATTTAAACAACAAATTGCCGACCCCATCCTAATTGAGGCCCGAACTAAAATACTAAGCGATAAGGATAGTGCCGAATTTTATGCCAATCGCATACTTAACGCCTATAAAACTACGCAGGATAAAGAAAAATTGATTTTAGATAATGCCCCTTATATTAAATATTTCGAGAATCATATTAATGCACTTTTAGACCAGGTAAACTTAATGAGTGCCGAAAGAAAAATGGTACCCGGGGTGTACGATACTTGGTTAAGTGATTTGAATTTAAAAACATTATCCGAAAAGAATAAGAAACTTTATGCCGCCGGTATAAACATAAGTGTAATGCCGGCAATAAGGCCCGAAGGTACAATTGAAGATAAAAAAGCTGCTATACAGCCCATTACAGAGGTACAGCCCGGTAGCGACTCCATGTACACATTTACCGATAAACAAAATACTTTTAGTATAGATCTACCGGATAATTGGGAAGCCCATGAAACATTTAATAATGGGAATGAAGTGGTAATTGCTGCACCCGATAAAGGAGATAATGCAAAAAGATCTTGCGCACTAAGTATAAATATTATTGCCTACAGTAAAGAAATGAGCAATGAAAATTTTTATACCAGCAACATGAGCCTTATGAAAAGAGATGTAGAAAACTTTGAAATGCTAAAAGAAGGCCAAATGAACCTCAACGGCATTAAGGCAAAATATGCGGCATTTTACATAGGCAATAATAAAGTTAAAATGGGCAGTTTAATGGTTTTCTTTTTTAAAGACAAAAAAGGCTACATTATAAGCGGCAGTGCCGCCGGCGAACTTTTTGAGGCATATAAACCCATTTATTTTAAAAGCATCAGTAGTTTTATGCTCTTAAGCCAATAATTAATTTATTTATCGTAAACGGGAGTAGTTAGGCCATTAGGCGCATTTATTACAGGCATTTTTTTAGCTCCTATATCTGTACGCATGTAAATAATGTAATAATATTTATCCTGAAACTTAATAGGCATAGCATTATAAAAAGTATTGTTCCAATTAACAGTAATTGCCAATTTTTCACCATCATAATTTCCTTTAATAGTAGCTTGTCTTGAGGGGAGGTCTACGCCATTAAAATTTAGCAATTCGCCCGATTTGCCTTGCCCTAATTTTCTGGTTGTTCCTTTTGCCAGCTCAAAGTTTTGGCAACCTAATGGATCAGGCAAAGGCATAATAATATTAAAATAAATTGTTGCCGGTTTTTCTTTTACTATGCTGAAAAAATTTGCCAACTCCACCGAATCGATACTGTAAACACTATAATCTTCAGGAAGATTGCCGTTATAACCCCTTAACGTATTTTTAGCTTCCATCACCCAATGTATAGCAGGCTCGTTTTGGGCCAAATTAGCACATGCACATTTTTTTTGTGCCGAACCGGCCTTTTTTGTGGTAACGCAAGAACCGACAAGCAATAACACAGCTAACAGCAAAAAGGAAAATTTTTTCATAAAATTATTCTTCATCTTTATGATGGCTAAAATAGTATATAAGCCTTAATACACAAACATTATTATATTGACCATCGCCATAACTAAAGCCCAAAGGCACCCTAGCTGCCGGCCTAATGGTAGTTAATGAATATTGGTAACGAATATTAACATTAAGATTTTTGTAGAGTTTCATGGCTGCACCTAAAACCACATTATAATCGGTATTGTTAAAGTAATTTATAGCAGGATTTGTAGAAAATGGTTGCGACATATAGGCCCATTCGGAGGAGCTGATAAGCCGCGCGTAGGATGCACCCAGCTCAAAATCTACAATTGCAGGATTTTCAAACACCGGTAAGCTTTGTTTAAAATGAAAAGTTACAGGCACCTCCACATAATTAAGTTGTATACCATATTGCTCTATTTCCAAACCTAAATTCGGGTCGGTATAAGTGTTGGCAGAGCGACTACCCTTTTGCATGTAAAGTAAATCCATACTAAGCCCCCAACGTTGCGTAAAATGTATATAAACTGTAGCACCGGTGTTTAAGCCCACATTATGATAGCCCCAATAAGTATCTCCATCT
>TBL_comb48_EPIDRAFT_1003547_pt1 | contig 10352 bp, 10 predicted proteins | sample TroBogEpilimnion_37_FD_10681 | JGI IMG/M metagenome (IMG submission 10681)
ATGATTGCCTTTTTCAAGAGCGTCCTCTGCTCCTTGTTTTAAGTTTGCACCAGGGCTTTTGCTTTTGCCAATCTGAGCTACTTTTATAGCAGAGTCTTGACTTCTTTGACCACGAGGTGCGGCTTCTTTAACAGCCTTGCCACCCTTTTCGTCTTTACCAAGACGTCCAGCAATAACATCACCGCGTGTAACTTTGTCGTATGGTTTAGCATTGTTAGCTAAGTTGCCGTCGCCTTTCTTCTTAGCTTCGTCTACTTTATCACGGTTGTCAAACTTGGAACCGTCTTTCATGCCCCATGTCTTAGCACTCTTAGGACTTTGCTTTTGTGCTGGAGCACGATCTTTCTTTTCAGCAGCCGATTGTGCCTTGGCATGACTCTTGACGCCTTTGCCTGACTTTTCTTCAGCTTCACCATCATCGTGATAGCTAGTGTTAGTATGTTTTACACCAGTATCAGTCTTAGTCATTACACCAGTACGAGTTTTCTTTGTGTCGCCAACTTTAGATTTTTCATCAAATGATTCGTCCATTTCCTCTTCTTCGTCTGGAATACCATCGTGATTAGCATCCATACGTTTGTGAGCGGCCTTGGTAGCTTTTACCATGGTATTATACTTGGCAACTTTACCTTTTACATGAGCTGGTATTGGTTTTGGTTCTTCATAAACCATACCAGTACCACCACACTCTGTACAAGGACGCTCTCCACCACTTAGAATGCCTTCGTCCATTTTCTTTTCTTTCATTTTTTCAGCTTGGGACTTTTTAAGATCTTTCATCTTGTCTTTAGCTTCTGCTAGCATTTCTTTGATTCTCATTTTTTGTCCTTCGCTTAAAGTATCGCTGTTGTCTAAATGATGCCCATACTCGCTAAACTTCATTTCGTATTCTAAATAGTGATAAACACTAGCGATGTAATCTGCGGCTTTGGTAATTTTAGCCTGTACCCATGCTTCCATTTGATCTTCATCATGAATTTGTTTGAATAACTTGTGTGAATAGTTGGCTAATTTGTACAAATCAGCTTTGGCCATAGCGCCTTCGCGATCTGTTCCATTGTCATTTGCTCCCAATGTCTTTGGCTCTTGGCCCATATCTGGCATTGGCGTATCCATTTCTGGACTTGTTGTTGGGTCTAATTCTGCTGGCATGAGTATACTCCGTTATCTTTATATATTTAGCGTCTTTTGATGACTACTGACTCTTTTGCCTGGCCAAATAAGCTGGCTTTGATGTCTAAACCATTTTTAGCAGTTCCATCACTGTTTTTAGGCTGTACTACTTTAGGTTGTGCTGGTGCTTTTGTTCCTGATCCTGTACCTGGACTACCTAAATAACTACGTTTACCACGGGATTTGCCTGGGCTTAATTGTGGCGCATCTACAGTACCAATATTAGCGGCACTAGTTGCGCCAGCACTAGCTGATTCTCCTAAAGATCTGTGTACAGTTGCTCCTTTAATCTTTTTAGCAACATTACTAGCATGGCTATGTGATCCAAATGTTTTCCATTTCTTGCCATTAATATGTACATCGTGTGGAACATCTACTGGTCTATGATGAAACAACTTGGTATGTCGTCGCGGATCTCCGGCACCAATTCTATCGTGTGCCGCACTATAATCCCAGCTATCCGGACCTTCGTCATTGCCTGGATCCAGACTCATACCGCTATCGTCATAGCCATATCTATTTTCTAACAATTCTTTAGGACTTAATCCTGCTAGTTCTTTAATTTTCATTTTTTAATTCCTCTGTAGCCAGTGCCTACGGCACGTTCGCCATTCATAAATTTAGGTAAACTAAACCACAACTTGAACCACTCTTCAGTTCCAGGCTGTATATTTTGTTCACGCATTATTATTGCTTTCTCTGTACCAGTTATACTGATATTGCTTCCGCCATAAGGTTGTAGGCCTTTAAACTCGTTAATGCCTGCTAACTTCTTGAGACGTGCAAGTTCATCCATTATTTAAGACTCGCTCTCAACATCCAACTATGCTTTTTATGTGCGTCCTGTCGATCGGCTAAAAAGTTACTTAATCCGTGATCGCCGTTGTGNTCAGCCATAGTGAATGTTAATTTAAAAATATTAGCCATACGATCACTGTCTTCTAATAGTTCACCTAACATTCCGTGAAAATCTGGTACTTCATTTTCATCTTTAACAGCAGTAAGCATACTAAACTTTTGTAAACTTGCTGGTGTATATATTTGAAGGGCACGTAATTGTTCGGCAAATGTATCTATACTGTCGTATACTTCTGTATAAATGCGTTCAAACAATAAATGTAATTGATAAAACAATGGACCTTCGCAATTCCAATGAAAGTTTTGCGCCTTAATAGCAAAGGCATATTCACTAGCAAATGCTGTTTTAAGTGCTAAATGATATTTTTCGTCCATATTAAATTCCGTATTTGTTCTTTTTATGTTTAGCTACTGGGCTAGATTTATTACCACCGTCGGGCTCTGTACTTTTACTCCAAGGAGTTCTTTGATGATGTTCTGTTGGAATAGTCTGACGAGCTTGCTTAAACATATTATGTTCTACTTCGGTAAATGGATGTGTAGTCCAAAATGGCCCCATCCAACTTTCGTGATCCATATCTATCTTTTTCTTACTGCCATCAGCCACAGCTAATGCTAGACCAGTACGCAACTGATGATAGTTAGGATAGTAACCACCGGGATCACGCTCAACACCTGTACCTTGTTGTACAGCCGCATGATCTGGATGATGTGTTCCAGTACGTTCAGATAAAAATTCTTTGGCTCTCATTATATACCGTATCTGTTTTTCTTTTGTTTAGCCACAGGACTAATTTTATTAGTATCTGACATTTCATTACTTCTGTCGGCTAGCTTAGTCATCTTACCGGCACCAATGTGCTTGCCAGCGGCTTTAACTATTTCTAAATCTTGATCGCTAAACGGAGCAATTAATGGGTCGCCACTAAACGCACCACCAGTTGACATTGGAACAGGCATATGGTCATGTGGATTAGGATGGGCACCGGCCATCGCTAAACCAAAACGATATTGTAAGTAGCTACTACCATTACTCTTGTTCATACTAATAGATGGAAAGCTAACAGCATGATTCAAACCTGCTAAATGCTCATCTGCTAAATCGTCACTATCGCCTTGTCCAGCATATGGCGCATCTGGCGTAGCAGATGTTATAGTTGCTTTTTCATTTAATTGTCTACGAACGAATTCTTTAGCTCTCATTTCTCTTATTACCTTATTAGCATATTTAATCGATTCTTTAAATACGCTTTCTGCTTTAACTTTTTTTCCAAAACTAGGATCGTTCATACGGTTTATGGCCTTGACCATTAGTTCACGTACTTCTTCGTCACTAAGTTCTGGGCTCATGGCATCGCGCCATATTTTAAACTTTTCATCATCACTTATATTAGGATCTGAAAGTGCGGCTCGCATAGGAGTAGCACGTGGTCCTTCGATGTTAGCAGTCTTAGCTTTGGTCATTTGGCGACTAATAACGTCTAGTCCATCTTCAAAATTAAACGGAATATTACCTGCTTTATCTGGAGTACCGTTATAATTTTTTACGTATCCCAGAGCTTTAACTTGATCTGCTCCTACTACAACCGTACATTTTGTGTATCCGTGTTCATTTAGCTTTCGTAGTACACGGGTTAAGTCGGGCATTTCTTCGGTAGCTGTATGAAATATATGTCCATGCTTGGGAAATACTTTTTGATAGATTGCTAGTTTTTCTTCTGGAGTAATAGGATCGTCCTTGCCCACAGTACGACTAACAACAAAGTAAGGATCTGCTCCTTGATCATTGGCTTCGGTTATAACAGCATCAGCCAAATACATATGGCCTTTGTGACCCATGCCCCTGCCCCATCCTACTACACAGGCTTTGCCTTCCCCGGTACGATTTAAAAATTCACGTAGTAACATTAGTCTTTCCTTGGAGCCCAGTTGGCCTGATCAATAGTTTTAACAAACTGTCCAGGCAAATCGTTAGCAAATCCTGTTCCAGGATGTGCTTGGACATATCCTTCTGGTTTAGTTTGGCGTATGCCGCCGTGTGTGCCCTGGCTCAACTTGCCAATCAGTTTCATTTTTTCATTACTAATCATTTCGACAGCAGTTAGTACTGCGTCTAAACCGGGATGTGCTAATACTTTTTGTGCTTGCCCTGCGCTGATATTTGCGTGTACCCATTCGGCAAATTTTGTCTTAACTCCGGCAACACGTAGATTCTGATTAAAGAATTTGTACAATATATCTCCAGGTTTGCTTAATCCAGGTTGCCCTGCTACAAAACTATCAATATTAGCGGCATGTTTTGTTATATAAGCGGCAACTTTTTTCAAACCCGCTTCGTCGACTCCCGGTGCTTGTTCTACATAAGTTGTACCTTGTACTATTACGTCTGGTGTTGATAAATTTTCAGCATTAGGGTAGCGACCTTCACCACCGCCTAGCTTATCATAATAACCAGTGGCCGCTACCATCATCTTAGCTTGACTGATGCGCTGACCTAAATCGCTGTTGCTTGGAATATGAAATTTAGTAATGTTTGGTTGGAATTCGTAATCGCCACTTGCTTTGTTTAACTTAGCAGGTTGTATTGGGCTAAACAGTATGCCGCCTTCTATATAACCGCTCTCTGGACTAACGCTTTCAAAATAATTCCATAACTTACCTAATCCATGGGCAAATGCCACACGTTGTTTGTCATGTTTTTCAGCATCTCCTGTGCCTAACACAAATCTAGTGATATCATCGGGGCCGTTCATCATAGTACTGGCTCCGCTTTTAGTAGTCGGTACACCACGTTTTAAATAATCCCAGGCGTTCTTTGGAATCATATGAAACTGACCTCGTTCATCCCGCCCCCAATATATTACAGGACTACCATCCCATTTGATTTCTATCCCACCTTGATCCGCCGAACCCATATGACGCAATCTCTCAACAGCATGCAAGCCGCCATTGCTTCCGTTAGTAAACACTAGATCTTCGATATGTTGATACTTACGACCTACAGTAGGTTTTGTTTCTTCATTTACAGGTGTTGGGCTCACTGCTTGCCAACTTGCTCCGCTACTTGCTTTTTGGAATATATCATTACGGCGAGCTTCATCTGGAATAGCGGCTAGTATACTTTCTACACTGCCTAGATCAGTACCTTTAGCATGTTTACCTAACAAGTGTTTGGCGATAACATCTAAATCATCACTGATAAATCCTGCCTTCTTACCCATATCATCTCGGGCATAAAGCCCTTCATCTGGACTCCATAATAAACCTTGACTACTAGCCAAGGCATTCATCATCATTTGCTTATGAACACCTTTGTATGGGCTACCTTGAGGAATTGTATGGTGATGGAATTTACGAACTCTTTCTGCATTAGCAACTGTCTTTATGTCTACTTGATAAAATTTACCTTTGTAAGGTAACAATATATGTACAGTTACTCCAGTTTTTCTAGTTTGTAATCCTTGGCCTTGTAGGTACTTTTCTAATTCAACTCTAGTAGTCTTACCATCCTTAGTGCCAAAATGTTGCATTAAGTGTGTAACATCTACCATAACATCTAAATCTCCGCTCATTTTACCAGGAGTCGGGGTAGCCGCACTACCTATTACATGTGCGCTAGTTTTAATACCTTTGAGATATCTATTAGTTTCGTTTACTAGATGTTGCGCTATTGCTTGATCGAATTCTTCCGATTCGGGCCATATATTACCGCCCTCTAATAACGGACGTTTGGGATTAACAAATAGTTCTCGTAAAAACATTGTTATTCCTTATACTTTCCGTCATTGATATGTTGTACAACTTCTTCGTGAATTTTTTCACAAATTTGTTTACATAGCTCTTCGTCTAAACTATCAGGTAGTTCGCGTATAGGAAACTTTTTAACGTATATTTTGTAGCTGTTTTCTACAGCAGGTTTAAAAATACCAATGCTAGGGTCACGTTTACTTTCAAGTTTATCCACACAATTGGCAATAGCTGGGTAAGTGTGGCGGCGATATACATCGTCGTCTTGATTCATAAAATGAATAAGATCTTCAGCTAAATCAAAGTTTAATTCACGGCCTTCACCGGTTTTTTGTACAAAATCGTCTTCTTTGAAATGTTTATTTTCTAATAGTTCATTTATTCGCATTTTTAAGCCCGTAACGTAATATCAGCAGATGACTCTGCGGTTAGAGTATTTATCGCTTTTGAAGGGCTTTAGTTTTTAACAATGCGTTCTACTTTAGCAATGGAACCGCCTAGATGCATTTTTGCCAGTAGTAAATTGTTATCACCAGTAATATAGAAGTGTGTGCCGCCCCAACTGCGCGGTTTTCCTAAGTCTCTTACGCAACTTTTAGTTAGTTTACACTTTTTACTAGATTCTGCCCATTCAATAAACGAATAATTAGGTTGTGTAGTTTTACCTAGCGTAATACGATAATCAAATGCCATTTTAGGCATTACTATAGTTCCGCTAGCTAAACTAGTACTAGGATCGGGTTTACTTACATATTTTACATGACCAGAATCTAAATTAATTAGTTTATTAACATCGGACTCGTTATTAGTGTATATGCTAATCCAAGGTGCTTCGACTCGCAAATCATAGTCAGCCATTTTAGCTAGCTCTGATGCCAGACCGATAGCATAGTCTAAATCATCTTTAGATTTGATATGATTGTTATATCGAGGCTTGTCTTTGTTAAAACATATATTTTTTAGTTCATCAAGTGTTGCTTCTACATCGCCACTACGAAATAAACTCGAACCGGCACATACCAGTACAATTTTATACTGGTATGTGTTTCTAAATAAGCGTCTTGTTGTTTTAAATTCCATCGATTGGGCTATTAACTAATTCACTTGTGTTATCAACTGTTAGTAAAGGAACTTTAGGTTCTTTTGGTGTTGATGTTAGCACTATTTTATCATCTTGTATAGTAATAGATAAAACGCCGCCGTTTTTAAGATCGCCAAACAACATTTTCTTAGCAAGGTCACGTTTAATTTCCTTGTCAATAACACGTTGTAGCGGACGAGCCCCCATCTTATTATCAAAGCCTTTGGCAATTAACCACTCAATACCTTCTTTATTGATCTTGATCTTGATAGCCTTGTCTTTAACTTGGGCACGTAGCTCATCGATAAACTTGGTAACAATTTTAACCATTGTTTCTTTGGCCAGTTTGTTGAATGTAACAACTCCGTCCAAACGATTACGAAACTCTGGAGTTAAGAACTTCTTCAAGTCCTTATCACTATAGTCCTTTTCTTGGGCACCAAAACCGATTGCGTTTTTCTCAGCACTTTCTGCTCCAGCATTAGTGGTAAGAATAACAATCAAGTTACGGCAATCTGCTTGTTTTCCGTTTGAACCAGTAATAAAACCATTGTCCATGACCTGTAACAATACAGTCATTACATCTGGATGTGCTTTTTCAATTTCATCTAGCAACAATATAGCGTTAGGTGCTTCTTGAATACTAGTAATCAACTGTCCTGCATTTTCTTCAAAGCCTACATAGCCCGGGGGACTGCCAATCAACTTACTGATACTGTGTTTTTCTTGATATTCACTCATATCAAAACGTAACAACTTAACACCCAAGTGTTTACTCAGTGCTTTAGCAGTTTCAGTCTTACCTGTACCTGTTGGGCCCATGAATACAAATGATCCAATAGGCTTGTTTTCTGATTTAAGACCTGCTTGAGCAACAATAATCTTATCTACAACTTCTGTAAGTGCTAGATCTTGACCATACACTTGTGTTTGTAAGTTTTCTTGTAGTGTAGCAAGATTGCTTGATTCAGTTTCCATGATCTTTTCTTCTGGCAATTGAATCATTTTAGCAAGTTCAAATTGAATTTCACGCTCGCCAATAATACGATCATCTGCCAGTTTAAGATTAAAACGTGAGCAAGCTACATCGATTAAATCGATTGCCTTATCTGGCAGCTTCTTGTCTGTTTGATATTTAATAGACAATTTAATAGCGGCATCGATAGCGTCGTCTCGGATCTTAACATTGTGGAAGCCTTCATAGTACTTTTTAATACCTTTAAGAATCTGCTTGGTAACTTCCATAGTTGGCTCGTCAACAGTGATGCGTTGGAAACGACGCATCAAAGCACGATCCTTTTCGAAATGCTTTCGATATTCTTCCCAGGTAGTTGAAGCTACAACTTTAATATTACCTTTGCTCAGCGCCGGCTTCATCATGTTAGCTAGGTCGTTAGCTGAGTTGCTAGCAGATCCTGCGCCAGAGATCATGTGTGCCTCGTCGATGAACAAGACAGTCTTACCTTTCTTCTGTAGTGCTTTGATAACATGTTTAAAGCGTTCTTCAAAGTCACCACGATATTTACTACCAGCTAGCATAGCTGAAATATCTAAACTATAGACTTTGTAATCTTTGAGGAAATCTGGAACAGCACCATTAACAATATTAAACGCAAGACCTTCTGCTATAGCAGTTTTTCCTACGCCTGGATCACCTACTAGTATTACATTGTTCTTACTACGTCGACCCAATGCTAGAGCAATATTTTCTAGTTCATCAATACGGCCAATAACGGGATCAATCTTCTTCTTGGTAACTTCGTCATTCAAATTAGTGGTAAATGCCTTAAGAGCACGATCACCTTGACCATCTGCCGGGCCTTGACCGTCTTCATCCATTTCTTCAGAAGCATTGTTCACATAATCGTTGAATTTATCTTTATCAATTTCGGCCTTTTGTATAAAATACACTGCCCAGCTACGCTTCTCGCCAATCATGGCCATGAATACATCAGTGGGCTCGATACGTTGACGTCCATTAAATAAGACCTGTGTGAACGCACGATTAAGAACACGTTCAACAGCTTGAGTTTTCTTAGGTTTAACTACAACATCTTGGACTGTGATTTCGTCGCATTTATTTTGTAAGTAATCAGCTAAGTCGTTTTTTAGTTGTACTGATCGATGATTGAATCCTTCAATCAGTCCACTAAACGATTCTTCATTCATCATGGCAAATAACAAATGTTCAATTGTTAGATATTCATGATGTAATTTCTTAGCAGTTTCAATTGCGTTTTCAAATACTGCTTGCAAGTGGTCACTTGGTTCAACCATTATTTCTTCCTCTTCTTTTGTGATTTCTTAATTGCTAGTGATAATTTCAATGGACTTAAATTGTCTGTAAAACATACGCCGTCTAAATGATCTAACTCATGCTGGAAACATCTAGCGTCAATGCCTTCAAGTTCTATTATACGCTTTTCTCCCGTGTTGTCAAGATACATGGCAGTAATTTTTTGGTATCGTGAAACATTTAAATATAGGTCGGGAAAACTTAAACAGCCTTCTTCTCCTAGCATTTGGCCTTCGGCAGTTAGTATACCAGGATTAAATGCTCCAAATTCTCTGCCATCTTGTGTGCGCATTACAAATACTCTACGATCTAAGCCTACTTGATTAGCGGCAAGTCCAATCCCGTTATTAGATTTCATAAGCTGGAGCATGTCATTCTCTACACGCTCGGCATTAATATGATTGGCAAAGTCCCAAGGAATAGCCTTTTGTTTTAATATTGGATTAGGATGTTTGATTAATTGCATCGTTGAGTCTTCTGAGTTCTGCTACCAATAATGGATTTGTAACTGCTGGAGTTCTAATATTAACTACGCTTACGAATCTTCCTTTAATACCATTATTTACATTTGGAAAGCCATTTCCATTACTAGCATATTCAACGCCAGACTCGACTCCGGCACGTATTTCTAAATCGATCGTGTCACCTACTATAGTTCGTATAGTTTTTCTACAACCAATCATTGCTTCAATAGGTGTAATGTTTACAGTAGTATATAAGTCATCCCCTTGACGACTAAATTTAGGATCAGGATGTACTACAACTGTAACATTGAGGTTACCACGTGGCGCATTTGGTACGCTATCATCTCCCAACCCTTGATACCTTATAGTATCACCGTGCTGTACACCTGCTGGAACATTAATAACAACATTTTGATTACGTCCGCTAGGTAATCTAAAGTTTGCTTCAAGTTGTTTACCAGTGTAACTATCGAGGAAACTAACTTGACATTGAATGTTCAAATCTTTATTACGGCGCAGTTGATGTGGATGTCCACCCCGCATGTTACCAAATATATCTCCAAACGGATGTCCTTGTCCAAATATATTAGCAAAAGGATCAAATCCTCCGCCGGTATTAAAATGGAATTGTTGTCCGCCGCCGTACATACGTTGTTGATCATATTCAGCTTTCTTTTGCGGATCACTTAGATTTTCATAAGCAACACTGATATCTTTGAATTTGGCTTGATCC
>TBL_comb48_EPIDRAFT_1003552_pt1 | contig 10344 bp, 9 predicted proteins | sample TroBogEpilimnion_37_FD_10681 | JGI IMG/M metagenome (IMG submission 10681)
GTTATAGAGCTTATTTTATAAGGGCGTATGCAATACGCCCCTACAATCTTCACCACAATGTTATCGTTCTCGCGTGGGAATGCTAACAATTATTTGTGTAGATACCTATGGCTAAAGAGCAGGAAAAAGGCTGAAGGCGAAGGCAAGAGTTAAGTCTAATAATTGAGCCGCCTTGAGTTGCTATCCTGCAGACTTAATCTTTCACCTTTCGCCTTTCGCCTTGAGCGTTGAGCGTTGCTAAGGTATAGTCAGCACTACTTTTCAGCCACTAACTCTATAACTATGACTCTCGAATCTAATACATCGAACAAAGCTACTTTATTAAGCCCGATTGCAATAGGCCCTTATCATTTATCAAATCGTTTAGTCATGGCGCCTTTAACTCGTATGCGTGCCCCTGAAAGCTGCCCTACCGATTTAATGACGACTTATTATGAGCAACGAGCCAGCGCCGGACTGATCATAACCGAAGCAACACCTATTTCTACACAAGGTGTCGGCTACCCAGCTACACCCGGCATTTATACTGATACGCAAGTACAAGCTTGGAAAAAAATCACTGCCGCTGTTCATGCAAAACAAGGTCATATTTTTCTACAACTTTGGCATGTTGGTCGAATTTCTCACCCTGACTTCCATAATGGCGAACTTCCTGTTGCCCCTTCAGCTATCGCTCCTAAAGGCAAGGCAATTACACCGACTGGTATGAAAGATTTCGTTACGCCACGCGCATTAGAAACCGCTGAAATTTCCGGCATCATTGAAGACTATAAAAAAGCAGCAAGCAATGCCTTAGAAGCAGGTTTCGATGGCATTGAAATACACAGCGCTAATGGTTATTTGCTAGATGAGTTTTTACGCGACGGCACCAATAAGCGTACTGATAACTATGGTGGCAGCATAGAAAATAGAGCGCGCTTTTTGTTAGAAGTTACCGAAGCGCTCATTAGCGTTTGTGGCGCAGACCGCGTTGGGGTTCGCATATCTCCTAGCGGCACTTTTAATGACATGAGCGATTCAAATCCTGAAGCTATTTTTGTTTATTTACTAGAACAATTAAATTCTTTTGGAATAGCTTATGTACATGTTGTTGACGCCTTAGAAGGCGACATTAGACATGGTGCAAATGTCATTAAGCTAGAAACACTAAGAGCCGCTTATAAAGGTACGTTAATCGTTTGTGGAGGCTATGATCAAGCTCGCGCCGAAGACGTTATAGCAAAAGACTTGGCTGATGCCGTCGCTTTTGGCCAGCTCTATATTGCTAACCCAGACCTTGCTGAACGCTTCAAACTCAACGCGCCATTAAATACACCAGATACCAAAACATTTTACGGTGGCACTGAAAAAGGCTATACGGATTACCCAAGTTTGGGGTAATTCGTAGGGACAGGTCGAGCCCTGTCCCTACGTTCGCAGGATTTATCACATCGTTTCCATTGTAGCAGTAAGCCGGAATAAGACTATGCTAGCGTAGCGCGTAGTGGCGTTTCCGGCACAGGATCGATATGAATGCCAGAAACACTTTACTCGCTTACGAGACTGTGAAAGTATTTTCATTTTTGGCTTCCCCCTTTGTAAAAGGGGGATCGAGGGGGATTTTTATAAATCATAGACCACTGATATTTAATGATTATTATTTAATAGACCCAATCTCCCCTAACCCCTCTTTGCTAAAGAGGGGAAATAATAAGTATACTTTCAGAGTCTCTTACGCTCGAAAAGCCTTATTCCGGTCTACAATTGTAGGGGCGAATCTGACGCCCCTACAGGTTGCAACCTACCTCTACTTAGCTTGGGCTTGCTCATTACGACTAATGACACCCGCTTCAGCTTGAAGACGAGTGATTTGACTATTACTTAACTGCTTCACTAATAAATCACGAGATGAAGCTGCACCTTTTACACCCTGTGCTGCTGCCAAATTAAACCATAAATAGGCACGTTCATTATCGCTATTCACAGAAAGTCCTAACTGATACATTTCGCCTAGGACAAATTGAGCATCAGCATACCCACTGCCTGCTGCTTTTTCCAACCAAAAAAAAGCCGCCTTATAATCTTGAACCACACCTAAACCTTTAAGTAAGGCAAAGCCATAACGGTATTCGGCTTCAAGCTGACCTTGTCCGGCTGCTTTTTCAAACCACTGAGCTGCCAACTTCTCATCCTTAGTGTTCCAAGGACTAAAAGCATAACGCAGCCCCAGCTTTAACTGAGCGTTTGCATCACCTTGTTCAGCTGCTTTAAAAAGATTATCATCGATCGTTATATCTTCATGATTAGAGGCAATATCTTGATGTTTATAGCCTAGAGTAAAAATCACCAACATAAATATCACTACCAACCCAGCAATGACACCAAGACCTAGGCGTAACCAACCTAATTTCCAGAAACTAAAATGACAAACACCGCATCGATAAGGATTGTAAAACAAACGTCTTAATAAATGCCGACTCGTCAATCTCGACAATCTAAGTTCAGTGGCTCCACATTGGGGACAAACGTCTTTATTAGCGTAATCATTATTGCTAACATGGGCGATTTTTTCACTTCGATTTGATTTTCGCATATCAGGCTCTTGGTGTAAGAGCGACCCGAAGATCGCTCTTGACTACGACAATACAACCTTGCTTGTAAACCACTCAATGGTATTACAAGCCTCTTATTTACATGGCGGCCAATACTGCTGCTACGGTGTCACCCATAGCTGCAGGTGTTGGGCAGATAACAACACCCAAGTCTTTTAACAGCGCTACTTTTTCAGCGGCACTTTCACCAGCGGATGAAATAATAGCACCGGCATGACCCATGCGACGACCTTCTGGAGCTGTTAATCCTGCGATATAAGCAATAACGGGTTTAGTCATGTGCTCTTTGGCGTACAAACCAGCCTCTACTTCTTGAGGACCACCGATTTCACCAATCATCAAAACAACTTTGGTTTCAGGATCGTTTTCGAAGTGTTCAAGAATATCTCGGTGCGAACTACCGTTAATAGGATCACCACCAATACCTACTGAAGTGGAAACACCAATACCCAAGCGTTTCATTTGATCGGCCGCCTCATAGCCCAAAGTACCTGAACGACCCACGATACCAACATTACCCTGTAAATAAATATGTCCAGGCATGATACCTAACATAGCTCGTCCAGGGCTAATAGTGCCTGCACAATTAGGACCGGTCAATATCATGCGTTGATCTTTAGGGAAACGACGCAGGAAGTTTTTCACTGTCATCATATCCTGAGTAGGAATACCATCAGTAATCGCCACACAATATTTAATACCGGCATCTGCCGCTTCCATAATGGAATCCGCAGCAAAAGCAGGCGGTACGAAAATAATACTGGCTTCTGCACCCGCTTGTTGCACTGCTTCTTTAGCCGTATTAAAAACGGGTAATCCTAGATGAGTTTGCCCACCTTTACCCGGAGTAATACCACCCACAACATTTGATCCATAGTTGATCATATCTTGCGCGTGAAAAGTACCTATTTTGCCAGTAAAACCTTGAACGACAATACGCGTTGTTTCATTAATAAAAATTGCCATTTAAATCTCCAAAGCCGCTTCTTTTGCGACGACTTCATTACGAGCCTGCACTGCTTTTTCAGCCGCTTCAGCCAAAGTATCCGCAGTAATAATCGGCAAGCCGCTTTCTGCAATGATGCGACGACCCTCTTCTACGTTAGTGCCCGATAAACGTACAATTAGCGGTACTTTCATATCAATTTTTCTAACCGCTTGAACCACACCTTCGGCTATCCAATCACAGCGATTAATACCCGCAAAAATATTAACTAACATCGCTTTAACGCCTTTGTCTGCCAATACTAAACGGAAAGCTTTTTCTGTACGCTCAGCTGAAGCACCACCGCCTACATCTAAGAAATTAGCAGGCTCACCGCCGGCTAGCTTAATCATGTCCATAGTCGCCATGGCTAATCCAGCGCCATTAATCATGCAACCGATATCGCCATCTAAACCGACATAACTTAAACCACGATCAGCAGCGGCCATTTCACGAGGATCTTCTTGTGTTTTATCACGTAACTCAGAAATCTTTAACTGTCTAAACAACGCATTATCATCAATGCCCATTTTCGCATCTAAGGCAACCAACTCACCGTTACGCGTGACTACCAAAGGATTTATTTCTAGCATACTAACATCAAGATCACGTAAAGCACGGTAACAACCTTTAATAGTCTTTACCGCATGACTCAGTATTTCAGCTTGTAAGCCTAAGGCAAAAGCCATTTCTCTAGCTTGATAATCTTGCAGACCTACTGCAGGCTCAATATAAATCTTGGTAATGGCATCAGGATTATTGATCGCCAACTCTTCAATTTCCATACCGCCTTGAGCAGAACCTACCATCACGATACGCTCAGAACTACGATCAACTAAGAAACAAAAATAGAGTTCTTTAGCGATATCGGTACCTGCCTCAACATATAATCTTGAGCAGACTTTACCTGAGGGTCCGGTTTGATGAGTCACCAAACGTTTACCTAATAATTCACTCGCCGCAGCCTGAACTTCATCATGAGTTTTACAAATTTTAATACCACCCGCTTTACCGCGCGCCCCAGAATGAATTTGAGCTTTAACCGCCCAAACATGTCCACCGATTTCTCGAGTACGTTGTACAGCATCTTCTGGACTGTAAGCCAAACCGCCTTCAGCAATTTTGACTCCATAACCACTTAAAATATCTTTCGCTTGATACTCATGAATATCCACAGCAACTCCTTCAATTAAGGTGAATGAGGAAAGGCATAAGGCGCAAGACTAAAGGCTAAAAACTTCGCCTCGTGCCCTTCGCCTTATGCCCTTCGCCTTATTTTTTATAAATCGTAAATCCTTCCCACGCTTTGCGTCACTGCCCAGAGTACCAATGCCGGAAACGCTTTACTCGCTTACGCTCGAAAAGCCTTATTCCGGCCTACAATTAGTTCAAATATTCCTCAAATGTGGGCAGTGACGCAGTATGAGCAAAAAACTTAGCCTTTAGCCTTATTTTGTTTTTGCAGCTATCGCTTCAGCTGCTCTAACTACATTATTGGCCATTTTTTCTGATGCCGCATCTATCAAGCGACCATCTAAGGCCGCTGCACCTTTACCCTGAGCCGCTGCCTCTTGCAGTGCTACTAAAATACGCTTAGCTTTTTCTACTTCAGCGGCAGGTGGCGTAAATACATCATTGGCTAATTCGATTTGTGAAGGATGTATCGCCCATTTACCTTCACAACCCAAAGCTGCGGCACGCTTTGCTGCTAACTTAAAACCTTCAGGATCTTTGAAGTCACCAAAAGGCCCGTCAATAGGACGTAAACCATAAGCGCGACAAGCAACAGTCATTCGACTAATCGCTGCATGCCATTGGTCACCTGGATAATCTGGATTCAAACCACCAATATTAGTGGTACGAGCACGATTACTCGCCGCATAATCGGCAACGCCAAAATGCAAGGCTTCAAGACGACCTAAAGCGCCATTACGGGCAATATCTTCAACATTAGCCATACCTAATGCCGTTTCAATAAGTGCCTCTATGCCGATTTTATTTTTAAGACCTTGTTGCATTTCCAATTGATTAAGCATCGCCTCAACCATATAAACATCAGCATAAACACCGACTTTAGGAATCAGAATAGTATCTATTTTTTCACCACACTGCTCGACTAAATCGACGACATCACGCACCATATACTGCGTATCTAAACCATTAATACGCACGGAAACAGTCACACCATGACCTTTCCAATCCATATCATTAATAGCTTCAATAATATTCTTTCGCGCACGCAACTTATCATCAGGAGCTACCGCATCCTCAAGATCAAGAAAAATAAAATCCGCGCCACTCTTCATAGCTTTTTCAAACATTTCAGGATTTGATCCTGGAACCGCTAATTCACAACGTTGAACTCGTTGAACTGACGCTGTGTATAAAGTGTGACTCATGTGTACATTCCTAATGTCAATAAACTAAAGTTGTTATTTGGCTAAAAGCTAAGGGCACAAACTTAACTATGCCAGAAACAAATAAATCGCCCATTCTACTTTTAGCACCAATAAAGTCAATTTTTAACGCTAACTATTCACTCAAAGTCGCAATCAAATCTTGCCGATTACTAATGGCTATGTCATGATTATCAGCTTTTTTGGGTCTAACACTATTCTTCTCAGAATCCAGATCTAACAATCTTTTAATCACTTACTAAGAGGCAATCCCATGGCTGGTCGTAACCATCTATATATTCCAGGTCCTACCAACGTACCCAATGAAATTCTGAATGCGATGCATGTCACCATGGAAGATCATCGCTCGCCTGTTTTTCCTAAATTGCTAACGCCTCTGTTAGAAGATCTAAAGAAAATATTCAAAACAGAAACCGGACAAGCCTTTTGTATTCCCTGCAACAGGCACTGCTGGCTGGGAAGTGGCTTTAACCAACACCTTAAATCCTGGCGACAAAGTATTAATCTATCGCTTTGGTCAATTTAGCCATTTATGGGCTGAAATGGCTAAACGTCTAGGCTTTGACGTTGAAATACATCAAGAAACTTGGGGCAAAGGCATTCCCCTTGATAAGTTAGAAGCACGCCTTAAAGAAGACGATGCTCATCAAATTAAAGCGGTATTAGCGACTCATAACGAAACCGCAACCGGCGTAACCAGTGATATTGGTGGCGTTCGCAAAGCAATGAATGCAGCTAACCACCCTGCCCTATTATTTGTTGATGGTGTAAGTTCTATTGCCAGCTTAGATTTTCGTATGGACGAATGGGCTGTCGACGGCGCAATCAGTGGCTCACAAAAAGGTTTCATGATGCCAGCAGGCGGTGCTTTCTTAGCTTTCAGCCAAAAAGCCTTAGCAGCCGGTGAAACATGCACTTATCCACGTTGTTTTTTGGACTTAAGAGATCAAATAAACACTAACAAAGACGGTTACACACCTTACACACCAGCCCTACCCATTTTATACGGTTTACGTAAAGCTCTGGACATGCTGCTCGAAGAAGGCTTAGAAAATGTCTATGCACGTCACCATCGTTTAGCCGAAGGCACACGTAAAGCCGTCGCAGCATGGGGATTAAGCATTTGCGCGCATCCAGGCTTTGAGTCAAACACAGTAACAGCCGTGATTGTTCCTGAAGACAAAGATGCTCGCACCGTCATTAGCACTGCGTTTAGCAAATACAATATCTCTCTAGGTGGCGGTCTGGCTGAATTAGCCGGCAAAGCTTTCCGTATTGGTCATGTGGGTGATATGAATGACGTTTCTATGCTAGGCGCTATCGCTGGTGTTGAAATGGCTTTATTAGACTCTGGTTTTGATATTAAACCAGGCAGTGGCGTCGCTGCAGCCATAGAATACTATCGCGCAACAGCTTAATAATTGATCACAAGTTGCGATAGTCATAACACTATCGCAACTTGCCCCTCTTAGCTTTTCACATCTAAATCCATAACAACCCATTGTGAGGATTATCAAATGAACAAACCCAAAATCGTCGTTACCCGAAAGTGGCCTGCTGAAGTCGAAGCCCAGTTAAAAGAACTTTATGATGTTCAGCTCAACGAGTCTGATATTCCCATGACTGCAGATGAGCTTAAACTAGCACTGCAAACAGCCGATGCTTTATTACCAACAGTGACTGACGTGCTTAACGCTGACATACTCAGCGTAGAAAATAAACGCGCCAAAATCATTGGTAACTTTGGCGTAGGTTATAATAACATCGACATTATCAGCGCAAAGGCGCAAGGCCTAGTCGTTACCAACACACCCCATGTGTTAACCGACTGCACTGCAGATATTGCCATGTTATTACTACTCATGTCAGCACGCCGCGCACCTGAGGGAGAACGCCTGATTCTTAATCAACAATGGACAGGCTGGACACCCACACAACTCATCGGCCAAAAAGTCACTGGCAAAACCTTAGGACTGATTGGCTTTGGTCGTATCGCACAAGCTATGGCAAAAAAAGCCCATCATGGCTTTGGCATGAAAATACTTTGTTACGCACCTTCACAACCCGACGCTACCATCATGTCAGATTTGCAGGCCACACGCTGCGAAACGGTAGAAGAGTTATTATCCGAAGCCAACTTCGTATCCTTACATTGTCCAGGTGGCTCAGCAACCAAACACTTAATCAACGAAGAGCGCTTAAAACTCATGCGATCTAGCGCACATTTAATCAATACGGCACGCGGCGATGTAGTAGACAGCAAAGCCTTAATAAAAGCCTTAAAAGAAGGCTGGATAGCCGGTGCAGGTTTAGATGTATTCGAAGGCGAACCCGCCATAGACCCTGAATTCTTAGCATTAAACAACGTCGCACTATTACCGCATTTAGGCAGCGCTAGCGATGAAACCCGTATTGCTATGGGTAATCGAGTCTTAGCCAACATAGCCGCATTTTTTGCAGGTAATGAGCCGGGTGATAGGGTCGTTTAGTACGATCATTTATTTTATCTATAAAGGCCTTCTTATAAAACTGAGCCATCCCACATTCAAGTACTAACCTTCAACACAGTATAATTATTTAAGGTCGAGAGCTTCCCCTATTGAGAACGCCAAGCCCCAGCTTTGCTTCCACCGAACTGGGACTTGGTGTCCCTAGTGTAGACCGGAATAAGGCCATCTAAGCGTAGCGCATGATGACGTTTCCGGCCGCTCGATCGATACCCGTGCCGGAAACGCTTTACTCGCTGTCGCTCGAAAAGTCTTATTCCGGCCTACAATTGCTTATTCCGGCCTGCAATTACTACAATTACTTATACAGTCTACGATGGCTAGGAGGCGCATCCTATATTCCTATGCCCCAAATATATGATAATTATTCTTACCGGCTTGTTTAGCGATATACATGGCTTGATCGGCTTGGCTAATCAAGGTGGCGGCGTCCATGTCTTGCTTCGATTTGCCTTCATATAAACTCACGCCGATACTTGCAGATATTTGTAAGCTTGCATCTTTGATAGTGATAGGCGTATTACAAGCCGCTATCAGCTTTTCTATGGGTCGTTGAAATGCTTGAAAGTTATCATGAAGATTAAAGATAACGATAAACTCATCGCCGCCTAAACGCCCTAAGGTGTCATTTTCTCGAATCGCAGTCTGCATGTTTTTACTAATTGCTATTAAAAATTCATCGCCTACATCGTGACCATAGTTATCATTAATGGCTTTAAAGCCATCTAAATCAATAAAGGCAACGGCTATGTTTTGTGGTTTGCGATTATTTTCTAATACCAATTGCTCAAGTCGATCACGTAGTAATAAACGATTAGGTAAACCGGTTAGGCTATCGTAATAGGCAAAGTTTTCTAGTTGTTGCTGCTGCTTTTTGGCTTCAGTAATATCGGTAATGATCGACAAATAGCGCTCGACTTCATTACGACTATTTTTAATCACTGAAATGGAATGTAAGCCAGGACTATTAGCGACATTTTTATAGTTATTTAAGATTTCTCCACTCCAAAAGCCCGTTTTACACAAGGTGTTCCATAGTGTTGAATAAAAGTCATCATTATGAGCGCCCGACTTAAAGATACTGGGTTTTTTGCCATATAATTCATCACGGCTGTAGCCGCTCATGACTAAAAAGGCAGCATTGCAACTAATAATGTTGTTATCTTTGTCGGTAATAAAAATGCCATCGCGACTATGACTGTAGACATTTTCAGCGAGTTTAGATTGAGTGTCATTCTTAGATTTTTCTATGACTAGCCCAGCTAAATTGACTAATTCTTTAATCGCCTCTATTAGTTTAGCGTCTGGCAAAATGGGATTCTGAAGATAAATAGCCAAGGTGCCCATTATCTTCCCCGAGCTAGATTTAATAGTTTGCGACCAACAGGCTCGATAGGGCATTTTTTGAGTGAGCTCTTTAAAGGCAAACCAATTCGGATGGCTGTGAATATTCTCAATAAATATCGATTCACCACTAAAAGCCGCCGCCCCGCAACAACCTACCTCAGGGCCAATTGCGAGTCCATCGATGGCTAGGTTATAAAAGTCAGGTAAGCTAGGTGCGGCAACAAGATTCAAGTGCCGCTCATCCTCGCTGAGCAATAAAATACTGCTGGCTATATCAGGCACCATATCTTCTATGTCAGTACACAAAACAGTCAATATATTGGGTAATGTCTCGTCATTAGCCAGCATACTTAATATCTTATTGCGACGCTGCTCGCGCTGCTCTAATAATTTTCTAGTATTGATTTCTTTATTTAAGTGGATGATCCAGCCGCTAATAACGAGACATAAAATGATAGCCGTTAAACCTATCAACTTTGTTACTAAGGCTTTGTTGA
>TBL_comb48_EPIDRAFT_1003556_pt1 | contig 10339 bp, 13 predicted proteins | sample TroBogEpilimnion_37_FD_10681 | JGI IMG/M metagenome (IMG submission 10681)
TTCCTGGATCTGGACTGCGCCAAGTTAAAAAATCCGCACTAGGAGTGGGTTTTTGGTAGTTGTGTATTAGACTAGTTATGGCAGGTAATCCTGTCAAACTGGCCGAAGGTGTATAATTTACCTTGACAATCTGGAAACATAGATTATTCATTATGTTTGTGGCAGTCCAAGGATTACTGATACCACCACCTGTGTCTGGATCAGTCATTATTTCAAAGGCTGTGGTAGAAGTATTGTTTTCACAGAAATAACTGCCATTGGGAAAGTTATAGATCCATAGGTGATTGTTAGGAGCGTCTTCACGCTTGGCAGTATTCTTACCATGATTGGCTTCCCAATGTGTGACCATAGCACCATCATCACTATTTTCAAAATAACAATAACGATCACCCCAATAGATATCTGGATATCCTGTCAAGGTGCCTGCTGACAATGTTGATGTTGTGGTTTGATTGGCTATCCAACTGGTTTGAAATGTATCTGTGTTAGGACTTACTTCACTATAGACTAATACATACCACATCCACATATTGTCATTGCTAATGCGGGCATCAACTACAATGGGACTCATCCAAGCATCACCATAGACCATGGGTATTTTATTATAGGTATTAGGTGGTAGTTGAATACGACTATAACCCTGTGCAGGAGTTTTGGCTAATAATCTTGAAACAATACTGCCAATAACCATGGCTACCACAATACGATAAGCAGTGGCCACAGCAAAGGCCGCAAAGCCACCAGCGGCAAATGCTCCTTCACCTAATACAAAATCAACAACAGCAGATACAGCCATAATATTATCCTAAAACTTTTGTATAAACGATGTCACTGGGTCTATAACCCAATCGTTCAAATATTGGACTTTTGTCCAAATGTGCCTTGGTATTCATTATGATTCTTTGAACACCTGCGTTTTTCATAAACTCTTCAATATACTTTAAAAACTTTATGCCTGTCATACCCTGACGATAATCTGGATGAATCCAATAGATATCATTGTAAGCAGTTAGGCTATTCTTATAATGAAGATGTGGTTTGATAAATCCCACATAATATCCTATAAGTAAAACATCACTACGAGCAGTGATAACACATAGATTATTATTTCTTTTTGCCAACCAGTAAGCAGCCCAATCCGGTTCGAGAGTGATTGTATTTTGGTCCAAAGCCAACTCTTTCCAATGCTCAAGTAATAATGGTTCGATTTCATTCATTAAATTCACGGTAAAGTTTTCATATTGGTATGTGATCACGGTTTTTGTCCAAAGTTAAAGTAAGCATTATTCAAAGGTGCCACTTGATCCATACTGGTATCATAGTCTGAGTTATCGCCTGTCTTGGTGGCACTTAATTGCCAGTTGCCCATACCATCTTGATACATATATCCCAAAGTTTGATGTTGGAAATCATCGTGATTGGTTCTACGACCCACAACATTATTACTCAATATTGTTTTAATGCTTGAGCAGTTTAACACAATACTATAATATAGATTCTGTGGATCAGAGTTTTCTGTAATGGTAAAACTTGTGACCACACCATAAAAGCGTTGAATAAGTTGTCGAGTGCGACCTTGGCCATCCGTATAGGTCATTAGATTACCTGAATCATCATAGAATCCACGCCATATGGTCAATGGTGAACCTTTGATATTATAGTTTAACACCAATCCAATGCCACTTAAAGCACCATTTTGTATTTGTGTTTGACTAACACCATCTAGACTAATGCTGGTATCATTGCTTGAACTTTGTAGATCTCTGTGGTATTCGCCAACATTTAATAATCCACTTACTGCTTCAAATGTCAATGCTGTGGTGCCAGTGGTAAGATCCACCGTGCAGGTTTCATTGCGATAACTTGTAGAAATATTCAGTGTGACCACCGAAGCAGTATTCACACTGGTATTGATAGGTGTGACCTTGATGCTGATAAACTCTGCTACTTTAATATTAGTGGTGCTGTTAACGAACTGGATCTTATTCATATTAACCTACTACTTCATTTATATTTGTCACAAGGTTGCCTGTATATTCATATAACTGAAACTCGCTGTCAAAGGTAATGGCAGCGGTATTGCCGGCTTTGACAAAAGTATAGGTAGGCATATTATTACAAAATACTTGAAACTCTACAGCATTGCCCCAGTTTATGTGTTGATTGGCATAACCATTAATGGGATCAATAAAGTTAGGTCTATGTGTCGTAATAGTGACCGTGCTGCCACTAACATAAACCACATCGCCTAGGGCAGTAAATGGGTATGGAAAGCCCACTATTTGCACAAAATCACCTTGTTTTACCACATATCGGCCTGCACTAATGTTGGCACTATTAACATTCAATACTAGAGTATTTCCTGTAAAACTATTAACGGTCAGTTGTGATTGTTGACTTGGAGTTAGATCACCTTGATACTTAAAGAAATAACTGAGGTTGGCATTGTTGCTGAAACTAATGGTTTCTACATAACGGCGATCCAAATAATCTAACTGCTCTACCAAAGCTCGTGTGGCAGGATCAGCATAATCATAATAAGCACTATTTTTAACTTTTATTTGCCAAGGCAAGCGTGTAATGGTTTCTGTCACATTGGCTATTTGACTTTTGGTATATTGAATGCCAATAACACGACGACGATTAAGATTTATGGTCTCCGCGTGATTAACTATTGTTTGTAGACAGGTTGTTGTTATTGTCATTGTCTAATCCTTAATATTGTGGTTGAGCACTACGGAATGGAAGTTCTTTCTGTGCTTGTTGAACGGTGCCATATACGGTCATACGGTTTTCATAAAATAGTTGTGCCACTGATTTGGCATCCACAGCCTGTATGGTATAATTGTGATTAACGGTAGTGCCACCACCAGTTAGATTATTCAATGCGGAGTTGCTGGTTACATTTGCGGGACCTTTAACAAGTTCTGGACCTGCTTCACCCACAATGGCCATTTGACCTGAACCAATAGTTCCGCCGCCTGAAGCAAACATAGTGCCCGAGGCTAAACTACTACCTGAACTAACACCAGCATCCATAATGCTAGTTGATACACCACCATTGGCGCCAAATCCACTTAACATAGCACCAATGCCACTGAACAATCCACCACCGCTTAATGCAGCCTGTCCAGCGGCTTGATTACCAAACATACCCATAATGCCCAACATGGCCTGACGAAGTTGAGCATTCATAATGTCCATTAATAAACTGGCAAATAAATCTTTAAAACTAAACTTACCGTGGCTAACCATACCATCAATGGCCTTAATAACACCATCAGTCATACCTTGGAATAGTTGTTTACCCACGGTGGCATTATTGGTAGCATCATCAATAAACTGATTTGAAGCCTGTGTCCAACCTGTGGAAAACTCTTTGCTTTTGGCAAGGTTAGCATTGGTAGCATCAGTTAGTTCTTTCATACTGGCCACAGATTTATCTAAGGCCTTGTTGTATTCTGCCACTGCATCGGTCTGTAATAACCAAGCATCACCATAGTTGGCTTTCAAGGCTTTATCTAATTGCTCTGTTTGAGCATTGGCAATCTTTTCAATATTGGCCAGTTCTTTTTGTTGAGTGCTCATGGTCAACTCGGCCATTGCGACTCTAAGATCTTTGATGCGTTTGATTACATCTTCTTCTTGATTGCTGGATACTACATTGATAGCCTGACGAGCCTTGGCATCAGCAAGAGCCTGTTCTGCGGCAATCAATGGTTTATATGCTGCCTGTTCTCGAGTTAGAATTTCTTGAAACTCTTGTTCATTTAACTTTCTAGCAAGTTGTTCTTCTCTTAACTTTTGTGCGGCTTCAATGGCCTTGTTCATTGCTGTAATACCAGCAGTTTCGCCTTGTCCTTGTCGACCGCCACCTATGGCCGCGATTTGTTGTTGAATATCTTTAAGTTTTGTAGCGACTTCAAGTTCTTGATTGCTATACAATACTTTTAACTTTTGTGCTTGTTGTGCTTGAATAAATGCTTCAGTCAATGGACCCATAGCACCATATTGATCCAACAATAGTTTATTTTGTTGTTGTAATGCTGATATTTCAGGACCATAATCAGGATGAGTTGGATTATTGGCCATTTCCAACTGCAATACCTTGATTTTATTAAGGTTAGTTTCCATTTCTTTACTAACCTTGACATCCTCATCAAATGCAGCCAATCTAGATTTACGCAGATCTTCACTGGCACCTACCAAACTGATTTCAAGTTTAAGTCTTTCTTGTGCGGCTGTATTGGCAGCAAGTTGTCTAGCCAATACACCCTGTAATTCAGCAGTTTTGGCAGCATTAGGATCTAGTGCAGGTTTACTACTAGTGGCAAGTTTACCTTCCCACCCAGATCCAGTTCCTTGATCAAACTTACCAAATTCATCTTTTAATTCTGTTGTTAGACCTAATAAATCTTTAATTTTATTTGTAAATGATTCTACTAAATCAGTATTAAAGGCTGCTCCTATGCCTGCGGCTACCAAACCTATGGCTGCAACGATTAATGCAAGTTCAGGAGCCAATGCACCCATGAATACAGCAGCCACGGTTTCTGCTTCTAAAAAGGCAGCAGCCACAGCCTTAATGGCAAATAATAATCCACCAACCATTGCGGCATAAACGGCAGCGATGGCTGCTTTAGAATCCATCATCTTAGCAGTAAAATCTACTATTGTAGTAATAACAGGACCGTAGGCACTTAAAAAGTTTAACTTAAAAGTATTAATCGCGGCTTGAAGTTTATTATAATCTTCGGCAGCATTGTCTACTGCCAAAGCGTGATCTGTTAAATCTTTACTGGCCTTGATAAGTTCACTACTATATTTGGCCCAATCCATGCCCATAGCACCACGACCAAATAACTCCATACTAATACGGGCTCTTTGTGCAGGATCATCCATTTCTGCTAGGGCATTTGCAACCTTCTTGAATAATTCATCTGGAGCCAAGGTATTCAAATCTTTCATTGAAATACCAACTTGACCAAATGCTTGACGAAGTTTCATATTACCATCTTCAGCTTGGTCAGCCGCAGATACCATACGTTCCATCATCATACCAACACTTTGAATATCCTTACCCATGGCAATACCGGCAGCACCAAGTTGCAACATACTAGAGGTGCCAATACCCATACTTTCACCCAAGTTATGGGTAATATTAGACATCTTTAATAGTTCTTCAGTAAAACTCACGGTGGCAGTTAAACTAAATGCGCCTGTTAGACCTTTTAACTTATCACTTACTTGATTTAGACTACCGACAGCTTGATTAGAGTTTTTAGTGGCTGAAGCACCAAAGTTATTCATTGTCTGAGCAGTGGCATTAATACTGGCATTAAGACTGGTAAAGTTAGAACTTAGTCCAGATAACGCACTCATAACTTTTTGTATAGCCGCAGTGGCATCAGTCATGGTCTTAGTGGTATTTTGACCAAAGGCTTGTGCAGCCGCTTGTGCCTGTGTTAGTTTTGCAGTGTATTGACTATCATCTAATACGAGTGTGACGCTGATATCTGCCATGTTTGCCCCTTATTTCTTTTGTCCTATTTTTTGTATCATTGGTGGAATGATTTTCTTCATAAACTCTCGTGTGGGTNNACTCATACCNTGTGGTGCTTGTAGTGATCCTCTCATACCTTTAGCACTTAGGAAACGACCTTGATCCAATACTGATGCATAAGGATATAATGCCGCAACATATTCACCATTTTCTAAATGTGTATTATTGCGAGCATTACCGGTATCTATAGGAGTGATATCGTGGAAATGTTTTTCAACAATAGGCATGGCCATATGTTTGATCTTTTTAAGTTCAGTGACCTTGGCTGTTAGTCCACTGATATCAACTTTTATGTTATTTGCCATCTATCTGCTCTCCCTTGAAGGTCTTCAATACTGCTTTTAGATCATCTTCCTTAAACTCTGGAGTTCGACCTTCTGCCTTATCCCTTTGATATTTTTCATAACTTAGAGCCACATCAAGGACCATAATGTCCAAGGTAGTGGCACGAGCCATTACTTCACTGGGCAGTAGACCATATCTATTACCCAATCTATCCAAGGTCACAGCAGTATAAACTTCTGGTGATTCCGGTGAGAAATCACCACCTGTCACTTTCCCAGCTGTGCTACCAACTTGGTAAATGCCGCAACCAATACATTATTTGGCAACATATAACCATCTGTGATTACTGGTGTGCCATCTTCATCAAGGATCATATCTTTCATAACTTGACCCATAACGGTGATATCCTGTGCTCCACCTGCGGCAAACTTTAAAAAAGTCTCCATGGGTTGACGATCATAGACGTAGAAGTCTAAAGGCTCACCATATTCTTTGACAATGTCTTCATCGTCAATAGTGACCTTGATTAATTCTGCTTGTTTGGCTAGTTGTTTGAGTTTCATCTTTATACCTTTCTTTTTAAGTAGTGGATAAGGGCTAGTGCAAATACATAGCGACTTTCCGCTTTTTCCAAATCGCCCTGTGCGTGGCGAATTTCATTTAGACCTTTGGCCAGTTCAGCTTCTAAACTCAACAATAGGTCTGCTACATTATAGTCTTCAAATTTCATATCTGCATATCCTTTCAACTGAGTATTTAACCTGTCATAAAGAAAGGGGCACATAAATGCCCCTTACTGCTAGTCTAAATCTTGTGGATTAAGATGTTGCTGGTGTGTAAGTTCCATCTACCTCAATGATCAATGGAGTAATCCAAACTGGTTGATCTGGAGTGACCTTTGGAGCCAATCCACTCAAGAAGCCTGAACCACTTACTGTGTTGGTTGTAGCACCGCCCCAACCCATTTTGAAGTAAACACGATTCTTATAATTGCTTAGATTAAACAATCCTGCTTGGGCCGCTGTGGCACTGGCCGCTGGCTGAGTTCCATAGTTGGTTCCATAGAAAGATGAATCATCTAATACTAGTGTCAAGTTTACACTGTTGGTTGCAGGTGTTACTGCAACTAATTGCCCGCTTTGGTCAAGTTGTTTCCATCTAAACACTCCGTTGTTGTTAGTAACAGTTACGTCTTGCAGTGCTGGCACTGTTAAAGATGTTGCTGTGGTAAAATTACTAACAGTGGAAATGACTAGTGTAACAAACTGACTTGGAGCACTAACGTTAATATTTGCCATTTTAGTTTCCTTTAAGTTATATGACTTGTAATCTGGATAGATCAAATGTTATACGATAGCGTTGGCTATTGTTCACATACTGTTGCTGAATGGTATGTTCACGTAGGTAATAGCCTTGACTACTGAACAAAGTGTCATCAATGAACTGCGGGAAGATTCCCAATAGATTCTCAACAAAAGCGTTGTCCTGTTGAGTCACTATATACATTTCAATGCGATCCTTTATCGTGTAGACATGACCACCTGTGGTAATACCATTAGAATTTTTCATTCTGTCCGCTTGATACACTTCAGCCACATAGACGCCTTCTGATATAACATTCTCATTAGATGGAAAGTTAAAAAAGACTTCAATGTAATTGGTGCCAGTTGTTGCCAACAAATATGTTGACAACTTACTTTGCACATCCTGCTGTGTAAACAAAGGCATTAGAAATATCTCCTATCACCTTCAAAGAAGTTGACATCAGCCAACCAACTTTGTTGGTAAATCCCAATTTCGCCAACCTGTCGTAAGTCATAGAAATAACTTTCTTGGATGGCTTTCTCCCACTCTTCTTCAAAGCGACGTCTTGCAAAATCTAAGTTTTTAGCATCCTTTTCATTGATGTTAGAATTGTCAGTGACCAAAGTTGAGTAGAAAATTTCCACTGCCTTAAACACTTCCAAACGAATCAATGTTTGGTTTTGCTTGACTAGTTGTGCGGGATTGAACGCTGTTACTGTTTGACCAGTCTTTTGGCTTTGTTGATAGTAAAAAGCACCAAGAGTGCGTTCTACATACAAAGGCCACCAGCCCATTTCAAACATGATCAACATTTCAATTGACGCTTTGGGAAAATACTGACTGGTCAACAAATAATCCTGATCAGGACCATTGTTGTTGTTAGTATCTCCAGTGGGATAAACTTGTTGGAGACGCTTGTAAGCCGCACGATCATAAAATAAAACGTCACTTGGTTGTGCCAAGCTGATTCTATTAACACCACCAGGTTGAAGGGTGGGATCAGTATATGCTAAAAAACTTGCTATCGCCATTTGATTTCTCCAGTGCGGGGGTTGTTAAGGCCCCCATTACATTAAGCAATGTTAATTGCCATTCCACGTGCTTGGTCAACAACGCCTGAACCAAAATAGCCTAAGCCAGTGATCCAAGTTTGTAATCCACCGTCCTTGTCACCCATAGAGATGTCAAGACCTTTAACCATTACAGTAGTAATAGCTTGTGGACCAATTGCCGCGCCAACTGAAGTTGCTGTTGCTTGAGCACCATCAATCCAACGACCAGTAACACTGGCTTGTAGGAATGTAGTGAATACAACTGTGCAACCATACAAGTTACGCAACATGCCTGTGGCCAATAACTCATCACCAAGTGCAGTTAAGCCAGCATTCAAGCTAGATGTCTGACCTTGATAAACGGCACCACCAGTTAACTCAGCCAACAAACGTTGTTCTTCGTTAGGTCCAAGAATAATAGTTGGACGACCTGGGTTACGTGATTTTCTCCACTGCTTGATCACGTTACGCACCATACCAACAACTGTGTTAGCTGTGTAGTCTGCATAAGTGATAGTAGCTGTAGAACCTTCTGCGATTAGACCCATTGCAGGGTTGGCCTGAACACGACTGAAACCGTCAGTTACTGGGCTGTTAGAAACAGTATAGCTAACTGAAGTTTGTGTGTTGGCAAAACCAGCTAGGCTAGTGTCACCACTGGAAACAGTTGATGGGTTACCAACAAATGCGCCTGTGATACGCTGATCAACTTTTTCAGCAAAGCTCATACCTAGTTCTGTTCCTAGGTTGGCTGCAAGGTCGAACGCTGTGGTCCAGCCCAAGAACTTAGAGAAAGCTGTCATTGCAACTGCTGGAGTAGCAACAACTTCTTTAGCTGTGATCTGTGCTGTTTGTTCAATACTTGTAGCTGTGCTATAAGTTGGGTTTGTGTTACTGTCAATATAATCACCATAACTGATAGGAGCCATGTGTGGAACTTTGTAAGTGTTACCTTGATTAGGGAACACAACATTAGTCATATTGACTAGACCTTGTGATTCATGTAGAACCTGAATTGCGCTGTTCTGGATAGTTTTTTCAAATGCGTTTGATTCACCAGAAGAACCGCCAATGAAGTAAGCCATTTTAGTTTTCCTTTATTATACTATTGGTTTATTCATTGAAACCATCATACCTTTTAAACTACGGCCACCAATACCTTGACTTTCTTTCCACTTCTTCCAACCTTCTAAGTCAGTTGATGCATCTGGAATATCATCAGGATTACGCTGAACACCTGTTCCAAATCTGGAACCAGTGCCTGTGCGTCCTTCGTCTGCCGCAAGTTTAGGACGAGATTTCAATATATCTCCTGCCAACTGCTCTAGTGTGTATGGATTGCCTTTGCTATCCAACTTCACAGAACCATTGGCTCCTCTTACAAAGAAGTTGCCAGTTTCATCATAATCAATGTTTGATTCAAATAGGTTGGTTGCAATGTCCAACATATTAGGATCAAATCCTGCACGGATGGCAGTTTCCTTGATTTGACTTTGTAGTGTAGTTTGTCTTACAGCACGATCCTTCTGTTCCAATTGGCCTTGCAAGCCTTGGATCATTTGGCGTAGTTCTGCCAGTTCACCACCCACTTTACCTTTACCTTCTTTGGGCTCTACGGTGCCACCGCTTTTTTGTCCTTTGGTCAAACTTTCAACGAATTTGACAGCGTCTTTGGGTTTAGTAAAATCCACGCCAGCAACTTTGCTTAGAGCTTGAAGAACTTCCATTTGACCAGACTTACGAATAGCCCCTAAATTAGGGATGTCTTGACCATGTGGAGTTTGGTCGCTCAATACTGCATTATTATCTGCAGGTTGAACATTTTGGGTATTAACGGCACCCGCCGCATTTGATGTATTTCTATCCATCGTTTTATCCTTTTAGAGTTTAAGGGCGTCTAGCCCAGTGATCTATTTTAACGCCTATAGATCAAAGGCGAGAAACTTGTTTACCTACCAGTGCCCAACATGACCAATTGACGTGCAATAGGATCGTTAGTGGTTACACCTTTGTCCTGTATCTCACTGTCAAAGATATCATCGCTCTCTTTCTCTTTGATAGTCATTGCTTGGTTAGGTGATCCATCCAACCAATCTTCAGTGTTAGTTTGTGGTTCAGCAATACGTTCACCAAT
>TBL_comb48_EPIDRAFT_1003563_pt1 | contig 10325 bp, 8 predicted proteins | sample TroBogEpilimnion_37_FD_10681 | JGI IMG/M metagenome (IMG submission 10681)
CTATATATTGCGATTTCTCTAAAATAACAGGCTTGATATCTGTTCTCATTAACAGCTCGAAGGCAGCAGTTAAACCTGCAGGACCGGCACCAATAATTATTGCTTTCTTTGACATATTGTGTTATGAATGCAAAAAAAGGAATATTTGCTGAATAATACTATGTATCAGCTAAATTAACAAGCTGTTTAAGCCGCATCAGGCTACATTTCTTTTATTGCAGTACAATAGCTTTTAAAAGCCGGCACTTTAATAGACTAAAGTCCTTGTTTTTATATAATATTTAAGAAATAGTTGCTTTTGTAGGCCACTTTTATTATCTTAATGTTCGTAAATTCGCAATCCTTTTATAGCTACTTTAAAAAGTATTTTTATATATTCTCTGCTGTTGTTGGGAAAAGTGAATTTGAAAGGTTAAATAATATTATATGAGCATATCGGCCGGTGCAAAATCTAAAATCAATTTAAAAAAAGAGCTTCAAGAGCATTTTGGGTTTGAAACCTTTAAAGGAGAACAAGAGAAAATTATTAAAAGCATCCTTGCGGGTAAAGATACCTTTGTAATTATGCCCACCGGTGGCGGTAAATCTTTATGCTACCAATTGCCGGCATTAATTAGCGAAGGTGTAGCCATTATTGTTTCTCCGCTTATTGCCTTAATGAAGAACCAGGTGGACCTGATAAGAAGCTATAGCAGCCGCGATAATGTGGCGCACTTCTTAAACTCTACCCTTACTAAGGTGCAACAAAAGAAAGTAAAATCGGACCTTTTGGATGGCCGAACCAAAATGCTGTATGTTGCCCCTGAAACGCTTACCAAACAAGAAAATATTGCATTTTTCTCTGATATACCAATTTCCTTTATAGCTGTTGATGAAGCACACTGTATTTCCGAATGGGGTCATGATTTTAGACCTGAATACCGGAAATTAAGGGATATGATTAATGAAATAGATGAATCGCTGCCCATAATTGCATTAACTGCCACTGCTACACCCAAAGTACAGGATGATATTGTAAAGAACTTGGGCCTGCGTAAACCTAATATTTTTATAGATTCCTTTAACCGTGCTAACCTTTATTATGAGGTAGTACCTAAAGGCAAAAAAGAACAAACGCTTAAGAGTATTGTTAAGTTTATTCATTCCATGAAGGATAAAAGTGGCATTATATATACCCTTAACCGTAAAACAACCGAAGAACTGGCTAGCACCTTAATGGCTAATGGCATTAGTGCTGTGGCTTATCATGCAGGCTTAGAGGGTCCGTTAAGGGCCCAAAGGCAAGATCAGTTTTTAATGGAGGATGTGAATGTAATTGTGGCCACCATAGCCTTTGGCATGGGTATTGACAAACCCGATGTGCGCTTTGTAATACACTACAATGTACCTAAGTCATTAGAGAACTATTACCAGGAAACGGGCCGCGCAGGTCGTGATGGCTTAGAAGGAAAATGTTTACTATACTACTCGCATAAAGATGTGCAGAAGCTGGAACACTTGATGCGTGATAAACCACTTAGCGAACGCGAAATGGGTGCTCAACTTATTTCCGAAACATTGGCCTATGTGGAAAGTGGTGTTTGCCGCCGCCGTTTGCTGTTGCACTATTTTGGCGAAGAATACAAACAAGATAATTGCGAAAATTGCGATAACTGCCTGCACCCTAAGGAAAAACTGGAGGTAAAAGACAGTGTAAAAATAACCCTGGATACTATTGCCGAATTAGATGAGCGCTTTGGTATTGATTATGTGGTAAATGTAATTTTAGGCAAAGCCAATCCACAAATACAAACTTTCCGCCACGATAAACTAAAATGCTTTGGCAGTGGTTTAGTAATGGGTATGGATGCCAATTTCTGGAACTCCCTTATTCGCCAAATGATGCTGGAAGGCATGATTAGAAAGGATATTGAAGAATATGGTTTATTGAAGATTACCGAGCAAGGTAAAAAATTCCTTAAAAAACCATTCTCTATTAAGGTAGCCTTAAACCATAATTACGAAGATGCGGTTGGCGACGATGAAGATGCCCATAACCACGCAGCCCCCGCCGCATTAGACCCTGTATTGTTTAATGCCCTTAAAGAATTACGCAAGCAGGTAGCAAAAGATAAAAACTTACCTCCTTTTGTAATATTCCTGGAAAACTCTTTGGAGGATATGGCCACCAATTACCCCACCACTATGGAGGAATTGGAGAAAATTCAAGGGGTAAGTAAGGGCAAGGCTTTGCGCTATGGCCGCAAGTTTATAGATATGATTGCCAAATACGTGGAGGAAAACGAAATTGAAAAGCCCGACGATTTTGTAATGAAGAGTGTGGTAAATAAAAGTGGCATGAAGGTGTTTATTATTCAAAACATAGACAAAAAAATACCGCTTGAAACTATTGCTCGCAACAAAGGCCTGAACCTGCAAGACTTGCTTATTGAAATGGAAACCATTGTAGCCAGTGGCACCAAACTTAATTTAGACTATTGCTTGGAACAGGAATTAGATGAATATGAACAAGATGATATTTTCGACTATTTTAGAAGCAGCCAGGATGATAATTTAGATACTGCCTACGAAGAGTTTAAAGACCGTAATGTAAGCCTGGAACATTTACAGATGATGCGTATTAAATTCCTTAGCGAATATGGTAATTAAAAAATAACATAAATCTTTATAAAATGGCTGCATTTATAAAGCAGCCATTTTAATTTTACACGCTCTATGTTTAAAGCTATACCCATAATTTACTTCCTTCTTCTTACCGCTATGGTTTGCCGTGCCCAAGATTTACCGGATAACGAAAAATGGAACTTACACTTTCAAGGCACTTATATAAGCCAATTTAAACCTTCCTTTAGCGAAAAATACCATGGGCAAAACAGCCTTAAAGATTCTACCGAAAAGGTAAACTCGGTTACCGCTACCATGTTTTTTGGTTTCCGCTTATGGAAAAATGCCGAGTTTTATTTTAACCCCGAAGTAGCCGGCGGCGATGGCTTAAGCGGTGCCTACGGTATGGCTGCATCTACCAACGGCGAAACTTTTCGAATTGGCGATCCTTCTCCATTTCTTTATTTGGCCCGTGGCTACCTTAAACAAACTTTTCCTTTGGGCAAAACAGCTGCCACCCATATAGATGATGGTGCCAACCAATTGAATGGTCAAGAACCCAACCAATACTTACGCTTTATTGTAGGCAAAATTTCACTAGGCGATATTTTCGATATAAACCCTTACTCCAATTCGCCACGCACACAGTTTATTAATTGGTGCTTGATGAATAATGGAGCATGGGATTATGCAGCCAATTTACGCGGCTATACGGTAGCTTTTGCCTCTATTTTACAATTGCAAAAAACCAGCTATCGTTTTGCTATTGCCGAGCTACCCATTGTAGCCAATGGCCTGGATTTAAACAGCGATTTAAGTAAAGAATTTAGCCTTAATGCCGAGGTGGACCGGAACTACACTTGGCAACATAAAGACGGCCATGTGCGACTGTTAGCTTATTATAACCAAGGCAATATGGGCACCTATAGCACGGCCACCAACGAAGGTGTAAATATTGCTGCTACGCGAGCCTATGGCACTTATCGTATGGGTATAGGCATAAGTGCCGACCAGCAATTAAGTAAAAACATAGGTGCTTTTATGCGCTTAGGCTATAGCGATGGCAAAACGGAAACCTGGTGTTTTACCGAAGCCGATCGCACCCTATCCTTAGGCATTAATATTAATGGTGCGCTTTGGCACCGTAAAGATGATGTAATAGGCATAGCTCAATTGGTAAACGGCCTTAGCGATGTGCACAAAAACTACCTAGCCGGCGGTGGCTTAGGTTTTCAGTTGGGCGACGGCCAATTGAATTATGGCAACGAAATGCTTAGCGAAATTTATTACAGCTGGAAACCCGTAAATGCCGGACTATGGATAAGCGGCGATTACCAATTTGCCATTAACCCCGGCTATAATAAAGACCGAGGTCCGGTTAATGTTTTCTCCATGCGCGTGCATGTAGAGCTGTAAATTCCTACTCTGTTTTCGGCTTATCGTCCGCTTGCTCCGGCCTACTACCCTGATTATTTCTTGGTCCCTGAGGGCGTGGTGGCCTAGGCCCTTGCTGTTGCTGCGGCCTTGGTGCCTGTTGTGGTCTTGGCCTGTTAGCTTGCTGACCCTCACCTTGCGGCCTTTGTTGCTGCGGGCGGTTTTGCTGTGGCTGACCCTCTCCTTGCGACCTTTGTTGCTGCGGGCGGTTTTGTTGTGGCTGACCTTCACCTTGCGGCCTTTGCTGCTGCGGGCGGTTTTGCTGTGGCTGACCCTCACCTTGCGGCCTTTGCTGCTGCGGGCGGTTTTGTTGGGGCCTGTTAGGCTGTTGTCCTTGCGGGCGATTAGCATTAGGATTATTATTACCTACTGCTGCATTTGCCGGACCTGCTTGCCTATTATTGCCTTGTTGCGGCTTATTTTTATTAGTGCTCTTTTTCTTTTTATTTCCCTTTTCTAGGGCTTTTAAGGTTATTTGGCCTACATCGTTCACAAAACCAACATCTATCTTCACAGCAGCTTTATTGCTTTGGGTACTTTCCAAATCAACCGCTTGCAGCTCTTCCGGCTTCACACCTTTTTTATTCAATTCCAATATCTCCTTAACCCTCACTATAGTTAATGGGTATTGCTTATTGCTATCCGAATAGCTGTACCACATTAAATTCTTAAAAATATCGCGTTTTTGCAGGGTGGCTACGCCTTTAATAGTCTCTATTGTTTCTGCATGATCCGGAAACACCTTAAGGGCATCCAAATAGGTATCCAACTCATAGTTCAAACAGCACTTTAATCGGCCACATTGCCCCGACAATTTGGTTTGATTGATGGACAAATTTTGATAACGTGCGGCCGTAGTATTTACCGATTTAAAATCAGATAGCCAGGTGCTGCAGCACAATTCCCTGCCGCAAGAGCCTATACCACCCACTTTACCACTTTCTTGCCTGGCACCAATTTGGCGCATCTCCACCTTCAACTTAAATTCCGATGCAAATATTTTAATCAACTCCCTAAAATCCACACGCTGGTCGGCAGTGTAAAAGAAAGTTCCTTTTTTACCATCCGCTTGTATCTCTACCTCGGCCAATTTCATCTCCAAATTCAAACTGCGGGCTATAGCTCTGGCACGTATCATTACTTCCTGCTCGCGCTCCTTATTGGAGTTAGATAACTTAATATCATCCTCGCCGGCAATTCTTAATACACGCTTTAGGGTAGTGGTATCGTTGATACTGTATTTTTTAAGTTGCAACTTCACCAGCTCACCCGTAAGGCTTACCTGCCCTACATCAAATCCCCCAACGCCTTCTACTGCAATGCATTGGCCCTTATCTAGTATATTATTGGTAGCGTTACGGTAATATTCTTTACGACTACCTTTATTAAAACTTACCTCAATGATAGGAAATGGCTTAGCACTATCGTAAAGGGGTAAGGCATTGAGCCAATTATATACATTCATTCGGTTACAGCCGCCGGAGCTGCATCCGCCGTTGCTTTTGCAACCGGATGGCTTACCGTTTGAGCCGGTACCACAATTTCCACATCCCATTCTTAATTATTTATATTGACAGCTTTATGATTTTATTTAAAACGCTATAAAGAAATGCCTAGCAATCCATTACCTCATTCTAACATTATCATATAGCCGATTAGGGTTAAAAGATAAATTAATCTGCAAAGGTACTAAAGTAACAGAATTAGCCACTTATATAAATTACCGCAATAAGTTACTTATAGTATGGGTAATGGGCGCTTTTTTAAAGCATAAACCATCCTGAGCGATAAAGCATGCAATTGGGTGCGCGAGTGGGCATTACGCTCTATATAATAAATGGTTTGGGTAATATCCGTTATTAAATTGCTTAATATTTCTAAGTCAATTTTCATGTTTGCCAACTTTTTTACAAATGCGGCTTCCTCTGCCGGCAAGGCAGGGTCTACATGGGGCATATATTGGGTTCTTATAGCTTGCTCCAACAACTGTATTACATATTGTAATAAATTCTTTTGTTGCTCCCTACCCGCCTTCGACCAATCTTCGGCAAACTTACTGATGCCCTGTCCGTTTACGGTAAACAAGGCATTGAACCAATTGCGTACCGGTTCAAACAGGTCGTTTTCGGTATGTTTCAGTAAGCGTAAGGCCTCGGTATAACTGCCATTGGCCATATGCGCCACTTGGGCCGCCTGCTTAGGGTCGGCATGAGATCGGAGCACCAAACCATCTGCAATTTCTTTGGCTGATATAGGTGCTAATTTTATAGACTGTGTTCGCGATAATATGGTAGGTAAAATATCCTCCGTATGCTCAGCCACCAGTATTATAAAAGTATCATTAGGAGGTTCCTCTACCAGCTTCAGCAGTATATTTCCCTCCTTGCCCAAATATTCGGGGCGCCAAATAATATGTATTTTCTTGCCGCCCTCGTACGATTTTAAATTTAGGGTATCTATAATCTCCCTACATTCTTCGGCAGTAATATTACCTTGCTTATTCTCCGCCTCAATATATTGCAACCAGCTGTAAGTAGTGCCATAAGGACTTTGATGCACAAATTGCCTGAACTCGGCCATATAATGCCTGCTCATAGCTTTTATGCCGGGCTTGGGTGGTATGGTAGGAAAGGTAAGGTGCAAATCGGCATGCTCCAACTTGCCTACCTTATGGCAATTGGCACATTTACCACAACTTTCGTTTTGGTGCTTGTTTTCGCAAAACACATATTGTGCCATTGCCAGCGCCATGGGTAACCCCCCCGTGCCCTCGTGGCCCAACAACAATAGGGCATGTGGCAAATGGTTGGTATGCCACATATTTAAAAATGCATCCTTGGCTATGGTTTGTCCTACTACTTTGCTTAATAACATAATACTGCATTGCACCTAAGCAACTTTTGTAAAAATAACTTAAAGTTGCCGAGCCCGCAGAAAAAAAATGCTTTTCTTAATAAATGAGTTATTTTAGTATATTAATTACAATAAAATAATTTTTATGGAAAAAATAATTAAACCCACCAACGGCTATTTGGCATTATTGCTGGCATTAGTATTTATAATTTTTGCGGGCTTTTTATTTACACAGGCTGCACAATTTGCCAACGAGGTGTACGGCTTTTTAGGTGCCCTATGTTTTGCAATGTGCATATTTATTGTAAAGGGACTACTAATTATACAACCCAACCATGCCAGGGTGCTTAACTTTTTTGGCAAGTATGTAGGTACTGTAAAGGAAAATGGTTTGTTTTTTGTAAACCCCTTGTACACTACTTTTAAAATATCGCAAAGGGCACAAAACCAGGCTATACAAACGCTTAAGGTAAACGATAAGATGGGCAACCCCATAGAAATTGCGGCAGTAGTAGTATGGCAGGTGGAAGATACCTATAAAGCGGTTTACGATGCGGCAGATTATACCTTATATGTAAAAATGCAAAGCGAAGCCGCTCTACGCAATTTGGCTACGGGCTATGCTTACGATAGCATGGAAGATGAAAGCGCCCTAATTACCCTGCGCGATGGTGGCGAAAAAATAAACGAACTTTTAACCACCGAACTTAATGCACGACTGATGAAAGCGGGTATTATTGCCATTGAGGCGCGAATAAGCCATTTGGCCTATGCACAAGAAATAGCTGGCGCTATGCTGCAAAGGCAACAGGCATCGGCTATAGTAGCTGCCCGTTTTAAAATTGTAGAGGGTGCGGTAGGTATGGTAGAGCTTGCGCTTGAACAATTGAGCAAAAAAGGCATAGTAGATCTTAACGAGGAAAAAAAGGCCACTATGGTGTGCAACTTAATGGTGGTGCTTTGTGGCGAGCGTGGTGCACAGCCTGTATTAAATACAGGTAATAATAGTTAGCGTAGTTTAATTTTAGATACGCTGTAATTACAAAAAAAGCAGGGCTGCCCAAAAGGCAGCCCTGCTCCTATAAAGTAGATAAAAATTAAGCGTTTTCGGCAGGTGCTTCAGTTGCTGCATCGTCTTGAGCAGGAGCATCGGCTTTCTTAGCTGCGCCGGCTTTACTACGGCCACGGCGTGTTTTCTTAGCTGCAGGTGCTTGTGTTTCTTTTGTATAAATTTCGTTGAAATCTACTAATTCAATCATTGCCATATCAGATGCATCGCCCATACGGGTAGGCAATTTAATAATGCGGGTATAACCACCGGGGCGGTTAGCCACTTTATCGCCAATAACACCAAATAATTCTTTAATGGCTTCTTTATCTTGCAAATAGCTAAATACCACACGACGGTTGTGCATGGTATCTGCTTTACCGCGGGTAATAATAGGCTCTACATACACACGTAGTGCTTTTGCTTTGGCCAATGTAGTTACAATACGCTTGTGCTCAATTAATTGAGAAGCGAGGTTGCTCATTAAAGCCGCACGATGTGAGTGGGTACGACCTAAATTTTTAATTTTGTCTCCGTGACGCATGACGATTGTTTTTTAAAATACTAAGGATTGCTCCTCTGTTCCCTCATACCGTGTCAAGGAGTTATGAGGTACTTTTGTTATGGTTAATAAATAAAATTTTAATTAGTCTTCGCTACGACGATACTTGTTCATGTCCATGCCAAAGTGCAAACCGCGTTCGTGCAGTACTTGCTCAATTTCACTTAATGATTTTTGACCGAAGTTGCGGAATTTCATCAATTCTTCCTGAGTATATTGTACCAATTCGCTTAATGAATTGATTTTAGCAGCTTTTAAGCAGTTAAATGCACGTACAGAAAGTTCTAAATCTTCAAGCGGCGTATTCAACACTTTACGCATTTGTAAAGTTTCTTCGTCTACTACTGCTTCTTTTTCTTCGCGTTTAGTATCTAAAGCAATATTCTCGTCGGTAATAATCATTAAATGCTGTATCAAAATGCGCGATGCTTCTTTCACAGCTTCTTCAGGATGAATGGTACCATCGGTAACCACTTCCATAATTAATTTTTCGAAATCGGTACGTTGTTCAACGCGGGTATTTTCGATGGTATATTTTACGTTTTTAATAGGCGTAAAAATAGAATCGATAGCTATTAAACCGGCAGGACCTTCTTTCATACGATTTTCTTCGGAAGGCACATAACCACGGCCTTTACCAATATGAATTTCGATATGGAAATGGGTAGATGGCTCCATGCTGCAAATCACTAAATCAGGATTCATTACCTGGAAATTAGGTAATACTTCGCCTATCATGCCGGCAGTAAATGTTTCTCTGCCTTTAATGTTTAGTTCTACGCGGTCACCACCAACTTCATCTTCGCTCAACGCTTTTAAGCGCACTTGCTTCAGATTTAAAATAATTTCGGTAACATCTTCCAATACGCCTTTAATGGTAGCAAATTCATGATCTGCACCGGTAATGCGAATAGCAGTAATTGCAAATCCTTCAAGCGAAGAAAGCAACACGCGACGTAAAGCGTTACCAATGGTAACACCGTAGCCCGGTTCTAACGGACGAAACTCGAATTGTGCTTCAAAATCGTTTGCTTTTTGAAGAGCAATTTTATCCGGCTTTTGAAAATTCAATATGGCCATATTGATATTTTTATTGTTTTATGAATTGTTTTGAAATGATAATGGATACTTTAAGCAGCAAAGAACAATGGCTCTTTACTATTTAGAGTATAATTCCACAATAAGTTGTTCTTTAATATTCTCAGGAACTGATTCGCGCTCTGCGTGAGTGATATAAGTACCTTTGAATTCATTTTCATTCCAGTCAAGCCAGTTAATCTTAACTCCTTTAGCACGAACCATGCCGGTAACAGTTGTATTAACTTTACTTTTGGGTTTCAATTCAATCACATCGCCCGGTTTTAGGCTATAAGATGGAATGTTTACCACAGTACCGTTAACCATTACGTGCTTGTGAGATACAAGCTGACGAGCTGCCGGACGAGTAGGAGCAATACCCATACGATATACGGTATTGTCTAAACGGGCTTCAAGTAATTTTATCAGGTTTTCGCCGGTTGCACCTTTTAGGCGAGCTGCCTCAAAATAAGTGTTGCGGAATTGTTTCTCCAATACACCATAAGTGTATTTGGCTTTTTGCTTTTCTTTAAGCTGAACTGAGTATTCGCTGGCGGTTTTGCGCTTGCGGCTTGCACCATGCTGACCCGGAGGGTTACTGTTCTTGCTTAAGCTTTTGCCCGATCCTAAGATAGGCTCGCCGAAAATTCGGCAAATTCTGTTTTTTGGTCCTGTATAACGTGCCATGACGATTTTTGTTTAACTGCCCCGTCTCCTTTAAAAATCGTAAAACCCGATCCGGAACAG
>TBL_comb48_EPIDRAFT_1003564_pt1 | contig 10325 bp, 12 predicted proteins | sample TroBogEpilimnion_37_FD_10681 | JGI IMG/M metagenome (IMG submission 10681)
CCACCACAGCCTCCGCAGCCACCGCAGCCACCGCAGCCACCGCAGCCACCGCAGCCACCGCAGCCACCGCAGCCTTTCTCAGTCACGCGACCCAATGTACACCTGCTGCCATTACACCCGCTGCCATTTCGGTATGTGGGCACCTGTCGCCGCCTGACGGAGGAGCTCATGGCCATCGATACCTCCAGTTGCCCCAAAGACAGCGCGAGTGCCTTCAATTGGGAGAATTATGGCGGACCTCTTGGCGTCCTGGTGTATCGGCGCACCCACTTGCCATGCGGCACCCTGACCACCTCGACGCTGTTGTCAGACGACTGGGGACTGTCGACCGTGTGCGTTGCGTTTGACGACCCCATGGATGCTTTTCCGGGCATCAGGCTCACATACACCATGGAACCGACACTCGATCTCAAGGTGACACTCGAGGAGGACGGCGTGATGACCACCATGTACGACGGCCTTCCTTCTGACATGTCATGGGCATGCGGACATCCCTACATCTCCGGCGAGCGTTGGGACACCCTCATGACCTTTCACACATTCTTCACCAAACGCTTTGACATCTCGGTGTAATTCGAACATGCTGTCCAATGGAGCGGGAACCCCATGAGCCATTCGACCCACACCGGGTTTGTGAATCCAGAGCGCAAGTGGTTGGGCGTGCGTCTCTCGAAACGAAGCTGGGTCCCCAAATCATAGGCGCATCGGTGTGTGAGCACATTGACGCCGCTGTACCCTATGCAATGCCTGGGTGTCCCCCACGATGTGAAGTGCATGGGTTGTGTCCGTATGCCGCTTGTCATTTTGGGGGTCGCTTTGCCATCGCCAAATACTGTCGGGTCTGCCACCAACTCAAGTTGTGGAGGACCTTTGAGTCCACGAGGTCCTTCGATGCTCAGCTGGCCTTGCTTCCGATCGAAGAATGCCCCGTACTTGGGATTTGGCACGTGAGATATGACCGGTCGTTTCAATACGAATGTGGTAGCTGTCCTGAGGGTTTTGGCATCGATGCGGCACCCGGTCCACAACATGAGAAATGCCATGCGGGCACAATCGGGCACGACAGCATTCCCAAGCAGCGGGATACGGCGGCGTGGATCGACCGAAGATCCCAGAACCATTCGCGGCACAGGTTCCTTCTTCCACGAGTACCACGTCCATGGACACCGCAGCGTCAACCGTGTGCCGATCCGCGATGGCCTTACACCGAGACAAAACCATCTGTGGCGATGTTGTGGAGCGCCGACGCCATATGCGGGAATGACAATCCACCACAAGTGGTACCCCAATGCCGACATGGTCAATGTGACTTTGCGGATACCCAATTTCAGGATGCCAGGCACATTTTCCAGGAACAGGAAAGGAGGCTCAATCTCACGAACGAGTCTCACAACATGCCTGTACAACCCAGATTGCTCATTGTCGAACCCCGCAAGCTTCCCTGCAGAGCTGAAGCCCACACAGTTATGGACTGCTCGGTTATATACACAATACGAGTTGTCTATCTCAATCTCGAAATTGTACACCCATTGGTCTTCTGTTGTAGGTGTTGTCGTGATATCTTTAATAGGATACCACACGTAGCCATCTTCGATCGTTGCCCGACGGGTTCGTTGTAGGTCACCCATGATGCCGGAAATCTCGAATGAGTCGCGTTGATTGATTGTTCTTCCTAATATGTATCCTGTCGGGTTCCTTGTGTATTTTTTAACGGAAAAGATTTTGCCGAGTTTGGCCGTGACGCGTTGCATTCCAAGCGCGATGTCGACAGAGACGGTGCCCATTCTCCAATTGATGGCTCCTGACCGCGTCGAGCGTTTTGATCCATCAGCCGCCATGTACCCATCAAAAAAGTGAGTGAGCAGATGTATTGGGGCTGCCAGAACCCAATCCGGAACTTTCTTACCATGTGCGTACTTCCCAAAATCTTGCAATATCGTCCACCACGCTTTGCTCGACGCACAGTACTTCGTGCAACCTTGGTTCACCTCGCCTTTTGTCACCCGAAGAGCTTGCGTCAATTTTTCGGCAATGATGTCTTCGTGTTTGTGAGCCACTGCAAATACGATTGCATAGTTCAAGCGAGTTTTCCCCGTCTTACTTTTCTTAGTCGAATGTGTTGTCCAACCATCTCCCAAGTAATACCCCATCATCCACCAATGTGAAGGATCATCCAATACGGTTGTTTTGGTAAGGCCGTGCGGCATGTCCACATGAAAGGTGGGGATTTCAGAGCGAGTATCGATGGGCATACCCACAAAGTGTTTTGGTGTCAAATCCTTGGCAGGTACAAACTCTGGGTTGCCACCATGTACCCTGGCATAGAACGGGTGCTCCTCGGTGCATGTGACCGGACAGTGGTGATATTTGTTATTGACGTGGTATAATGTAGAGCCAGGTCGTATCAAGGTGCGTTGCAATTCCCGGATTCGACGCCATGTGCCCGTGTGTGAGAGGACCATATCCTCATCGCGCACAGCTTCGATCGGTTTCAGACCATTGTATGTATTGACCAGCGTCCCAGCAACAAAACACGGCACGCCGCCCACAATGAGATCCACGGTGCCTTTGAGAGGAGCGCCTTTGAGTGTGCACACGTCTCTGTGTATGGGCGCCCGTGGCAGCTTGCCTTGTTTCATGAGGTTTTCAAGCACGCATGTGGCGATAGGATCTTTCTCGCAGTACGAGACCGGGCGTGCCAAGCCGCTGAGAGCATGCGTGAGACCCCCGATACCACTGAAGAGGTCCAGGCTTTTGAGCATTCTTTAATGAAAGGTATTTTTACACATGTTTGACCATGACAAGAACATCCTTCTTCCCGCCCGCAGTATTCTCGACTGTGTAGCCCCGTGCCTCATAATATGGCCGCATATATGGTTCACACCACAACCGTGACGAGTCAAACCCCATGGATGCACCATATTTCTCCGCAAATCTGAGGAGGGTCTGTGCGTGTCCTTTGCGCCGGTGCTTTTTCTGGACGTACAGCTGACTGATGAAGGGGTACATGTTCTTCCTATCGACGGCGACGGTCCCGATAAACTCTCCCGAAGGTCCAGTCATCACATAATAGGTATCGCCACTCGTCGACCAGGTGCGTTGGATGTACTGGCGGTCATAGCCCCATTCGCTGTCCATGTGACGTCCAACTTCCATTTGAGTTTCCTCGGTGCACTGTGAGAACGGTTGGATGGTATACTCTGGTGTCGATTCGGTCATGGGGCACACGAGTCCAGAGTCCCATTGGTACGCACATCCAGGCGCATATGAATCTGGATTCTTCGAAGATACAAGAACCAGGAGTGCCACTGCCGCCATGACACTCAAAAGTATATGCTTCATGCTTCAGACAGAGGAAAAATGTTCTTGCAACTCGGCCAGCGTGATGCCTTCTTTGATGTTGACCAGCGTCTTGGTGTACGTCAGCATATCATTGGCCGTTGTCTTGTCCCGCCGAGCACACAGGACGTGCCATGCTCCATTGGACGACTTGGGCGATTCACACTCGACAATATCTCCAGGACTGATTCCCGGAGGAATGCTGTGTAATCTGCCGATCCCCACATGGGTCCGTTTGGCCGCATCATAGACCCCCAACTCCAGGCCGTCGTTGCCGATGAGGAAATCGATGGTGTGACGGGTCTTGAGTTTGAGGAGATCAGGGCATCGTCCAGGACACGGCGGAGTCATTTCTGGCGTGAGGATGAGTCCATCGATCGCGTATGCCATGGCCTTGGCGTTCGCCATCTTCATGTACACATCCCAGGCCGTGATGGCGATGAAATCCTTGGCTCGGACTCGGAGACAATCTTGAGCGCGCGCTTGGTATGGCTGCATAGCTCGTGTGAGACATGCGATGCGCCTCGACAGTGGTCTGGTACTCACCGGGCTGCCACTCAGCACATAGGCATCGAAGCACAGCAATTCCCACACGTTGTCCAAACGGTTGAAAGCCACTTCGCAATCGACCACAGATCCTTGGAACATGGCAGTGGTCAGCGCTTGAAGAGGCAGCAAATACACCGCCATGGTCCTGTCGATCAAACAGCACACGTCGATGGAGCCGTCATTGGAGCCGAGCCGGGTGCACATCATCAGCGCACGCACGCCATCTGTCTTCTCGCACAACCAGTACATTTGCGACTTCAATTTGGGGTAATCGGCGCGTTCCAATGAGCACGGATTGGGTCCTGGGAATCGGCGCGTATCCTTGGTACCCATAAGTTCCGAAAGGTGTGCGAGGAGTGCATCCGGCTCGACAACGCGGTGCAGAGGCACGGTGCCATGGAAAGGTTCAATCACGGTACGCATGGTGTTCACTGGTGTTCACAAATGAACTGTGTGGCCGCTTTAAGTTCATTATAGGCGTTCAGAGGCGTTTGTACATGAGGATGTATGCATCTCTCTGAATCACATGATTGATATTTTCCATGCGTTGACTGCTCTGATCGTCCAGCAGGAACCACATGCCATTTGCCTCGCAACACGCCGCATAGTGTCCTTGGCTCGTGGTGCCCCGATGCAGACACACCGCAAAGAGCTGGTAATGATGATGCACCTGCTCGGATGCCGTGTGTGTGCTGAGATTCAGTTCGAAGGGGTAATCCACAAACTTGTCCAACTTGGTCGCCGAGCCATCAAACCGTTTGAGATGCATGATCAGGATGCGTGGCAGGTAGGTGAAGGTTTTGGTCAGGGTCACCGGCATGGTCCTGGCGCCTTCCTTGTACTCCAAAACTGTCTCGGGTGCCATGAAACGCTGCACGCACCCAGTCAGCGCCGATGCATCGCTCACCGCGAGAGACAAGGACGTGAAATGATCGTACGTCACACTGGTGTACCCCTCGCCCTCCACAGTCACTCGAATCTGTCCTCGGAACACCTCGGATATCACCGAGCATTCCTGTTTCAGCGAGGCCATCCATTCGGAGCCCGACACGCTGGCATCTTTGGACACCGCCACATCGCCGGGCTTGAGACGAGACATGCCCTCGTGCAGCTTGTCCAGGAGGCACACCATGGCTTCGTGAGCATCGTGTTGTTGGCCGGGTTTGAAGCTCCGTGTGGCCTTGCAAAACGCATCGTAGAGAGGTCGGATGTCCGCGACGTCACCCTGAGCCCCGCTGTTCCAATACGATCGGACCAGATCCACAAATGCATGACTGACGGTGCTTGCGCCCTTGCGTTTCGGGTTGAGGTCCGGTGGGCACTGCAGGCAATAGTTGGTCGAGTTGGGCGAGAAGAGGAGACATTGCACGGCAGCATTGAAGAAGCACGTTTGCCCGAGATTGTCCAGACCCTTCATGCGTCTCTAGGTGGTCGCAGGGTTTAAATTCTTGGGTTCTTCCAAAGATGCTCAAGCTGCGCCAGCTGGGCTCCGGCAAATATTCGGATTGCTTCCGTGTCAGCGATGGGCACTCGCGGCTCGCCCTGAAAATCAGTTATTACAGGGACTCGACGATAGAAACTGTGACGTCATTGGCGGAGCATGGCGACCTGTACGCCGCATATGTTGCCAAAGACCAGGATGCGGTCTCGGTGTCTGCCGCCATAGCCGATGTGGCCAGCACCATGAGGGAACACCGCGTCACGCCACACATTGTCGAAGTGTACGCCGAGGCGGATGCCAAAGATTTGCCGAGTCGCTTGGCACCCCTTCTGAGAACGCGGCTGCCCACCCTGTCTGCACGCCAAGCCAAGTTCTCGCACATTTGTCTCATGGAATTGTGCGCGTGCACCTTGGCTTCCTTCGTCACGCGGTCCAGCTGGGCCACAGATCGCGTGATGAGGTGCTTGATATTTCAGGTGTTGTACACGCTGGTGTGTCTCCAACAAGTGTTGCCCGGTTTCAGACACAACGATTTATCAACGACCAATGTCCTCATACGGAGATTGCCGCATCCACAGTCGACGCGGTACACCTACGAGGGCACCAGCGCGGTCACTGCCGACATGCCATTTGCCGTTGCCCTCGCCGACTTTGATTTCACGCATGTCCCGGGTCACGAGGTCCTTGCCAATGAACGCATCCTGGGCAAACGGTACGGTATTGGCCAAGAACCCAACGAAGGATATGATACGCACGTGTTTCTGTCCACGCTGAAGAAAGCTGCCGCATCGACCAGTCACCTGCCACACACGAATTCCTTTTTGAAGACGTTGAAGTTTGAGTCCACATGTCGTCCAAAGCATCGAGCGGCGCATCTTGATCCCTCGATGGTGTTGCGCCACACATACTTTGACCCCTTGCGAGGATCTGGCGCCACGGTGTCTGCTGCATACTGCTTACCGACCTAGCTTACCGACCTAGCTTACCAACCTAACTGCGGCCTAGCTTGGAGTCCAGCACAGAGACCAGTTTGAACAGGATCTTGTTCTGCTTCTCAAGTGTTTCCTGGATTGATTGCACCACATCCACCAACGGCAAGCCATCTTCGGTCACAAACAGTTGGCTCAGTTGCTGCAAGGGATCAAACATATCTTCATCGTCGTCGTCATCAACATCGTCAACGTCCTGATCATCATTATCATCATCATCATGTCCATCGTCATCGATCACATCAAGCTCATCAAGCCCGTGTTCATCGAGTTCACCCAGACCGTGAGGACCGCCAGGACGTTCGGGGCCGGGAGGGGGGGCAGGGGGCTCAGTCACGCCCACTTCGGCGTCTTGGTCCAATTCAATGATTTCAGGGGTCGGGTCAAGAGGCACTGGTGGCACTGGTGGGGCGGATACGCGGGACTTCCTGCCAGTCATTGCTCCTGCCGCTCATTTTTTTCATCGTCACTGAACGCGGCACCATCACCGCAACCATCACCGAACCCATCACCGCAACCATCACCACGACCATCACTGAAACCATCACTGAAATCGCTGTATTCGTCGTCCATCCATAACTCGGGTCCCGCATAGACCGGCATTTCACTGGGTCCGCGCCGAGAGTGCTGCGTGGTGCGTCGCCTGAGGAATTCGGGGTGACTGTCTGGAGAGCTTGCGAGAGACGAGGTTGATTCGACTGCCAGGGCATCATCTTCAAAGTCGGTTATATCTGTGTCTTCATCGGCATCATGTGTCTCCAGAGCTTCGCGCATCAAGTACTCGTATTCATCGCCGTCACCGCCGCCAAGTGCATCTTCCTCATCTGATCCGTGCTCATGTTCATCATCAGGCGCTGGCGGCTGCGGTGTTTGCTTGGAAGGCCTGAAACTCGCATGGGTCGTATGATCATCATATGCTTCAACTGGCCCCCCTGCTGCTTTTGATACCTTGGGCTTTGATGTTTTTGAGGACTTGACAGGGTGTACAGGGTCATTAACAGGGTGTACAGGGTCATTGGCAGGCTTGATAGGCTTGATGTCAAAGTAGGCCGCCAGCATGGTCGGGGTCAACAGAAAATCTTGGTACAAATAAACGCGAGAACAACAAAACGCAGCTTTAAGTGCTTCACAGAGTTGATAGAGTTGACAGAGTGCTTGACAGAGTGCTTGACAGAGTTGACAGTTTCCGCTTCTTGCCCTGGAACACGACCTGCACGACCACATGGGAGTATTGACACGATATGGCACGGCACAATACAGCACAGCACTCAACGGCACGGTATGGCAGGGTACACAAGGGTACACACCGCGGTGGGAAGCATGTGGATAGCAATGTCTCTCCAGCACGTCCATGCTGCCAGGAATATGTTGGAATAGTCTTTGCTCAGCAGTCGATCGCTGGCGTATGGAGACCGGACGCGATACCAGCTCTCAAAGTATGCAGGAAAGTTCTTGTCAATATAGCCGTCCATAACAATCTTGATGTTTGTCTGGCGATTGAGAACCCAATGCCACGCGCCAGGCTCCACAAACACAGCCATGCCATCCGCCTGCTCTAACCGAATCATGGACCCGGGCTCCTTGGCGTGCATCCGTGCCAAGAGGGCGTCCAGCTGATCTTCTGTGTACTGCTCGCTCAGCACATGGTCGTTGTCAAATCCCTGCACGACCAAGAACACCACGCCGAAAACACCACACATCAGGGGCAACACGCAGACGCAACACGCAGACGCAACACGCAGACGCAACACGCAGACGCAACACGCAGACGCAACACGCAGACGCAACACGCAGACGTACCAAGTCCCGCAGACATGTGACTGCCTGGGAAAGCTTGGAGGCTTTGATGATGTACCACAGTGCAAGTGGCTTGTTTGGATCGATGATGACACCATTTTTCGACCTCGAATTAGAACCCTGAACTTGGAACCAAAGCACATTCACATTCAAAACTCACAAATACGCGCGAATCTGCCACAACTACAAATCAAAAACCCAACACACCTCTGTGGGGTACAGCGCCTTGGCCACATTGACTCCTTGCGTCCCATCAACATGGCCAGAGCAGCTGAGCCCAGATCTCAGGAGCTTGGGGGTGCATCCAATGAGCAGTAATCGACCCCATGAGTCCTGCACAGTCACACACAGTCACACACTCGCACACTGTCACACAGTCACACACAGCCACACACAGTCACACACAACCACACACAGCCACACACACTCGCACACAGTCACACACAGCCACACACAGCCACGCACACACGAACACCGGACAAGGCAAAACGCACCTGGAGATCAGAGAACATTTCGCTTTCTGTGAAAGGGTCAAACACGTCTGCCAGTTTGTTAAAGTCGGTCGCCATGGAACTCGTATTGTCCTCAAAGACCAAAGGCACATCAATCTTGCCGTTGACATCAATTGTCTTGAAAACAGACTGCACAGGTAACGGTCTGGTCAGTGCACGATGAAGGCACCCGCGCCATGCGGCCATGCGAGTGAATTTTGTTTTGGCATACCTCCTTGGACCCGTCGAGTTTTCGGTAGACGCTCTCGACGTGCTTGAGCGTGAGATGTTGCCCTGGTGGGACGATGGTGTAAAATGGATCGTATGGAAAGGACGCCACACACCTCGAGTCAGGGACCTGCGACACCCGACACATGACACATGATCAATAGGCCTTCATACACGGACGCACACAGACACACACGGACACACACATGCACACCGCACCTGATCAAGCGAGGGGATGCTGGGGTGTATCAGCGACTCCAGAGTTTCAAGCAAATGAATCAGTGCCCGGATCTCCACTGTGGGTATGGTGCACACAAAGGTCCACGCCTTATGCCGTTCACCGTCAAGCAACGTGCACGCAAAACAGTATGCAGTGTGAGTGCTGTACACCACGCCTCGCTCCTGCAGACTCAGCCAGTCAGAGAGTCAGTCAGTGGAGTCAATACGAGTCCACACCACGCACAGCACGCACGCCACGCACGCCACGCACCACGGCACCAAACGGTCGCGGCCAGCAATTGCACTTGACACATGAGTCGGATGATGCAGATATGCCGTGTGCGTTTCGAAGGGCACGCTTCAGGTTTGCAATGGTTTCTGATATGTTGCCCGTCGCAGAAGCTGTATACGCCAAACTCCGAAGACGTCCTAGATTGGTACTCTGCACCCGGTTCAAACACGTGCCTTCACCCGAGTTCTGCGCGTCCAGATCACTCTAGGTCACTCCCGTCCGACCGACTCACCGCGACACATATGTGGCTATACTGTTCCAGCACACTCTCCAGATCATGTGATGAAGCACCCGCGTAGTCATGGGTAAGGATGTGTGTCCATGCATCCCACTGGCCGTGAATGAGCGCCCGACACGCCTCAAAATCCGCTGAGGCGACACCTGCCGTCAAGAGGAGCGGCCATCCTGCCGGCGGGACGGCGACGCCCAGCCAGACCAAGCCTATGTCCAGCAGGAGCACTTGTGCGGCCAGCAAATAGCGCGCTTCTATGTGCACAGAGCAAGAAGCAAACTGCACAGCGACTTTTTGTTGGCCGCGCGCGGTGTGCAGAGTGTGCAGAGCCAGCGCCCAGAGCACAAACTGAAGTGCTGCCAACATGCTGGGAGGTTCGCGCGGAATGAGGCCGCCTCAGCTGTGATGAATGGCTCAGTCGCCGCTGCCCCCGCTGCCGCTGCCCAAATCCTACTACACCGGCGGCCTCAATTTTGCGATTTTCATTGAGCTATTTCCAGCGATTTCCCACCGCAATTTCTCGCTACCACAATGGTGTCCTCTGTGTTGAGCATGCTTCAGCAAGTGATGTGCTATGCTGCCACCATCACCCTGGCCGAGTGTGTGTTTACTTGCACATTCCAGTGCGCCAAGGGCATGCACAGCCTCAAGGATGCACTGTGGGCTGCATGGCTGGTCAAGGCGGGCGGGCTCAAGGGCGCTCCTGCTGCCGCCGCCGACCCTACTACCGCCGCTGCCGCCGCCGCCG